>Ga0209148_1000480_pt1 | contig 42052 bp, 38 predicted proteins | sample AraplaCol_mMF_r2_2_FD_184288 | JGI IMG/M metagenome (GOLD analysis project Ga0209148, IMG submission 184288) | Arabidopsis root microbial communities from North Carolina, USA - plate scrape CL_Col_mMF_r2 (SPAdes) (version 2) | ecosystem: Host-associated > Plants > Roots > Endosphere | place... | reverse complement strand
CTCGGGCCCGTTCACCATCATGCCGAGATTGAGGCCCTCATGGGGCATATGCGGCAGGGTGAAATCACCGAGGCCGCCGATCGTCGTGATCTCGGGCCCGGCGGCCGTGTAGCGCGGTCCCGGGAAGCGGCCGGCATTGATCGCATCGCGCACCACGACGTCGAGGCGCGGTTTCGCCGCCGCCGCCCCCTTGCCCGCCGTGAAGCCGGCATCGAGCACCAATTTCGCCATCTCGACGGTGTAGAGCATATGCTCCTCGACCGGCATCTTCTGGATGGGATCGACGCCCGGCGCGTTGTTCCAGGAGAGATGCAGATGGGCATCGATCATGCCCGGCATCAACGTGGCACCCATGCCATCGATCACCGTGCCGCCGCCGGCGCTGCCGGCGCCGAAGCGCGATCCGCCGCGCGTGATCTGACGGATGCGATTTCCCTGCACCAGCACCTCGCCGGTGAAGGGATATTCGCCGCTGCCGTCGAGCACGCGCACATTGGTGAAGAGGACGGAATCCGCTTCCCGTCCATTTGACGCGAAACCGTTGGAGCCGCTGACCCCCGCGCTCCAACGGGAGCCGTAGCTGCCGTTGTCTGCCATCGAAACCTCCCGCACATTTTTCTGGCCAGGCAGGCTTGCGCGAGATCGCGCGCCATCCTGAAATCTTTTTGGGACCAGCATATGTGGTCCGGATTATTCATATCGGCGTCTTACCCCTGCAAACACGCCGATAGCATTTGCTCGTTGTTACTGAACCCTTTGCAGGAAGCTCAGCATGCGCTCATTGCATTCGACCGGCTTCTCGATTGTACTCCAATGGCCGCAACGATCGAGGACCGAAACCTGCGCCTTGGCAATCCGGTCGGCCAGAGTGTGCGCCATACTCAGCGGCGCGACAACATCCGCGTCACCGGTCAGCATCAAGGTCGGCGCCGTGATCAGGCGATGATCGGCGGCTGTTGCTCGGGCCAAGGCTTCGCAATGCTTGGCATAGCCTTCGGGCGGCTGGCGCATCAGGGATTCCCGCACGAAAGCCGCGCAAGCCGGCCGGCTTGATTTGGTTTCCGCCGACAAGGTCGCGGCAATGATCTGCTCGGCAATCGGTTCCATGCCGTCGCTGCGCGCCGTCTTGGCCCGTCCGGCGAGCCCGGTCCGCGCCGCTTCGGGCGGCTCGACCAGAGCGCCGAACAATGTCAGCGAAGCCACCAGTTCCGGATAGGCGGCGGCCAGCTTCTGCACCACCAGCGTGCCCATGGAATGGCCGGCGAAATGGCCGCGCGTCACCCCGAGCGCCTTTGCCGCCCCCACGACCGCTTCGACGAATTTCTCAATGGTGAGATCATCCTGCGGCACAGGCGAGCGGCCGGCCCCGGGCAAATCGAGGCGGATGACGCGGTAATTGGTCAGCGCCTGCATCTGCGGCTGGAAGGTGTTCGACGTGCCGCCAAGCCCATGCACCATGACAACGGGAAAGCCCTCGCCCGTCACCTCGGCAATCATGTGTCCGAGATTGATCGTAGTCATGCAGCTACTTCCTCGAAGCGGTTTTCCAGCGTGCCGATGCCGTCGATCTCCACCCGCACCGTGTCCCCGCCCTTCAGGTAGCGCGGCGGATCGAAGCCGATGCCGACCCCGGCCGGCGTACCGGTGGCGATGATATCGCCCGGCTGCAAAGTCAGGCCGGCCGAAATCGTCGCGATCAGGGTCGGAATGTCGAAGATCAGCAGGCCGGTATTGGAGTTCTGCCGCAATTGGCCGTTGACGAAGCAGCGGATCGCCGTATCGGCGACATTGATCTCGTCGGCGGTGACCGCCCAGGGACCCATCGGGCAGAAGGTGTCCTGCGACTTGCCCACCAGCCACTGGCTGTAACGTCCCTGCAGGTCGCGCGCCGTCACGTCATTGACGATGGTATAGCCCCAGACATGCTCCATGGCCTTTTCGCGGCTGATGCCGCGCCCACCCGCGCCGATGATGACAGCGAGTTCCGCCTCATAATCGACGGCGGTGGAAGCGTTGCGGTTGATCAGTACCTTGGCGTGATTGGGCACCACGCATTCCGGCACCTTCGAGAAAATGATCGGATGCTTTGGCACGGCGCCCGCGGCGGCGCTGGAATCGAAGCCGCTCTTCGAGAACTCATGGGCATGCTCGTGATAATTCTTGCCGACGCAGAAGATGTTGCGATTTGGCCGCGGGATCGGCGCTTCGATCTGCACCCGGTCGAGCGCGATCGGCGACAGGGTCCGCGGCAGGTTCGAGCGGCCGATCAGTGCGGTCACGCCCTGGCGGGCTTCCTCCAATGGCAGGTCGAAAGCGCTGAATGTCTGCTGATCCAGGTCGACGAGACCGACTCGCCGCTCGCCGGCGACGGAAATTGTGGCCAGACGCATGTGCTTCCCCGCATTTGAGCCATTTTGGCGTTATTGGTTCACTGATAATGGCATATTGGTTCACGTGCAATGGATTTCTTGCTGTTGCAGCGCAAAATCATGTGATTGGGCTCGACCTAACACCCAAGCCGTGATAATTGGTCCACGATTGGATCAAATACCGGATAGATCTCGACCGAAATGCCCCGTGCCATTGCCGCCGATATTGCCCGCTCCCTGAAGCAACGGATCGAATCCGGCGAATGGGCCGATGGCCGCCAGGTTCCGCCCGAACGTGACCTCGCCGCCGATTTCGGCGTCGCCCGCAACACCATCCGCAAGGCCATGCTGCTCCTGGAAGAAGGCGGCACGATCTCGCGCCATGTCGGGCGCGGCACCTTCGTGACGCCCCTCGCCGGCCCGTCTCTCTCGGACATCGTCGCTCGCATGGAGGGCGCGAGCCCCGCCGATATGATGGAAGTGCGTCTGTTGATGGAGCCGATGGCTTCGGCCAATGCCGCCATCAATGCCACAGCGGCACAACTTGCCGGCATCGAGGAAGCCCACCGCGAAGCCGTCGCCGCCAGCGAGATGATCGATTTCGAGCATTGGGATTCGGAGCTGCATCACCGCATCTTCGCCTGCTCGCGCAATGAGCTGCTGCGCGGTGTCTACCAGCTCCTCTATGTGCTGCGGAACCAGTCGCCCTGGTTCGATATGAAGAAGCGCTCATTTTCGGAAGAGCGCCGGCAGCGTTATTGCGAGCAGCATGACGCCATCGTCGCCGCAATTCTACGACGCGATCCCGATGCGGCAAGGACCGCCGCGCTTGTACATCTGAAGACGGTAGAAGCGAATATCCTGGGACGCTGAAAGCGCCGTCACTGCGGGCGCCAAAGCAGGAACTATTGCAGCGTTATCTCGATGAAATCGGCTTCCTGTGGAACTCTCGACTCAAGCGCGAATACCTCAGCAAGTCGGGCCGAAAGCGCCGCATCGTCACGACCATTCCTCTTCCAGAAATGCTTTCTGGGTTATTGTATTCGGCGATCGGGCGGCAGGTTCGGCGCACCCGGAACTACGGATTTAGCGCCTTGCCAAGCAGTCTGCCGGCGCTCTCACGTCTATTATCGAGTATGCAACCGTGCTCCACCTGGCGGCTAGTGACCCTTAAGAGGCATCGCCTCTCTGTCTGCCGCGGCACGAGTTTCGCTCGCGGCCAGATGCCCTCAGTTCATGACCTCAGCGCCTCGTCGATACACGCCGCCCACGCGCCCTGAAATATATCGGTCGTGCTATCGCCATCAGATTTCACGATGATGGTGGCGCCAATACGGCGAACCATCTATGGCAGTTCGCGCATAGCTTCGATAGCCGTGCGAGCGGCAGTGGGTCAGTTTGGAATCTGAAATCTTCTCACCACGTTCAACTCAGGCTCGAAGAGGAGACACTACGACCCCTCTGTCACCGTAGTGCCGGGCTGGGCGCTACGCCTCTTCTTCGATTTGTTCGTGTGCTTGAGCAACGTCGACGCCGCGTCTGCGGCCGACAGGGCGTAACTCGGCTCGCGGTGGATGAGGATTTGGGCGACGGCCCCGTCGAGCAGGATCATGAGCTGCCGGGCGAGAGCGGCCGCCTCGCCAAATCCGTCAGCGGTGAGAATTTCTTCCAACCAGGCCTCGAAGCGCCTCTTGTGACGCGCGGCGACCACGCGGGCCGGATGGCCTGGCAGATTTGCGAACTCGGCCGCTGCGCGCAGGAAGCTGCAGCCCCGCCAGCCAGGATCCTCGGCGCTCTTCGCAAGCTGCTCGAAGATTCGACGGATTCGGTGCGCAGCCGACGCCTGGCCTGCCGGGATCATGCGCTGGTAACGGCCCAGGGTCGGCAGATCACGTTCCTCGAGATAGGCTGCGATCAGGTCGTCCTTGCTGGCGAAGTGATAGTAGAGCGTGCGCTTGGTCACGCCGGCCGCCTCGGCGACAGCGTCCACCCCAACAGCCCGGATGCCCTGGCCGTAGAACAGTCCGTCGGCTGCCGCAATCAAGCGCTGGCGGGTCTTCGATGAATCTCGCGTCATGGTCAAAGTATACCGACTAGTGAGTGTATTTTCTAGTCGCTTCGTGGAAACTGAAGCCGCATGAACAATCGCCGACGCCAACAGGTCAATTCGATGGCAAGTGATCGTTATCAGCCAAGGAGAACGAAAGCCCCGCTGCTTGAGGCGCGGCCACCATGCCCCGGCGGCGCCCGGCAGTCTGCGACGCTGGATCTTCTGCGCAAGATGCTCGGCTGGACCTATCGTCCGAGCGACCGCCACGTTCTTGACAACTTCAGTGACCATATGCTGCGCGACATCGGCATCGAGCCTGGCGGCCGGGAGGACGAGAGCAACATTCGTTTCTGGCGCCTGCGCTAGCGCCTCGACCCCGGCCCGCACCTATCCGCCCAAACAGGAGAATTGGCGTTGCATGCCCCATACGTACCATTCGATGGCGACGCGGCCGGTGAGTGGCGTGATCCAACGGACTTTCGCCGAGCATTTGCGTTGGTGGCGCCGGGGCCGCGGTCTTTCCTAGCTCGAGCCGGCGGGGGCCGCGGGAAGCTTGCTGTGCCATCTGAGCCTCATTGAATCGGGCCGTAACGCCAAGAGGCGCGGCGGCGTCCCGGGACGCCAACTCATTGCCTTCGGAGCGGCCTCACATACGTTCGGACAAAAAAAGGCCGTAGTGATGGCGATTGACAGCAGAATGGCTGCTTTTCGAACGAAAACTGGCGGAGCAGGGCTCCGGAGAGCTTCTTACGGAAAGACCGCCGGAGGGTGGCCGCATCGATGATCGCGATACCGACGATTTCAACCTTGTCAGGAGATCGATGACATGCGTCGAGAGATAATCACGACCGACCGGATCGCGCCCTCGGTAGGCCCCTTTTCCGCTGCTGTGCGTGCTGGAGATCTGCTCTTTCTCAGCGGCCAGGTCGCACTTGATCCAGCGACCGGCAAGCTCGTCGCCGGCGACATCGGCGCTCAGACAGAGCAGATATTCGCCAACATCTCAGCCGTGCTGGAAGCGGCGGGGAAGTCCTTCGACGATGTGATGAAGACCACCGTTTACCTCGCGGATATGAAGGATTTCGCCGCGATGAACACGGTTTACGCGCGCTATTTCCAGACACCATATCCGGCCCGGACAACGATTCAAGTCGCCGGCCTGCCGCTCGGCGCCGCCGTCGAGATCGAGGTCGTGGCGAAATAGGTGCAAGTGATGCGGAACGAGCGAAACCTGCGAGAACATTCGATGCCCTTAAATCGCTGGGTCGTCTTGGTGCTTCTGTTTTCGGTGCGCGTCTCAGCCGGAATCTAATATTCGGCGGTGGCGTTGCTTTCGCCGCAACTGATGTCCGGCTTCGTGCTCAGCATCACTGACATCGTCCTATTGATCGGGCTTTACCACGCCCCCGGGACGATACTCGCCTTTCCGGGCGGCGCTATCGGCGCATGGCTTGGGGACAAACCCGTTGTGCGCATTTGACTGGCGCTTATGGCCGTCGGCGAGATCGCTGCGGCGACCGCACCGACCTGGCCGATTATGATGGGCGCGCGGATCGTGGCCGCAACCGGCGGCATTCTTCTCAACGTCATGATCATCAAGATGGTGGCGGATTGGTCCACCAGCAAAGAGACGGCGACGGCGATCATCGGCAGCTCGGCACCAGCCGGGATTACGCTGGCGCTTGTCACGATTCCTTGGATTGCCAGTTCCGACGATCGAGCGCTGGCTTCCATCTCGGTAGTGGTTTATCTGGTTTTGGCGTTTGTAGCTTTGGCAGCGGCCTATAAGGTGCCCGACGAGGTAAGCGCCGCTGCTCAACGTCAGTCGCTTTGGCCGGAGCGGCGAGCGTTGCGTGTCTCATAACCGCGAGCCTGATCTATGGGCTTTACAATGTTGGCCTGGTGACCATCCCTGCGTTTGGGCCGCTGATACTCACCGAGCGCCAATGGTCCTTTGCCGTGGGAAGCTCGGCCATCGGGCGCAGCACATGGGCCTGCTTCCTCGACGCAAGCGTCGCGTGGCCCTGCTCGGACTTTGTGAAATTCTCGCCGGCGCGGTTCACCGGGCGGCCCGGCACGTCCGAGCACTGGTATCAATCAACAGTCAGGCTATCTTTTATCCGCTTCCCGGCAATTCGCAGCCGTTAAGATGTAGGTACTTCGATTATGTCGGATATAGGCCCGTTCCGCGAACGCCTGAATCTGTGAGCGACTACGGTCGAATGCATCGAGCACTTCCTGTTCATTCGGCGCAGCCCAGGAGTCGGGGCGGTAAAAGACTCCGACATCCACAAAGAACGTAATCTCGAAAACTTCGTCATAAGCCCAAAACCTGACACCATTGCGCGTCGGTTCATAGCTGCGGCTTTGGTTGGGAAATGAAAGTGACATCACGTATTCTACCACGACTTCATCCTGCGGTCCGATCTATCTCGGATGGCCGAGCAAAGCCCTCCGCGGAAACGGTACGTGACAGAGATGACGAAAACCATGTCCTGACCGCCAAAGGACGACGAGCCTGCCATGTGATCGGCCGTCGGCCCGTATTCTTTCCAATGGGCATCGGCACTCTGACGTCATTCGAGGTAAATGCAGCTTACGGAGCTGGTCATAGTAGCAGGCTTGCTGAGATTCCTGGTTCGCTGGCACGGTTATCGCCCGACAGGGTACCAATGCTGGCGAATGCATCAATCCCGGGTCCGATGAACGACCAACCGATCACATGCGAAGTTGAGTGACACGCGTGGCGCAGGCATCTGGGAGCGGATAAACCCGTGTGCCTGGCCTGAGGAAGCTGACCTGGCAGACAAAAGATAATTCGGACAAGTACCGAGGTATGGCCTATAGTTGTTTCACGGCGTGCGATTTCTCAAGAGAAATCACGGTATAGGAAGGCTACCGCCTACAGGCGCGTACGTATTGCCAAGGAATTGCCTCTTCGTTGCTGAGAGGCTTTGCGACTTTCCAGTGCGAATGACGCACAGGAAAGAGCCGTTTGACAAGCCTTCTGACTTTGTCCGACCGAAACCAGAATGGACTGACGGGTATCGCCTTCCCCCGGCGAGCCTTCTTTCTGCGTGACGGCTGATGATGCGAACCGGGATCTCCGCATCACGGATCCGTCAATCCTTTCTCGATAATTCTCGCCTCATCAAACGATCATCGCCAAAACGGCATTTGAAATTTAGGAGCACCAAATGAGTAAAGGCCAAAAACGCAGTAATCGAGAGCAAAAGAAGCCCAAGCAAAACAAGCCGAAACTCTCAGACGTGGTAACGATCACACCGATGGCCGAATTCAAGACCAACCCACTCCGTCGAGGCAAAAAGAAGTAAGTCGGGGCGGTAGCGACGAAGGTCTCGGCGCCCACTAAACAAAGCGCGCGCCTAGCCTCCGCTGTCGGAAGTTATTTGCGAAAGCGCCGCCCTGATTTTTCGCATCCATTGAGTTGACGCGGAGCTGGGCGCAATGGGGCAGCGGGTCCCAGACAAAGCATTCGACTCCAGTGGAGCGCACTCACCGCGGAGCGATACCGGAGGCTGCTTGAGCTGCGGCCCAACCATCTGACGAACATTGTCAGTCGCAATTAAAAGGAATCTCGGCCGTAGCCCCCTCTTCGGCAGAAAGGCAACTTTGCCCATTTCTTCTTTTGTGCCGATCCGTCGTCTGAAAGCCCCTTCGCCCTGGAACAGCGACAGCCCCATTCGCGAAGAGCTCTTTAGCGTCGAGCGCTTGGAGCAGCATGCCGTGACCCTGGCCGCGGCCCAGGGTATTACATCAACCCGGATCAGGGTGCCATCGCTGTCTCGCCGGCTGCGCGACAACGCCACAGCTCTTCTGAAAGCACATCACGAGATCGCTCACGTGCTTGATCTGGGGCTATCAATCACGCCAGCAGCTGAGTGGCTGGTGGACAACTACCATATCGTTGAAGAGCAGGTGCAGGAAATCCGGACCGATCTTCCGGCCGGCTATTATCGTCAGTTACCCAAGCTCGCGGCCGGACCTTTTAGCGGCTATCCGCGCGTCTTTGGCTTGGCTTGGGCCTTCATCGCCCACACGGACAGCCATTTTGATTCGGCGACACTATTGCGCTTTGTCGCCGCATATCAGCGGGTCCAGCCGCTCGCCATCGGCGAACTCTGGGCGATAGCCATCACGCTTCGTATCGTCCTGGTCGAAAACCTGCGCCGCATGGCGGCGCAGATTATTCGGGCCCGTGGTCACCGCCACGAAGCCGACAGTCTCGCCGATAGGCTGTTGGGTGCTGCCGGCACGCCGGTCGAGGCCGTATCCGCTGTACTTCAACACTATGTCAAGAAACCATTGCCAGCGGCCCTTACGGTTCAGCTGGTGCAAAGGCTGCGGGATCAGGATCCAAACGACACCCCGGCTTTGAAATGGCTGGAAGCGCGTCTGAAGGGCCAGGGAACGACATCCGAGGCCGTTGTCCAGGAGGAGGTTCAGCGGCAGGGAGCGTCAAACGTCACGGTTCGCAATATCATCACAAGCATGCGCCTGATCTCCGATGTCGATTGGACGGAGCTGGTTGAAAGCGTCAGCCTCGTCGATGCAGCGTTCTGCGCATCGAGCCAGTTCGCGGAGATGGACTTCCCGACCCGCAATCTCTATCGCAGCGCCATCGAAGAACTCGCGCGCGGGTCACCATATACCGAACTGGAAATCGCTCACAGGGCATTGGCGCCGGAGCGGCCACAGCAGGAGTCGCTGGCGCAGCCCTCCCCCAGCGCGCCTGAAACTGTCCCGATTTCACCGGGCGACGACCCGGGATATTACCTGATCGCGGGGGGCCGAGCCGACTTTGAGAAAACTCTAGGGTTCCGGCAACCGCTCCATCTAAGGTTTCGCCGGCTGGCGCGGCAGCTCGGAATCGCGGGATATGTCGCCTCTCTTGGCATCCTAGCGGCGATAATCGTCGCCCTGCCCTTACTTCTGATCGCCGGCGGGGAGGTCAATCACCGGCTGCTCATCCTCCTGGCTGCCCTGGGGCTGGTGCCAGCGTTCGATGTAGCCGTCGCCCTTCTCAACCGCGATCTGACGCGTGGCATGGGTGCCGTTATTCTGCCCGGTCTCGAATTGGCGAGCGGCGTACCGCTACCTTTCAGCACAATGGTTGTCGTGCCGACGCTGCTGACGAGCAAGGGCTCAATTGAGGACCAAGTCGCCCAGTTAGAGGTGCACTATCTGACCAGTCCCGGGGGCGCCGTCTTTTTCGCTCTACTCTCCGACTGGGTCGATGCAAAGAGCCCGCACATGCCCAATGATGAAGACCTCCTGACTGAGGCCATCGCGGGTGTCTCGCGGCTGAATGCGCGTCATTCAACTGCCGCTGATCCTCATTTCTTTCTGTTGCATCGCCACCGCGTCTGGAATCCAACGCAAGGCCGGTGGATGGGCTGGGAACGCAAGAGAGGCAAGCTGCATGAGCTCAACCGCCTTTTGCGTGGTGCAACCGACACAACCTTTGTCGATGTCGACGGAATGGCCGGCAAGCTTCCCGCCAGCATTCGCTATGTCGTTACCCTTGATGTGGATACCCGGCTGCCACGCGAGGCGCTCCGCCGCCTGATCGGCAAAATGTCTCATCCGCTGAATCGGCCGAAATATGATCCGGTAGCTGGACGCGTGATCGATGGCTACGGCATTCTGCAGCCACGCGTCACCCCATCCCTGCCGATTGGGCGTGAAGGCTCGTTCTTTCAGCGCGTCGTCTCCAGTCCTGGCGGCATCGATCCCTATGCTGCTGCGGCATCGGATCTTTATCAAGACCTGTTCGGAGAGGGCTCTTACACCGGCAAAGGTATCTACGATATCGACACCTTTGAAGCCGCACTGGATCAACGCATTCCCGAGAATGCCGTGCTGAGCCATGATCTCATTGAAGGTATTCTCGCACGCGCCGGGCTGGCATCAGACATTGAAGTCGTAGAGGATTTCCCGTCGCGCTATGACGTTGCTGCGGCGCGGCAACATCGTTGGGCACGCGGCGACTGGCAATTGGTTCCTTGGCTCCTGAGCCGTCGTCATAATGCCAGGAATAGTCACCAGGGCCCCATTCCACACATAGGACTCTGGAAGATATTCGACAATCTTCGACGCTCGCTGGCACCCCCTGCTATCGTCGCAGCTATGGTCGTCGGCTGGACGCAGCCACTTCCGGTAGCGGCAATTTGGTCGGCCTTCGTGTTCTCGACGATCATGGTGCCAACTTTGATACCGGTCCTGGCAGCGATCATTCCGCGCCACATCAGGACCTCGCCGCTGAGCCATCTCGAGTCCCTAAGAGCAGAACTATACCTGGCACTGTCGCGCACAGCGCTTCATATCATCCTTGTCGCCCATCAGGCGTGGCTGATGATGGATGCTATCGGACGTACTTTTCACCGCCTCTATTTCAGCCATAGATATCTGCTGGAATGGGTCACCGCCGCACAGATGACGGTCGGAGACCGCTTGGGTGTCCACGGCTTTGCCCGGCAAATGTTTGGCAGCACTGTGATTGCGGGGGCCGCTGCTGGTATCGTCTGGCTTGCCGGGTCTGACGCATGGCCGATCGCGCTGCCGGTGATCCTTGCTTGGCTGATTGCGCCGGGAGCCGCCTACTGGATCAGCAGATCGCCTGGCCCCGCAAGCCGGCTTGCGATCACCAAACCCGATACAGACGCCCTCCGCATAGTCGCACGGCGTACCTGGCGGTATTTTGAGACTTTTGTAACCGCCGCCGATCATATGCTGCCGCCGGACAATTTCCAGGAGGATCCCAAGGCGGTCCTCGCCCATCGCACCTCTCCGACAAATATCGGTCTCTATCTTCTGTCGACCGTCAGCGCCCACGACTTCGGCTGGATCGGCAGAGCCGACGCGGTAGCGCGCGCGGCCGCAACGCTCACAACCATGAGGCAGCTCGAACGGTTTCGGGGCCATTTCTACAACTGGTATGATACGAAGGATCTACGACCACTCGATCCGAAATATGTATCGACTGTCGACAGCGGCAATCTGGCGGGCCACCTGCTTACTCTTGCTCATGCCTGTCGGGAATGGCGCGCGTCCGTTGTGGTCAGCCCCGGCACCATGTTGGATGCATTACAGGACGCGTTATCTCTGGCGCAAGAAGCCCTGCATACATACCGAGCGAGACGGAAGGAAGACGCTGCGACCGTTTCGCTTGGTGACGCTTTTCAAATATTCTCCGCGGCGATCAAGGCTTCTCGAAACGGCCCTTCCGAAGCAGCGGTGGTACTGGCCGGACTGGCCCCGCTGACCGCTGAGATCGCCACCAAAGCAGAGTCCCTGAATCTCGAACTTGGCGAAGACGTGGCCGACCTGATGTTCTGGGCCAATGCCATCCAGGACACGGTTGAGAGCCATCTGCGCGATCTCTCCCCTTCCTCGGCAGCGGTAGATGTACTCGCCGGCAGACTCCAGTCACTCGACGAAACGGCCCAGCAGATGGCTGCCGAGATGGAATTTGGCTTTCTGCTGAATCGGCAGCGCCAGCTGCTCTCTATCGGCTTTTCGGTGAGAGAAGGTACCCTGGACCCGAGTTGCTACGATCTACTGGCCTCGGAAGCGCGCCTCGCCAGTCTTTTCGCCATCGCGAAGGGCGATATTCCCACCCGCCACTGGTTCCGTCTGGGGCGTGCCGTCACGCCGGTTGGACAGGGCGCAGCTCTGATCTCGTGGTCCGGCTCCATGTTCGAATACCTGATGCCGGCTCTGGTTATGCGGGCGCCCGCTAACAGCCTCTTGGAACAAACGAGCCGCCTCGTCGTGAAGCGACAGATAAGCTATGGCGCCAAATTGGGCTTGCCATGGGGGATTTCAGAATCCGCTTACAACGCACGTGACCTTGAATTCACCTACCAGTATTCGAGTTTTGGCGTGCCTGGTCTCGGCCTGAAGCGTGGCCTTGGCGAGAGCGCCGTCATTGCACCCTATGCGACCGGCCTCGCCGCAATGGTATCACCGGCCGCCGCATTGCAAAATTTCAAGCGCCTCGCTGAGCTCGGTGCCCAGGGTCGCTATGGTTACTATGAAGCGTTGGATTTCACCCGCAAGCACCTACGCGACGAACAGAGCGTCGCGGTTGTCCGCGCCTTTATGTCGCACCACCAGGGAATGACCATCATCGCTATCGGCAACGCGCTGTTTGATGGCGCAATGCGGCGACGGTTTCACAGCGCCCCCATCATCCAGGCCACCGATCTCCTGCTCCAGGAAAGATCTCCACGTGGTGCTGTACTTGAACATCCGAAGGCGGAGGAAATCCGCACCGGCAACACACCGCTCGACTTTAGCCCAACGAAAGTACGCCGATTTCGCTCGCCACATGACACCGTGCCGCCAACCCACCTGTTTTCCAACGGCCGCTATGCCGTCATGCTGAACGCTGCGGGATCCGGTTATAGTCGCTGGAAGGGGCTGGCGATCACGCGTTGGCGCGAGGACATAACCTGCGACAACTGGGGAAGCTATATCTACCTGCGGGACCGTCGCCGCGAGGTGGCCTGGTCCGCAGGCCATCTGCCGAGCGGGGTCGAGGCAGCCAAATATCGTGTTTCCTTCTCTGAAGATCGAGCCTTGATCACGCGTCGCGATGGCACCTTGACGACGACAACCGAAGTCGTCATTTCGGCCGAGGACGATACGGAGGTTCGCCGCGTGTCGATCTCCAATTCAGGCCTCGAAGCCCGAGAAATCGAAATCACCTCCTACGCGGAACTGGTACTCGCTGCAGCGGAATCGGACAACGCGCATCCGGCATTTTCCAAGCTATTTGTTGAAACCGAATTCCTCCCGGAAATTGGTGCTTTGATCGCGACCCGGCGACGCAGATCGCCTGGCGATACGGAGGTCTGGGCAGCACAAATCATGGTAGCAGAAGGCGAGACATTAGATGCGCTTGAGATCGAGACGGACAGAGGTCGCTTTCTCGGGCGCGGACACGATCTTCGCCACCCCCGCGGCATGAATGGCGAGCCGCTTTCCGGCACCACAGGGGCGGTGCTTGACCCGATTTTCGCGCTGCGGCGCTGCCTCCGCGTACCGGCGCGTGGCACCGCGCGGGCGGCAATCTGGACAATTGTCGCCTCATCACGCCAGGGCGTGCTGGATCTCATCGACAAACATCAGGATCCTAACGCGTTTGATCGCGCCTCAACACTGGCGTGGACGCAGGCGCAGGTACAGTTACGGCATCTCAACATCAACGCAGATGAGGCGAACACTTTCCAGCGCGTCGCCAGCCACATCCTCTATGCCAATGGCGCTCTGCGCGCACCGAGCGAATTGATCCAACGCGGCTCTTCTCCGCAAGCCGGATTGTGGCAGTACGGCATTTCCGGTGACACACCGATCATCCTGGTCCGTATCGACGACATCGCGGATATCGAGGTCGTCCAGGAAGCCTTGCGAGCGCACGAATATTGGCGCATGAAGCAGGTCGCCGTCGATCTCGTTATCCTGAATGAACGCGCCGCCTCATATGTGCAGGATCTTCAGATAGCCCTGGAGACCGCCATTAGAGCAAGTCAATCCAGACCGTCTCCCGGCGAGGCGATGGGCCGGGGATCGGCTTATGTCCTGCGTACTGATCTGATGTCCGTGGAAACACGCGCTCTCCTGCTCGCGGCGGCGCGCGTCATTCTTGCCACGCGACACGGTCGGCTGTCCGAGCAGCTCGCGCGCATGCAAGTGCTCGAGACAGCCGAGCCGAGCCGACGACCGTCTCCCAGCCTATCTGAGGCACATCTACTATTACTAAAGTCGGCCGCACGGTCGGACCTGGAATTCTTCAATGGCCTCGGTGGCTTTTCCGCCGAGGGGCGCGAATATGTCACGGTCCTCGAACATGGGAAGCGGACGCCAGCCCCCTGGATCAATGTGATCTCCAATCCATCTTTCGGCTTCCACGTGACGACCGAGGGTACGGGCTACACCTGGTCCGTGAACAGTCGGGAACGTAAATTGACACCTTGGTCTAATGACCCGGTCAGTGATCCGCCGGGTGAAGCGATCTACATTCGCGACGAAGAAAGCGGCCAATCCTGGCCAGCAACGGCGCTCGCGGGGCGCACGGGCGACAGCACCTATACGGCACGGCACGGCCGTGGCTATAGCCGCTTCACGCATGGCTCACATGGAATAGAGCTCGATCTGCTCCAATTCGTGCCCCCGCAAGATCCCATTAAGATCGCGCGGTTGACGCTGCGAAACAACTCCGACCGCAGCCGCCATTTATCGGTCACGACTTATGTGGAATGGGTCCTGGGCACCGATCGAAGCACGACGGCTCCGTTCCTCATAACCAGGATCGATCCCGAGACAGGCGCCTTGGTGGCGCAAAACCGTTGGGGCGATATATTCAAATCCCGTACCGCCTTCATCGACCTAGCCGGCCGCCAGACGGAATGGACCGGCGATAGGCGGGAGTTCATCGGTCGCAACGGTACGCTTTCAGAGCCGATCGCGCTTGATCCAGGATCCGCCCTGTCCAACCGTGTCGGCGCTGGTCTGGACCCCTGCGGCGCCCTGAGGGCTCCCGTGCGGCTGGCGCCGGGGGAGAGCACCGAGATCGTCTTTCTTCTCGGCGATGCCGCGAGCGAGAACGACATGCAATTGCTCGTTAAACGCTATAGGTCAGCCGATCTCGATGACGTGTTCCGTCAGGTGTCCGAGCGGTGGGCCGATATGCTGGAGACGATCCAGGTAAGGACGCCGGACCGCACCATGGACATCATGCTGAATGGTTGGCTGCAGTACCAGACGCTGGCATGTCGATTTTGGGCACGCTCCGCCTTTTACCAGACGAGCGGCGCCTTCGGCTTTCGCGACCAATTGCAGGACAGTCTGGCCCTCGCCTGGATGTCCCCGGACTTGACTCGGGGCCATTTGTTGCGCGCCGCCAGCAGGCAATTTCCCGAAGGCGATTTCCAGCATTGGTGGTTGCCACCTCAAGGACAAGGTGTCCGCACGCGCATCTCCGATGATTGCGTCTGGCTGGCCTATGTTGCCGCGCACTATGTCGAGATGACAGGTGATCACCCGGTCTTGGACGAGATGGTGAGTTTTCTCGAAGGGCCGGTGCTGGCAGGGCGCGATCACGATCTCTTCTTTCAACCGATGACGGCCGAGCGCAGCGTAACACTGTATGATCATTGCGCCTTGGCTCTTGATCGCAGCCTCGATGTCGGTAGCCACGGTTTGCCGTTGATCGGGACCGGGGACTGGAACGACGGCATGAACCGGGTCGGAGAGGGCGGCAAGGGCGAGAGCGTCTGGCTCGGCTGGTTCCTCTACACCACCCTAATCGCCTTTGCGGCTTTGGCGGAAGATCGTGGGGACACAGCACATACAGAAACGTGGCGATCACATGCCGAGGCCTTGCAAACCGCATTGGAGAGGACGGCTTGGGATGGGGCCTGGTATAAGCGCGGCTATTTCGATGACGGGAGCCCGCTGGGCTCAATAGCCAGTCTGGAATGCCAGATCGATTCGATCGCGCAATCCTGGGCCGTTTTGTCCGGTGCGGCTGAAATATCGCGCGCTGAGCAAGCCATGGCATCGCTCGAGGAGCATCTGATCCGCCACGATGACAAGTTGGCTTTGCTATTCGCCCCCCCTTTCGATCAGACGGCGCATGATCCGGGTTATATTAAGGCGTATCCGCCTGGCATTCGCGAGAATGGCGGTCAGTATACCCATGCTGCTGCCTGGACGGTTCTTGCTCTGACCAAACTCGGTCACGGAAATAAGGCGGCCGAACTCTTCGCCCTCCTCAATCCTATCAACCATGCAACGCTCGCCACTGACATGGAACGCTATAAGGTCGAACCCTATGTGGTCGCGGCCGATGTCTATTCAGAGCCGCCGCATGAAGGCCGCGGCGGATGGACCTGGTATACGGGGTCTGCTGGCTGGATGTATCGCGCCGGAATCGAGGGCATTCTCGGGCTGCGCCGTCACGGGGCAGAGCTGCTTCTCGCGCCTTGCATCCCGTCGACCTGGCCGGGCTTTGAAATAACGTTCAGATTTCAATCGACAACCTATCGCATCATAGTCACGAACCCGCAGGCCGTCAGTCGAGGCATTGTCAGTGCAACACTGGACGGCGTGACGATTCCGGCCTTGAACCCAACCCGCATCCCATTGATTGACGACAAAGAGACACATCTCGTGCAACTCGTCCTCGGCGAGATGTAACTCGTCTTTCTTTGCCTGGCAGCGAAAAGCCGAAGTCCCAGTCGAATGGTGCCGTGTATATTTCCGCCCTGAGCTTGTATCTCAAAAATTCGGTGCCATTTACCCATATGAGCCCAGAATAAAATGTGGGAAGTGGCTCTGTTAGCCATTCGGCATGTCTGCCCCGGCCCCCGAGTAGTCGATATCGGCGGATAGCGGCTCCGGCGATTTCGGCACCGGCGCTTCATCATCGAGAAAAGCCGACCCACGAAACGGCCCCGTTGTTATCGCACAAGACAGTCCGTGCTCAGCTCGATAAAGCCTATTTTCCAGAGAGGTTATTCCGATGAAATACCTGACGCCGCCACTCGTCATCCCGGCGGCAATATTTATCGCCGTCGTCGTGATGGCGATTCTTCGCTTTCATGCATAGGAGCTGAATAACTTTTAGCTTGATGTGTGCTCTACCAACTGCCTGACAAGAAGATCGACTGTTGCCCAATCATGAATGCGGGGCCTGTGCTTGACCCGCGCAGCGAAGGCCGATCAGACAGAAACCCAACGACGCCTTCATGGGATAGAGCTATCAGGCACCGTAGCTTCTCCTTCACGTATACCAGTCGACGTTTTTTGACGCTTTCGTGAAAACAACTCATTTCTGCCCATTAAACAGATTCGCGTTTCCGGACCCGTCGCGAATGACGCAGGTCCGGACCACCCGGCCCAGCCCGGCACACAGCAGCCAGGCGCCGTCCGATACGGACGGGCCGGGTGACGTACAATTTGACCTCCCAGCTGCAGGCCTTCCTGAGGTAAGAACACGCCGCAACAAGGGCAAAAAAGCGCCCCATCCTTCATCTCAAAACCTTGCCCTAGCCGCGGAGAGACAGACATGACCATACGCACAAGCAGCAGGACGGTCATATTTCAGCATCCCTTTGTGCTCGACGGCCTCGATGAGCAACAGCCGGCTGGTGCCTATGAGATCGAAACAGATGACGAGCAGATAGAGGACGTCTCCTTCATTGCCTTTCGTCGGGTGTCGACACTGATCCACTTACACCCCTCCCCCAAACGACCTGGTATCACGCAAACGCTGACCGTTGACCCGAACGAACTAGAAAGGGCGTTGGCGCATGATCGTGAAGTTGAGCTCTCTGCGGTTTCGCTCTGCCGTCGGTTTCCTTAGAACGCACATGCTCAAACGCCTAAAGCAGGATTTCTCCTGCCTTGCGATGATGGCGTCCGTTGTCATATCGCTTCTATGATCTGGACAGTAAAAAGGTAATTTCAGTCGAAGCATCGTCAGCACATAGATCCATTCATCGTTCAGATTGCCGACTCCATTTCGTCAGACGATCGGCGAGAATTCGTAGCCGTGCGAAATTGACTCGAAATGCCGCCCGATACGGACTACTGCTTCAGCCGCCGTTTGTGACGGGGGGAATAATCGGCATTGTTTGGATCGACCCTCGTAGCTTGCCGATCTGGCGATCGAGAAGCCGGAGAGCCATGAGATAAATTTCAGAGAATGTGGGAAATGGCTGCACGGTGTCTTGAAGAACAGCGAGCGGTATACGGGCACGTATAGCCAGCGTGGCTTGCTGAAGCCATTCGCCGGCTTCTGGGCCGAGCGCATAAGCACCGGTCAGCTGCTCGCCGTCGCTAAGCAAGGTCAGAAAGCCATTCGATTTCTCCCATGCACGGGTGTAGGTCGCCATTCGAGGGACCTCCGTGATAGGAACAGTCGCCGTGAATTTGTCCTTGGCTACGCCAACCGCCGCTGCTTGAGGATCAGTGAAAACAACGCGTGCTATGGCGTCATAGTTCGCTTCACGTGCTTCCCCAAGAATATTTGCCGCGACAATGCGACCCTGGTATTTGCCAACGTGTGTCAACTGCCAAATGCCGGTCACATCTCCGATCGCCCATAAACGTTCGCCGGCACTCAGCCGTGCATCCACTCGAATTCCACGCGCGCTGAGCGTCGCGCCGGCAGTCTCGAGACCAAGATCGTTGGTGCGTGGGCGACGCCCTGTCGCGACGAGTAAATGATCGCCTCTTAATATGGCGCCATTATCGAGTTCTACTACATATTCGGATCCCGTGCGCCGCACCGCTACGGCTCGTGCGTCAAAGGAAAATTCGATGCCCTCTCTTTTCAAAGCCTCACTAAGCGCTCGACCGAGCGACTCAGGTTCTCGAGGAAGCACGTGAGCTGCCCCCTCGACAAGGGCCACTTCCCCGCCAAGGCGGCGAACAGCCTGCGCCATCTCGACGCCGACCGCTCCGCCACCAAGCACGATTAAACGGCGGGGAATAGCCTTCATGCTGGTTACTTCGCGGTTTGTCCAAATTCCCTCGAGCGCGTTTAATCCCGGTATCGGTGGAATGATTGGCTCAGATCCGGTCGCTATGACGACCTGATCTGCTGTATAGCGAATCCCCTCAACCTCGACCGTACCCATGCCAGCGAGACGCCCATGGCCACGAAACAGATCAATTCCATGGTCGGCAAGCCAGCGCTGTTGTCCCGTATCGGAGTACCCTGACGCCATATAGTCACGCCAAGCCAGGGCGGCGTCGACATCTACCTGCGCTGGCGCGGCTGCATCGCTGGCGCTGCGCGCGGCTTCACCGGGACGCAACAGCGTTTTGGATGGGATACACGCCCAATAAGAACACTCGCCGCCAACCCGTTCTCGCTCCACGACGGCCACCCGCAGTCCTCCTTCTGCAAGCGCACCCGCACAATGCTCTCCCGGAGATCCGCCACCGATGACGATGACGTCGTAGCGCTTGCTCATATCAAAACCTCGTCGCTGATCACCCTCCGGGCCGACCTCTGTAGTCTTTCGTGCCTTGCACCTTCGAGATATAAACTTTCTGCACCATCGCCGGTTCGAAGCCGATAGGTGAGCTGCGGGCGGCCCTCTCCGAGAAACGACTGACGCTAACTGACACCATGCGCCTCCGCCACGATAGAAGCCATTGCACCATGGTATCGGCATTTTCAGCGCGTGCGACTTGCAAGCTCGCGATACGATGGACGGCTTTCGGGGATGAGTTCGTCATCAATGACGGTTTTTGGAGGGGAGCAACAGCGAAACAATCACCGCGCTTTTTTGCCAAGGATACGATCGTCTCATCCCATCGCCAGCGTTATCGGCGTAAGGTTCTCTCTTGACCAACCAGCGTTTCAATTCTGGACGACACACCGCTCGCCGAACCAACCGGGCGAATGATCGCGAGGGTGCCCAGATTCGCGACGTGACTTGAGGAGCTCATAGAGCGCCGGGGCGTCCCGACCTCCGATTCCGACAGACTGAATTTCTGACCAAGATCCTTCGATCCTGGACTCGCTTACATGGAGCAGGCAATGAGGAAAGAGTATGAGATGAACGACGATGAGATTCACAAATCTTTAGAGATCCATTGGGCGGCATCCAATGAAAATGATTTCGAAGCCGAGCATCAGATCTACCGGGAGGATGCCATCCTGGACTATCCACAATCCGGTGAACGGATCCGGGGTCGGGAGAATATCCAGGCATCACGAGCTGCGCAGCCGAGCAGAAAACGTTTTTCGCCGCAGCGTATACTTGGCGCTGGCAACCTTTGGATCACCGAGCTCGTTATCGCTTACGACGGAAGACCCTCCTTCGTGGTAAGCATCATGGAATTTGAGGCAGGACGCGTGGCCCGCGAGACCCAATATTTCAGCGAACCCTTTCCCCCCGGGCCTTCACGCACACAGTGGGTCGAACGGATTCCGTGAAGAACGTTTTGGTAAAGCGCTCCATCTGAAGCCGGATTTTTGAGCGAGACGCTCGACGGCCTTGTACTGCCCGCGTCGGCCGGGTTTGCCGCGGCTGGCGAACTGCGTCAGCCGCCGGTTGCGATAATCCTCGAACAGTTCCGACGTCAGATTGACGACGGCGTAGGCATAGAGGTCAGGCTCCTCTCGCAGGAAACGATTGATCCGCGAGTTCTCGCTTTTTTTTGATGCCTCTCCACGACGCTTGGCGGTCACCTCCTCTCCGTAGCGGCGGAGCAAATCGCCCAGCGTCGTCCGCTTGTCCATCGACCCGCGGGCAACGGTGCCCCGATCCATCTTCACTTCGATCTCCCTGGCCCAGGCCTCGGCGTCCTTCTTCGTCGAAAAGGTCTCGGTCTGGTACGGAAAGCCCTTCCGCCGGATTTGTACGTGCCACTGGTAAGGGCCTTTTTGCCGTATCGTCGCCATGTCCGCTGCCTGCCTGCTGGTTGTTCGTGATCAGGATGTTGGGCCGTTTTTCGACGGCGGATCGCGGGAACGGCATGGAGGATGGAGAGGCGGTTTCCGGCACGGCGGCCAGAGTTGGACAGGACGGCAAGGAATCGGATTTTCGCCGGCGGCGGGCGAGTTGTCGCCAACTGAGCCAGAATTGTGCCAAATAATCGTAAATGGCAGGCAGACTGACCTGTCGTCAAAGACTAACTTATTTATTTTTAAGGGAGATTTTGGCACACCCGATACGATTCGAACGTACGACCTTTGCCTTCGGAGGGCGGCGCAAGCCATTGATTCAAAATGGAAATTCATGATTTCCAAGGATTTAGCATCGCCCTGCATCGCTGGATATCGCCCTATATCGCTCCCAACTGTGCCAGAATTGTGCCAGCGAAGCCGATTTTGAACAGCACAAAACTGCCTGCAGCAGAGGCACTTCCGGGACAGTAGCAAATTCCGGAGCTGTGAGCGACCGGCATCGAACCCGATATCGGCGCACCGATCAATCGTTCAGCCAAAGTTCCGGTGGGCTCCAGCCATGCCGTAACCGGATCACGGTTGAAGCCGTAATCCGGTTACGCTATATTCTTCGCAGGCGAGGAGAACCGCTATGGCAGATCGCACCGTTGCCAGACGTGTCCGTCGGTATCGGGAGACACAGAAGGAAGAGCGTGAAATCCGACGCGTCGAGGTCCAGGTGCCGTCTGTTGCCATTGACGACATCAAGGCGCTGGGCGGAAGACTCCAAAGGGCCTTCAAGCGGGCGACGGCGGCAGAGACGCGGATCAGTTTCGTCTTGAAAACGATCAACGCCCCGCGTCCCTATCCGATCGACGCCAAGACCTTTGTGCATTGCCTGACAACCGATCATCCCGATCGCAAATGGCAGCCTCACATCGAAGCCTTCTTCGACGAAGTCTCTGTTGAGGCTATTCATGACCTCGTGCTGGCCGGCGTCGTCAGCTTTGAGGATCTGTACCGGGCGGCCCGTAACTGGAGAGTCACGAATGGCAGAAGCGTCAGTTGGATCAAGGAAATGGCAGACCTCCGATTGGCAAACCCTGCTGCGTGAAGCCATCAAGCTCCTCGATACGCTGAGGGAGCAACCAAAATGGACATTCGGCGGCGGCACGGCGCTGGCAGTCTTCTACGGGCATCGCATCAGTTATGATATCGACATTTTCCTCTCGGATTCAGATGCCATCACGGCTCTGTCGCCAACCAAGAATGCAGCCACGAAGGCTCTTCTTGCCGGTCGCGGCTACCAATTCCCCGGCAATTACCTGAAGCTCGAATTGGATCAGGGCGAGATCGATTTCATCGCCGGCGGGCGACGGACAGATGATCCGACCGAGTCGTGGGAATTTGAGGGGCGTTCGCTCCTCATCGAAACACCATGGGAAGCGGCCATCAAAAAGATCTTCTATCGCCCATCCACGTTCAAGATACGCGACGTCTTTGACCTGGCGGCCGTCATTGACCACGACGGCGTCAGGTTGAAATCATATCTGCCAGAGGTCGAGGATAAGCTCGATAAGTTAATCGACCGCCTTGATGCGCTGACGCCGGTCTATGCGGAGCGTGTCGTCAACGACATCAACCCGACCGAGAAGGGAAAGAGATACACCGGCACGGATGCTATCGAGGCGGTGCTCCATTTCGTTCGTGAGTGGAAGAACCGGCCGATCTGCAGCAGCTGAACAGTCTCAACCGATAATATTTTGTCATTCAGGGCCGTTGACCGAGCCCTCACAATTCGGAAGGGTCAAGCGCTTAATGTGCCGGTCGGCGCCGGTCGGGACCCCATCGCTTCGGGAACATCCATGCTCACTTCAGACAGTTATAGGCATTTGCGCGAGGGGCCAACTTCGGCGCTGATTCACAATCCGTCGAATTGGCTTTCGCGATGGCCCGGAAGGTGAAGAGCCCGAAGCCGACTTTCTTGACCTGCCCGAGACCATAGAAGGGGCTCGACAAGTTCGAAATACAATAGCCTACGGCCTCATCATCTTTGACGATGCGTCTCAGGATTGAGCCGTCCATAAGGGAAATGAGAAGACGCCCGCAGTTGCTTCGCGCTCCTTGCGATGATTGCATCGTCAAAGCAAACCCGTTGAAGATGTCCGTTCGCAAAGAAACCGGGAAAGCGGCTCACAAAGCGATTGCCGAACTGCTCAAAAGATTCGCCGAAGCCGTACACCACGCCGCCCACGTCAGCAAGGGACTTCGGAGTGACGCCTCCTGCCTACGCTCCGCAACTTGCGATGCCTTCAGCGCCTTAGATGGACGGGCTTGCAAGAGCCGCCGAGGCGCCCATCCGGGTCCACCAAGCAGGACGCCGCATTCCCGGCTTAAGAGTACCATTTTCCATCGCATCACTGATCTCGTCGCAAATCTGTTCAGTCGAAGAGATCCCAATGGGTCTATCGATATCCCAACTGCGCAATGGGTCCACATAAAGTCGTGGTACACTACTTTTTGCGGCTTCTTGGTGCTTTCTTCTGCCCCGAAAGAAGATCATTTAAAGAACACTAACAGACGGTTTTATTCGCCGCATGCCATGCGAAATCTATGCTTTCCGGGTGCTCTGACTGGGACTGGAGAGGGCTTCTCGCGGAAAGGAAAGAAGGACCGCTATGAAATTGAGGTCCGTCATCACCGCAGCATGTATTGCGCTCGCCACACCAGCGATCGCACAAAGCCCCCGCGAAACTATAACGCCAATTTCGAACATAAACACCGAACATTCCGGGCAAATCTTTGAAGGCGGTGATTGTGGATTGTTCACCAGGCGGCGTCTCGTCAGCACGTTCACATGCTAAATCGCCTGTTATCGACGACTATGTCGCATCGGGCGTAATCGAAACACAGGTTGAAGGTGAACGGCGTCGCGTTGTCCGCGCCGGCAAGAGTTTCCATGAATTACCTGGCACGCACCATGTCATCAGCGGCAATGCGAGCGCGAAGGAGCCCATGGGTTTGCCGGCAATCTTTGCTGCCAATTCGGTCGATCGCACTCAGACGACGCCAGATAACTAGGGAGAAGAAGGCGGTGAGCAGACGTCTTGACTATACTCAAGTAGCGCCGGTCGGGCTTAAAGCCCTTGGTACAGCGTATGGATATGTGAGCCAGAGCAGCCTTCCTCCTGTTCTGATCGATCTGGTCTATCTGCGCGTCTCGCAGATCAATAATTGCGCCTACTGTCTCGATATGCACATGCGTGACCTCCTGAAGAAAGGTCAGAAAATTGAAAAACTTGCACTTGTCCAGGCGTGGTCGGAAGGAGGCGAACTTTTCGACGAGCGCGAGCGGGCGGCTTTCGCCTGGGCGGAAACCGTGACACGTGTCGCTGAGACCGGCGTCCCGGATAGCGCATATGAAGCTGCGCGCGCAGTCTTTAACGAGAGAGAAATCGTCGACCTCACCATCGCGATTGGTTTGATGAACGCGTATAACCGCATGGCCATCAGCTTTCGCAATACACCGCAAGCGGTCCTCGATAACTGACATTCGGCATGCCGAAGATAGGTCGGGTCTGCTCCCTCGGATATTGCCTGCGAACGAGCCACGCACGATCCAAAAATAGGAGTTCTCAGTGAAGATATTTATAGCGGGCGCCACGGGCGCCCTCGGTTTACCGCTTGTCCGTGCCCTTTGCACCTATGGTCATCGGGTTACAGGCATGACACGTAACGGCCCAGGGATTGATCGCCTCCGCGAGTTGGGGGCCGATGTGTCGGTGACGGATGCCTTCGACGCTAAGGCGGTCCTGGGCGCGATCCAATCCGCGTCACCCGACGTGGTGATCGACCAGCTTACCTGGCTTCCTGCCAATCCCGCCGAAATCATCAAATCGATGCCGAATGACACGCGCCTTCATCGTGAGGGCGGAGCCAACCTGCTGGCAGCAGCCCAGGAAGCGGGTGTCGCCCGCTATATCTTGCAGTCCCGTGGCTTTTACTTGGATGCTCCGGCAGGACAGTTGGCGGATGAGACGGCAAAACTCAGATACGATGCGCCCGGCGAGATCGGTGAAAGTACGCGCACCATCGGTGAATATGAAGAGCGGGCGCTTGCATCGCCTAAGCTGAAGGGTGTCGTCTTACGCTACGGCTTTTTTTACGGGCCCGGCACTTGGTATCGACCGGATGGCGCGATCGCCGAACAGGTGCGGAAGAGCGAATCGGCGATCATCGGGGACGGGAGTGCGGTTTGGTCTTTCGTTCACATCGATGATGCCATCTCCGCAACCATTGCTTCATTGACGGCGGAGCCCGGCATATACAATGTCGTGGACGATGATCCGCTGCCTGTCGCCGAATGGCTCCCGGCGTTCGCGCAATGGGTGGGCGCCCCACCTCCACCGCGCTTAAGCGAGGGTGACGCAAGGCGGAGATTCGGCGAGGAAGCGGTCTACTACCATACGCGCCTGACCGGGGCGGCCAATAGGCGGGCCAAGGAGCAGTTTGGATTTGCACCGCGTCCGCTGCTTTGGAAGAGGAGGCCACCCAGCCTCGGCGTCCATCAGGAAAATATCGTCCGATGACGCCAACCTCTCCTTGGACGCGTGTTTTGTTTACTGATTGCACCGCGAGGATGCCGGCGCACTGACGCTACGGTGTGAGGCACCACACAACCGCACACGGCACGGTCTCGCGGACTCGACTATGAAGCGAGGCGGCCAGTCTCCTTCCGTTCGAATCCAGAGCTACCTCTGCGCCAGAAATGTCGCGATCAGCTGAAACGACGGACTAATTCAAGGAGCCGATCGCAGGACAGCGCAAGGTTTCTGGTTGGAACAGTCGCGACACCCATTAGAAGCCCGGGCTCTGCACTCTCTGGCGACACATACCAAGCCGAAAGCGGTGACGGAGACATGCCGAACGTCACCGCTTCGCGCCCCACAGTTACGTCCGATGTTTCTTTCGGCAATTTCAACAATACCGCCAAACCTGGGCTAGAAAGCTGATCAGCGTCGACACTTGGTCGAAGGCATTCCAGCAGCGCCTGTCGTTTGGCGGCATAGACGCGTTTGGTGCGCCGGAGATGCCGCATATAGTGACCCTCCTGCATGAGCTCGGCGACCGCAGATTGCACTGCAGGGCCAGGTGGCGGTGTGAGACACGCCGCCACCTCCGTGAACCGGGAGATCAGGTCGGCTGGCGCGATCAAAAAGCCGAGCCGAACAGCCGGACTAATCGTCTTGCTGAATGAGCCGATGTGGATGACGCACCCATCTCGGTCGAGCGACGCGAGCGCTGGCGCGGCCCTTCCCACCAATTGCAATTCGCTCAGATAGTCGTCTTCGATCACCCAGACCTTGTTCGCTGCCGCCCACTCGAGCAAGCGAAGGCGTCGCTCAAGCGATAGGGTCGCACCAAGCGGCGCTTGCTGACCGGGAGTGACCAGGACAAGCTTCGCATCAGGATGATGGCGTAGCCCATACTCGATATCGATCCCCTCCTCATCAACCGGGATTGGAGCGAGCGATAAGCGCGCGATCTCGAGTCCTTTTCTGGTCCAAGGGAAGCCGGGATTTTCGACCCAGGCGGTATGCCCGCTCAAGTCAAGACCGGTCAGCGTCAAGCCGAGCCCCGCACTAAACCCTCCAGTGACGATAACCTGTGACGGGGAGCAGTTGATACCGCGGGCAATGGCGAGATAGCCCGCGATTTCCCGCCTCAGCTCGATCTCGCCGCGCGGGTCTGGATAGAGTGGAGGAGCACTCGCCTCCGCTCGGGCGGCATGTGCTCGAATGCGCGCGAACAATGTTGCCGGCAAACTCTCGATTGCCGGCACGCCCATCTGGAAGAACGCGGGTCCCTGCGTCATTTCCTGATAGGTTTCCATGAAAGAGCCTGAATCCAGCGGCGTCTCGTTCTTCGCGATGGCACGGGGCCGTGGGGCGACGCGCGTGCCGGTCGCCTGCGAAGCTTCGATCAACTGGGCAGCGGCCAGTTTCTCATATGCGATCCGCACGGTACCGCGTGCGACACCGAGTTGGACGGCGAGATCCTGCCACGAGGGTAAGCGGGCGCCGGGCTCAAGCGTACCAGCCTCGATGGCGCCGGCTACCGCACGTCGGATCTGCTCCGTCAAAGGCACCTTTGCCGTACGATCGAGATTCAGACTCAGCGACTGCTTCATAGCATTCAAGTACAGTATTTTTTTCCGTTCTTGGTGCTTTTCTCTAGCGCACCATGGGTTATCTTTGGGCTTGTAGAACGACTGCTGTTCGATGGTGCGAGGCATCCGGATGCAGGAAACGACCTACTGTAATACCTCAATCTATCCCTCACCAATAGGAAACACTATGGCCCATGGCCTATCATGACCCATCCTACCATCGAATACCTTCCGAGACGCGACACCACAAAGTACGACGACCGCGGCTCCCGCTTGAGCGGCCAGATCCGCGGACCGCTAAAGGAGGCTGAGATGGCAAGGCTGCAGCTCTAAAGCTCTGAAAAAACGCCCCTCTGCACCTAAACCAAACGCTTGTAACTAGCTTTGCGAGTGCTGCGACGAGAGCGCCGCAACACTCCATTTCTGTCCGGCGCACACTCAACTTAACGCGAGGCTGCGAAGTGTCCAGCCATACGACCTTGCTGACATCGGACTTCGATAACTTGCTCACTCCGCTCGACGTAAGCGTCGTTTCGCTCGCGGAATGCCATGTCGCAGAGGGATGGCGGCTGTCATTCCCTCCCATTGAGTTTCCCTGCATTCACTACAGCTTTATTGGGCAAGGTCGGATCGGCATTGGCGACCGCATGCCGATACCACTCACGCCCCACAAGCTTATTGTTTCGCCCCCACGCCAACCGTTCTGGATTGACACGGTATTCAGCGAAAGAGGAACAGTCGTGTCAAACATCGTGAAAGCTCAGTTTCCGATAGCTGATTCGTTCAAGAGAATTGATAACTTTGTCGCTGGCGAAGGCGCGCCGGCCCTTGTGATGGCGTGCGGTTACTTTCGGACATCCTATGCGACGTCGGTTGATCTTTTTGACAACTTGATCTCCCCTATTGTTGAGCAATTCAACGACAGAGATGAACTCGCATACAATTTTAAATCTGCGATGACTGAGCTTAGCGCTGAAAAGGTCGGCATGCGAGCAATGACCACCGCTATTCTGAAGCGCGTTTTGGTGACAGTCCTTCGGCAATTCTTGAGCTCCGCAGACTCTCAGTTGGAGCGCTTTACGATGCTGACTGATCCTCAGCTCGCGCGAGCCTTCGCCGAGATGGCCGGCAATCCAGGCGCATTTCACAGTGTTGAAAGTCTGTCGCGGATTGCCGGGTTGAGTCGTTCTGTCTTCATGGCGCGGTTCACGCGCGCATACGGAGACTCGCCGATGTCTGTTCTTCGACAGCTCAGAATGCGTCAGGCCGCATCGCTGCTCAAGAAAAGTGGGGCGTCGATAGAACGGGTAGCGCGGAGCGTTGGCTATGAAAGCCGGAGTAGCTTCTTCCGTGCGTTCAGGGAAGCTTACGGAACGGATCCGTCTGACTACGCGAAGCAACGTTGGGAAAGGAAAGGCCATCCAATGAACTCGAATGAGATAAGCGACCTAGAGAAGGTGAAGAAGTCTTTTCTATTTGCCTAAGCGGCAAGCGAAAAAGCACGGCAGCCTACGTTATGAACCCTGGGGCGTAGGCTCTGTAAACTCTGCGCCGCCTAAGATGTCCCTGGGTGATATGAGAGCGAATAAGAACAAGCCGTTTTAAGGCTTTTCGAGCAAGGCCACGGCACCCTCACCACCGTCAGCGCAAATGCTCACGATCGCCTTCGTTCCCCTAGGCTCCTCCCCGAGCTCCTTCACTGCCTGGCTAAGATCTCGCGCGCCGGTCGCGCCGAAGGGATGGCCGATCGCGATCGAACCGCCATTCGGATTGACTCGTTCCCAAGGAAAACTCCCGAAGTCCCGCGCGATATTTGTTCGTTCCGCGATCCAGCCTGGCTTTTCCAGCGCCGCCACGTTGGCAAGTACCTGGGCGGCAAAGGCTTCGTGAATCTCCCAAATCCCGATATCTTCGAAGGAAAGACCATTCCTGTCGAGCAGACGAGGAATAGCGAATGACGGCGCCATAAGGAGTCCGTCTTTTCGAAAATCCACGGCAGCAACCTCAAAATCGACGAGCTTGGCGGTGGGAATGCCATCAGGCAGTCGCCTACGCCCCGCGGCAGAGACGACCCAGAGACCTGCCGCACCATCGGTGATCGGCGACGAGTTGCCCGCGGTGAGCGTTCCCCGGCCACTGGCCCGGTCAAAAACCGGCCGCAGTGATGCAAGCTTCTCAAGCGACGTGTCGGAACGCGGGTTGGCATCCTTGGCGAGCTCGGGGAGCGGAACGACCAGATCTGAAAAGAAGCCACGCTGCCAGCCGTGGACAGCGCGCTTGTGGCTCTGATAGGCCCATTCGTCCTGCGCTTCGCGAGTGATTCCCCATTCCTTGGCGGTCTCTTCCATATGGTCGCCCATGGTGCGGCCAGTACTCCGGTTTGCCCAGCCTTTGGCGGGCAAGATGAAGTCAGTGGCCGCCAGGCTCCGGAGAGCTGCGGAGGCCTCTTCCGGGTCCTTGACAAAGAGCGTGTGAAATAGATCACTGGCAGCCGCTGTCAGCCCGATCGGCGGCCGGCTCATCACCTCGGCCCCACCCGCCAGGACAACATCAATTTCTCCCCCGATCATGCCACTTGCGGAAAACGCCGCCGTCATACTGGTTGCGCAGGCAAGGACAACGGAATAGGCCGGAACAGTCGGGTCTAGCTCCGCATCCATCCAGATTTCGCGCGCGAGATTGCTCCAGCCAAGATTCGGAATGACCGTGCCCCAAAGAACAAGATCGGGCCGCTGGCCGGAAAGCTGTTCTGCCATCTGTCGGACCACCGGCACCGATAGTGTCAGTGCGTCATATGCCGCAAACGGGCCGCCATCTCGGCCAAAAGGCGTGCGCAAGCCGGCGGCGAGATAGACGTCCTTATTGAAGCGGGTCATCTGTTATTCCTGTAAATAGTTAATGGGGGCAACGCTTTTGCTGGTGGGCGCCAGGCATCTGAGGAGCTTTGCTCAACAAGATTCTGGGCGTCGGCCCCCTATCGAGCGTCACCCAGATAGTTATTGCCTTTGTCGCCGACACCGCAGCTACGGGCCAGTTGTGCTCTGATTGAAGTCGCTTGGGCGACAACAGCCTAGCACTTCTGTGCCAGGGCGAGGCCGGTCGCTCCCTTGTAGAAAAGTCCTTCACTCGCCCGTTCGCGGAGGACGCTTCATCGTCAAAAGCGCGGCTATATCGCGCCAGTCATCTGCTGTCGAGACAGCAAGTGTCAGCCACTTTCCATCGGGATATGTTTTAGCTTCGTCGTAAAGCTTGACCAACTGCGCGCGCCACGCAGGACGCCTCTCTTCGAACTTCTGCCGTTCCACTCCGCCGAAGACGACTAGGACTGAAAGTTGCCCATATTCCGGTAACAAGGTGCAGAACGCCTTCGTCTTCTTGTACCGCAGGGACCAGCCGCGTTTCTTGCCACCATAGATCCAGTCCGGCACGAAGACGCCGGGATAATATGCCTCGATCCAGCGCCGAAGGTCGGTCCAATGCTTGAACCCCTTTGGTCCCATCCAATCGCTGATAGTTCGGTCATCCGGCGGAGATGATTTGTCGGTGATCCTGTCGCCGATCTGAGGAGACTGTTCCATATTGCTCTTCACATACCCCTTCACGTTATCAACTGGCTTCCGAAAACCCGGTGTCATTGTTTCATGTGGCACAAGGCATTTACCAAAGAATTCCGGCTTTCTGCGCATTGAAACGCAGCCCCTGACGACGTCCGAGACAGCCGCTTTCGCGTTTGGGTATGGGAAAATCGCCCTCACGATCACTAATCGGCATTGTGGCGACGTGGGCTTCCGCCCGGGACCATCGACTGAAAGACATCGTCACGCAGGTAGAAGTGGTGGAAGACCGCCATGGCTGCGTGCATCCCGGCCAGCCAGAGAATGGTGTTTCCCAGGGCGATATGTATTTCCATGATCAGTTGACCTGCGCCATGCGACGCGACCGGCAGCGCGATGTCGGTTCCGACCAGGGTGACAGGGATTCCTTCGAGCCAAGTGCCGAGCATCGCCGCCGTTGGAACGGCGACAAGAAGCGCATAAAGCATACCGTGAACGATCTTCGCGGCTTCTGCCATTGCGCGCGGCATCGATTGCTTCACGGACATGCGATCAATCAGCCCCCATGAGAGCCGTAGCACAACGACAATGAAGACGAGCACACCGAGTGTCTCGTGAATCCTGCGGAGCCCGTCAGCGTCGGCGGAATAGAGCGAATAGCGGTCGCACTTGCTCATGATATATGCCGCGAGAACCAGGATGGCGATCAGCCAATGAAAGACTTGAACGACGGCACCGTAGCGAGTGGAGGTACTGCACAAACTGACCATGTAACTCGGATCCCAAGTCTGCAGCGGTTGAGGATCGACGGCGGAAAGTCGTCAGGGATCTTCAGCGCTTGGCAAGCTGATCGGCTTCCCACGACACCCAGCCTTATCTTATGACGAATGCGTTCCCGCAGGGTCCTGAATTGGTGTCCGATCGTCCGACACTGCCGTCCGTCGTTTGATCCTGCAGTCTCTTTGTTATGTCGTGGCGCCGCCTGCCACCACCTATCGAAACTATACACGCCGGCTATTGGAAAATTTGCTCGGACGCTGCGATAAGTGAGCACCCTGGTTGCGGATTTCGTCGAATAAAGCCGACGATACCCAAAAAGGATACCCGCTTATGTCGCGGTGTAAAACCTACTGACCGCTTGAGCAATTTCAGAACGCACCACGCGCTTAGCCGCCGGGACGGCGCCGCATCTTCAAAAAAGTGGAGTGGGATGACTCCACGTCAAGGGATGTTCCGCTCCGGCTCAACAAGTCGTGCCTGCAAGCGGCAGCAGCATAGGAGAGTTAGATGACCTTCCCACGATTACCGAATTTCACCGTTATCGCTCTATTCCTTCTTCTCTTCGGGTCTGTCGGAGTGAGCGCCTCGGCTTCTGATTTCGTCGGCCATGTCTACATGCAGACCAACGAGATCCACAACCGTATCATGCACTTCGGGCGCAAGGCGGACGGACAACTCGAACTGATCGAGAGTGTTCCAACCGGCGGCGCTGGCTCGGGTGTCTTCAAGCCGGTCAGCGGCCAGGAAAGTGCGCCCAACGCGTTTGAGGGCGCTGGCAGCGTTATCCTGGTTGAATCCAATACCCTGCTGTTCGCGACGAACGGTGGCGATAACAGCGTGACAAGCTTCCGAGTGGGGCCAGACGGGAAGCTAACCATGATCGACCGGGAAGCGACTGGAGAGCCTGTAGCCGGGCGCAGCGGCACGGCAAAGTCGCTTGCCTATCGTCCCCAAAGCCGGACACTATACGTGCTCCACGCCTTCGGCCCCAACCACCTCCGCTCATACACGGTCGCCAAGGACGGCAAGCTTAAGCTGCGCAGGGAAAGCTATTCCGCGGACACAGCGACGAAAGTTGGCCGGGTGTCGACCCAAGTGATTCTATCGCCTGACGGACGCTTCTTGCTGGTCGACATTCTCTTCGATGCACATCCCTCCGCCAATCCGGACGGCTCGCCAAATCTGGTTGTAGCGAATGCGCCTGACTCAGACGGGCTAGTGATATTCCCTGTACATGACAACGGGACTCTCGGCAGGCCTTCCTTCACGAATGCCGGCGGCGCAGGGCCATTCTACATTACCTTCCTGAACCACAGCCGCGATACCTTCCTTAACGGTGTTGCAGTCGGGGACGGCGTGCTGGTCAGCCACATTGATCGCCAGGGGCGCGTGAGCAACGGCCAATTGGCCAAGATCGACACATCACTCGGGAAGCCATCCGAGCTCTGCTGGCTTCAGGTGACGTCGGACAACTCGCTCGTGCTGGCGACCAACTTCGGCTACGGAACGGTCTCCACCTACCGGCTCAAGGAAGGCCGACTGAGTCTGCTCCAGGATCCGGCCAACAAGGGGATACCAGGAGATGGGACCTTCCGCGCCGTGAACAAGCTTGTAAGCAGCGGGCCCAGCGATAGTTGGTTGACTCCTGATAACAAATATTTCCATCAGATATTCGGAAATGCTTCGGTTCTTGTCAGCTACCAGCTTGACGAGGCGACAGGCAAGTTGACGGAGATCGGCCGAAACGCGATTCCATACAACAGTCCCGAAGGCCTTGCAGGCTTCTAACTGCCGACTAGCGGAGCGCGATCGACGAGGCAAGATTCAACTGCTTCCATTGGGATCAGGCCTCGCCGACGCGCTTCCCTCATTGTCGCGCTCCGACACGTTGCCCAATGGATCCCTATAACCCCGGTGCTTAGCTCCGCGCGGCGGGCTCGACCGACACAGGTGCCGGTGCTGACCTGGTGCTGCCAGAAATGGCACTTGACGCTGGTCGGGACACAAGCAGCCGCTACCCGCCGCAGACGGGGCATCATCGGCCGTCAAAGATCACCAAGCTGTTGTCAATAACCGTCATCAAGACAGCAATATGGATGTTCGCGTGCCGCGATATCCGATGCTGGATCGCTGAAATCCGGCAGGTCTCCGCAAGCACCACCATTATACTGAATGGCCCTGATGATCGCGCAGGTGTTGACGACTTCACCCTCACGGAGAGGAGAAGCCGCAAGTGCGTGCCACGCCGGCCTGCCCCGGACCATCTCCGAGCGGAATGGCGTGGACCCGCGGACCTGCATGTCCGCGGCGTCAGTTTTCGGCAGCGTTACTCTTCGGATATATGGCGCGCCTGCCGCAAAAAAGCATATCGACTTGCTCACCGTCATATGAAAGCGGCATCGTGATAACTTCAAAGTCCAGGAAATAGCCTGCTTCCCTGTACACCGGCACGACACCATGGCGGGGAATCTTTGTCATCACGACACTAGCAAGGATCTCGTATATCTTTTTATAGTCCTCGGGGCGCCGGTACTCGTCTATATATCGACCTGTGGGATTGCTCCCACATACGTCGACGATATGAGTGCCGATGAGGCGCGCCTTGAACCGATAGACACCGTCCTGGCGAACGACGTCATGCAGCATGACATAGGGAAGAAGCTGGGGCATCTCTTCGGGGAGAATGTCGGCACGCGAGGGTATGCGCGCGCCGCGACATTTGCTGCGCCAGTAATTGTAGAGTTGATGTACCGGGCTGGATCCGGCGAATTTCTCGACCAGTGCCGCTTGCGTGAGCATGCCTGGTCTTCTGATGAAAGGTATCTCGAGCATTACTGGTCCAACTTATCTATGTATCGCGTGACACCATTTATCATCGCGACGGTCAATCGATCCGCTTCACGCAACGCCAAGAATGCGACCGTTGACGTACAGCAACCCGGTAAGTCGAGGCCTTCGAATTGGCGCTTCGCCTGTCCTAGGGGGCCTGACAGCCGATATGTCGGCGCTGCTGAACGCCCTCGGTAGAGCAACAGCTTCCCGATGACCGGGATCGATGCTCATGCTACCTGTCACCCATTGAGGTGTGAGGCGACAAGCGCATTCCGTCATGGACCGTTCCCGTATTTTCACGACATGAAGACCTCGCCGGCCGGACTATATTTCGACAGATATCGATTAGCCGTTGATTATCGCGCCCGAAGAACTGCGCCACTGGTAGAGTGACAAGATCGGCGCCCATGATCCGGCAATTGCATGTTTTCTCGTCGTTTCAATTTTTCATTCTTCAGACAAACGGCTTGCCGCCGCGCGTCTTCCTTTGGATAAACACGCGAGACAAGTCAGCGGCAAGAGTAGTTTAGCGCAGTGGCCCAGTGGTCCCGATTATGTGCTCGATCGTCTCGCCAAACATTTTTCGGAAATAACCGGATGCCGCGGAAAGTCGTGCGCCAGGCCTGATGCTTTCGCGCTTCTCAAGCATATCGTCTCGGCAAGCAATGCGGCGGCTTCTCTCGGATCGATGAAATCGCGTAACATTAGAATGGAAAAGTAGAGCCTATATAGACAGGCCGACCGCTCCGAACTATACCCACCGGGAACGCCTCCTGTCGAAATCAACGTGGTCATGCGGGCTCCCTGGTCGGCTCGTGAGATGAGGGTTCATAGACCGCATCGGCTGAAGATCCATGGAACTCAATCAGATCGGCTACTTCATCAAATTGGCGGAGACCTTGAATTTCTCGGTCGCCGCTCGGCTGAGCGGCGTTTCTCAGCCGAGCATGACCAGGGCTATCCGCCGCCTTGAAGAAGAGCTCGGCGGGCCGTTGATCTACCGCGACGGCAAGCACACCCGGCTCACCACATTGGGGCAGGATGTGGAGATAGAATTCAGGCGAATGCAGGCCGCATTGAAAAATGTACGTCAGCATTCGGATAATTGGGCCCTCGGCAGGCATCGTATACTCGATATCGCCGTGGCACCGACGGTCGGCCTTAACGCCTTTACATCGTTCTTCCTCAGCGCGCTGGAGCAGATTCCATCCGCGCGAATAGCGATTCACGCGCTTGGACGGAATGAGAGTTCAGCGGAGATCCTTTCGGGCAAGTATCATGCCTGCATCATCTCGCGCGAAGCAAAGTCTGATGCAAAATTGGACGTGCGCTCCCTATTCCGGGAACGCCTTGTGCTTGGCTGTGCGGCGGAGCACCCGCTCGCCGGCGTTGATGTCGTTCGCGCCAAAGACCTGGCAGCGTTTCCATATATTGATCGCCTCAGATGCGAGTTCCGAGATCAGATCCAACAGTACTTCAGCTGTCGAGAAGTCGTGATTCGGGCTCACCTTCGGACGGAGAGAGAAGACTGGGTGCAGCGCATGGTTGCCGACGGCCAGGCAATTTGCATCCTGCCGGAGCGCACGGCCGCGACTCCTGGTCTCGTCACCCGCCCCATCGAAGACCTCGCTTTGGAGCGAGAATTGGTGATCGTGACAGTCTTGGGCTCGACAACCCCCGCCGAAATGCGGAGGCTCGTTCAATGCGCTTCTATATACGACTGGCGATAATGCCGCCGGTGCTCCGGCGGAAGTACGGGCGTAAGGATCGACCCGCGCCAGCGCATCAGGCAAACAGTTTTCTGTATTGGATGAAAGGCGATCGATCGGCGAGGCGGTTGTAAAGCAGCATCGCGCTATGGTTAGATTCGTGCGTCAGCCAATGCACGCGGGATGCCCCGCGGCGTTTTGCCTCTGCATAAACATGCTCGATTAAGGCGCGACCAATGCCGAGGCCGCGCGCCTCGTCCACGACAAACAGATCCTGGAGGTAGCAGGAGTCTTCTGTCACCCAAGTGGATCGATGGTAGATCGAATGTACCAGCCCCAATGCCCGACCACCCGATATGGCAACCGACGCCTGCACCGGCTCGACCGGATCCAAGAAGCGGGCCCAGGTCTTCAGCGTCACAGACTTCGGGATTTCCACTTCGTAAAACCGCTGATAACCTTCCCATAGCGGAAGCCAACTCTCAAAATCGTTGTCGCCGATGGCTTTGATTTCGACTGAGCTCATAGAATGCTCCTGATCAAACGATCGGAATATCTGAAATTGGTCTGTACTCGTGTACCAGCCTCAATTCATGACCTTCAGCTGTCGCAAGCGCTCCCGACCGATAGCCATTGAATCAATATAGAATGTTGACGAGGTAGGCACCCACCGGCTCGCTATATAGACCCATGGTCATGTAGGTCATCGGATGTTGGAGCCGCAGCCCGTTGGCGAGACACCAGGTAAAGACCTCGTGGTTGCGGGTGGGAAGCAGGAATCCTGGTCCGGTGAACTCGGATGCGGCGGCGATCAACGCGATCAGATCCGCATTGCTCTTAGCTACGCTGTGGGCGTGGTAGCCGATGGCGGTCGCATAGCCGGTGAGTTGTCCATCACGCTCGACAACTGTCGCGGTGCCACGCTCGACCGCCTCGCTCAACTCGCCGACGCGCTCGAATCCATGCACCTCGAAGCACAGGGCGTTACAGGCGGCGAGATCGCTCGAGGCGGCCACTCGCACGTGATATCCCGGCAGTGCTCGCTTCAGCGGTGGACCTTTCATGCATGACAGTGGCTCACGCACGCGGAAGCCCAAAGAGGTATAGAGGCATAGTGATCGACGATGGAAGGCGGACTGGCACAGCCGAACGCTGGGCACGCCACGCGACGTCGCTCGGTCGATTACCGCTTCCATCAGTTGGCGTCCGACCCCTTGATTCTGTATGGCGAGATCGACCGATATCGGCCCGACACCAACGACCGGCGCCCGCTCGTCGAGGAAGTTGCTGCCGATGACCCGGCCATCGCGTTCGGCTACCACGCCATAGAAGCCGGGGTGGCCGATCAGCTCGCGGAGCAGTCCGACGGCGGCTTCGGCGGAGGGAAGTTCCCGCGGGAAGCGGTGCTCATCGTTGATGGCACAGAAGGCATCGTAGCAAATGCGGCCGCTCACGGCTGCATCTTCGGCTGTGGCCAAGCGTAAAGTATCCATGAAATACCTCGTCGTTCGTGAATATATAAGCGGAAGCAATCCCCGGGCGGCGCGAGTCATTTCCGGATGCTTGTGGTCTCGGGTGTTACGCGCCGAAGTTCAGACCGAACCAGCCGACGCCCAACATCCTCCACCGGCGCTTTAGACAAGCAATTTCCGGTAATGGATGAGATCCGAGCGGACAGCGACGCGGTCATAAAGCTGTATCGCGTTAAGGTCAGATTTCTGGGCCAGCCAGGAGACACGAAACGCTCCGCGACTTATCGCATTGGTATAGACATGCTCGATCAGCGCGCCGACGCCCCGCCACGTGTTTCGCCCGCGACAAAGGGATCCGGGAGATAGCAGTTGTTGTCAGTCGTCCAGACGAGCGGCCGAGCGCTTACTGAGAGCCTTTAATCGGCGTGGTCAGCGCTTTATCGTTGGTGTCGACAACAAACACGGCGAGCAATTTTGCCGGCTCTGTCTTGCTCACATTGCGGCAGATCGGATGGGTCGCGTTCGGCGCTTCGGACCAGCTCTCGCCGGTCCGGTAGATGCGTGTCTCGCCGTTATTCACCTTCGATTCCACCGTACCCGAGATTACATAGGCATAAATGAAGGCCGACTTCGCGTGCGTATGAGATGGCGAGGCTGCGCCTGGCGCATAGTCGACCACTACCGCAATCAACGACTTCCCCGGGATGTTCGGAATGGCCGCCTCGAAGTTCTTCGTGACGGTGTCCGCAGCGACTTCGCGGGCGGCAAAGCTCAATACGAAGACAAGGGCGATGCAGGCGGCGATGGCTGGGCTCTTCATCGTGGTTCGAAACGGCATTGGCTTTCTCCTCCCGACCCTCTACGGCCGGCTTATCGGATTTCGTCGTGGATGGAGCCTGCGCTAGGCCCCGATGGGTTTCACACCGTATTTTCGATAGTAGGTCTGCTTGATTTCGTGCTGGTCTCGCGGCGGCTGAGCAAAGACATGGGCCGGCGACAGCAACGGGGTGATCGATGTGGCTTCGATTCTGACGACGTGATCGACCGGATACTCCGAGCCATTCGTCGCTCGGACCCAGTTGGTGATCATCATGGAAGCGCCATCGCCCGGCGGCAGGATCACCGCAAGGCCCTTGAAGCGATAACCGCGCCGTTGGAAAATATCGACCACGTTTACTTCAACAGCTGGGTTACGCTGCAAGTTCAGTATCGTTCGGGGCGAGGCGATATCGGCAAAGTAAAGAACACCGTTCCTGACCGTCAAGGACGCCTTCGGCGAAAGGTTGGGCGTTCCGTCAGCATTGACCGTCGCAACGAATGACAGTATCGCCTGTTTGACAACTGCTTCCATATCGGCGGTGATTTCAACCATGGATATCCTCGCTTCCTCGCCCCCAGACACGGCGGCGTTTGCGGCCGCATCGCATATTGCCGCCTGGGCCTGCGGCAGCTCGGTCAGGTTCGCTTCATCGCCCTGTGCAACCACGATTCCAGATTGAGGCCGCCGAGACGCACCTCTCCCCATGGGACGAGGGCCTCCTCCGTGAGTCGGCCACCGAAATAGCGGGCATCTGAGCTCGTGACGACATTTCGTCCGTCATCGATGGCGTTCAAATATCTGGCGACAATCTCGTTGAACGCCCCCCGTTCCGGGCCGGCGATCTCGACGATCCCGTTGCGCGGCTCGGCGAGCGCCACGTCGCTGACGATGATGGCAACATCGTCGGCCGCGATCGGCTGCAGCAAGCTCGGCGGAAGCCGGACGATGCCGCCATCCGTATGCGCATCGGCAATGCCGCCGAGAAATTCCAGGAACTGAGTCGAGCGGATGATCGTATAGGGTATGACCGAAGCCTCGACCAATTTCTCCTGGGCGGCTTTGGCGTGATAATAGCCCTGGTCGGGTACCCGATCGGTCCCGACGATGGACAACGTGACATGATGCCGAACGCCCGCCGCGGCCTCGGCTGCCATGAGGTTCCGGCCGGAGATATCGAAGAACGCCAATACGGCGCGCGGATCAAATGAGGGCGCATTAGAAAGGTCGATTACCACTTCTGCGCCAGCCAGGGCCTCCTTTAGCCCCTCTCCGGTAACGGTATTAACGCCGGCTTTGCGCGAGGCCGCGACAACATCATGGCCACACTGGCGCAGAATGGCGACCGTCTTCGCCCCAACCAAACCAGTGCCGCCGATCACGACAATCTTCATCGACCCGTCTCTTTTCTCAGATGTCGCCGCATGTTGAACGTCGGCTCGATACCGCCGCGCGTCAGGGCGACTTTCATTGAGCGCCTCCCATGACCGCAAGGTCTTTGGCCGGGAGAACCGCGAGGTCGATCGCTGCAAGTGCTTCCTCCCGCGCTGATGCGGCCTGGTCCCAGTCGAGAAAGGCGGTCGCCTGGACGGAGAAGAACTGGAGGGTCTTGAGCCCCATGGAGCCGAGGACCACCGACAGATAGGGCGTGAGAAAATCGGGCTGGTTAGCGCGCTCGCCACTGAAAACGCCACCGGAAGCGATGCCGATGAAGACGGGGCGGTCCCGCAGCATCCCCACTTTTCCTGTTGGCGTTGATCTGAAGGTACGCCCTACCCGCAGGACCTGATCGATCCAGGCCTTGAAGGTCGATGGAACGGTGAGGTTGTGCATGGGCGTCCCGATAATGATCGCATCTGCCGCTTCGACTTCCTCGATTAGCTTCTCGGAAAGCACCAGCGCTCCTCTCGGCGGCGCAGCCAAGGTGGCCGGCGTCGATAGCGCGGTCGCGTAATCAGGCACCGCGTGCGGCACAGGTGTGGTGCCAAAGTCACGCCGGCTGATGCGCGCACCAGGCACCGCCGCAAGCAGCTTTTGGGCGATTGCAGCCGAAAGCGCGCGGCTATGCGACTCTTGGCGCGGGCTGAAATCAAGATGGAGGATGTTCATGCAATTGATCCTTATGACCCCACGAGCACGTTGTTACCACAAGCCCACACCGTACGGCCGCGGTCGAGCCGTGCCTCCACATGACGAAAGCGGTCGAAGCCGACGAGTGCGCGCCTCAGCGGCCGGCGCTCAGCCCGCCATCTACATGCAAGATCTCGCCGGTCACGAACGGTGCTGAATCGAGAAAAAGAATGGCATCAGCAATATCGCTGGTTTCAGCCATCCGCCCGATGGGATGGATTGCACCCAACATTTCATGTGTTTCGGGCGCGTGCATTGGCGTCTTTGTGACTCCCGGCGAGACGGCATTCACGCGAATACCTTTCCTCGCATACTCGACTGCCAACGACTTGGTAGCAGCGTTGAGGCCGCCCTTCGTCAGCGCCGCCAAAGCTGAGTATATTCCGCTCACTGCAACGGGGCCTATGGTCGCGGTGACGCTCACCACATGGCCGCTCGACCGCTTTTCCATCTCGACGATGGCACGTTGTGTGATGTGATAGAAGCCGGCCATGTTCACATTCATCACGGCGGCATAGTCTTCGGCGGCCAGTTCGGTGAAAGGCTTTCCAATGTAGATGCCGGCGTTGTTCACCAGCGTATCGATCCTGCCAAATCGGGCGATGCCCTCAGAGATTACACGGTGGGCGGTCGTCGGGTCTCCGATATCACCTGCGATGTTCACGATGTTCTCGTCGCTCGATGGCTTGATCGAACGTGAGGTGGCAACGATGCGACAATCGAGCTTGCGGAATGCTTTGACGACCTCGGCGCCGATACCTTGCGAGGCGCCGGTAACCACGACAACTTTCTGCGACTTGCTCATACTTTGCTTATCCTAAACTTGTCCGCGGAGACTGAAATCCGGTGACGGCGTCGACACGTTCGCGAAGATCTCTTCCTTTGTGCTTCCGGTCATAGGCGTCTGTCGTTAACGCCATGGAAGCTCAGAGAGGACCGTCATATTCGCCGTGTGCCGGATAATCGTTCGCGATGGCGAAATCGATCGCCTGAAGCAATTCAGAGAACAGCGGTCGCGCGAACGGCATTGTTTGGACCGCGCTGTAATATAGAGTGCCATCCGGCCGAACGAGGAATACGCCAGGCTCTGAAAATAGCGACGGCTCCTCGATGTTGATCGATGACTTTCCGCGCGAGGACGAAGTATAGAGGCTCCAGCTACGCGCGACCGTGAGCGGCGGGGAATATCCGAACCGCAAGCTATCACTGGCGCCGACTTTGTCCGCCATCTCCAGAGCACGATCGCGGCCGTCAGAACTGATCGCAATGACCTTCGTTCCACGCCGCTCATATTCAGGGATCAGCGATCCGAGATCACGCAGATACTTGAGACAGACCGGGCAATGAAGCCCGCGGTAAAACGATACTAACGTAAATAGCTTTGGTGTCTCGGCTGCGAGATCAAAATCACCATGGGCGAGCGTCGGCGCGCGCAACTCGGGGACTGGTTGACGAGGTAGCAACATTCTTTCGTCTGCACCTTTTAGCTAAGGCGGGCGGACGCCGGCTAAGTTGACGCACAAGCCCGCTGCACGCGGTTCTCGACGAAACGCACCTTGCTGTCTCGCCCGTCGATAATCCGCGTGCTTGGCTTCCCTTCGAAATGGATCTCAGACCGAACCGGCAGGGGCGACAGCAGGAAAGTCCTTCTCGGGGTCGAACACATTGTTGAAAAAGTTCGTCAGTGAGTACATGGCCACAAGAGCCACAATTTCCATGAGGTTTGCATCCGTAT
>Ga0209148_1000479_pt1 | contig 42062 bp, 31 predicted proteins | sample AraplaCol_mMF_r2_2_FD_184288 | JGI IMG/M metagenome (GOLD analysis project Ga0209148, IMG submission 184288) | Arabidopsis root microbial communities from North Carolina, USA - plate scrape CL_Col_mMF_r2 (SPAdes) (version 2) | ecosystem: Host-associated > Plants > Roots > Endosphere | place... | reverse complement strand
GACGTCGATGCCGTAGACGGTGGTGCCGGTGACCTTGTCGGGGGTGTCGAGCCGCTTCACGCCTTTGCCGACCAGCCGCCAATCCTTGGGATCCTTCAGCTTGACGTCGGCTGGCGGCGTCAGCTTGGCCGCGGCTTCGGCGACCTTGCCGTAGGTCGTGGTCTTGCCCGACGGCGTGTGGGTGATGATGCTGTTGGCAGCCGTGCATTCGGAAGCCGGTACCTTCCAGTCATTGGCCGCGGCCTGGATCAGCATCATGCGCGCGGCAGCGCCGCCCTTGCGCACATAGTCGTGCGAGGTACGGATGCCGCGGCTGCCGCCGGTCGAGTATTCGCCCCAGACGCGCTTGCGAGCGACGTTCTGGCCGGGCGAGGGGAATTCGGTGGTGACCTTGGTCCAGTCGCATTCGAGTTCCTCGGCGACGAGCTGGGCAAGGCCGGTCAGCGAGCCCTGACCCATCTCGGAGCGGGCGATGCGGATCACCACGGTATCGTCAGGCCGGATCACGACCCAGGCGTTGACCTCGGGCGAGCCATCGGCCGCGCGCACCACGGTGGGACCGCCGAACGGCAGGTCGAAGCCGATTGCAAGGCCAGTGCCGACAGCGGCGGTGCCGATCACGAAGGCGCGGCGGTTCAACTTGGGAGAAACGTGCTTGTTCATGTGCCCGGCTCCTTTACGCGCTTGCGATCGTGTGGATCGCCTCGCGCACCTGCTGGAAGGTGCCGCAGCGGCAGATATTGGTGATGGCCTCGTCGATGTCGGCGTCGGTCGGCTTCGGCTTCTCGTTCAGGAGCGCCGCCACCGCCATGATCATGCCGCTCTGGCAATAGCCGCATTGCGGAACGTCCTGGGCGATCCAGGCTTCCTGCACCTTGTGCAACGTCGCGCCGGAGGCGAGCCCTTCGATCGTGGTGATCTTCTTGCCTTCGGCCTCGGCAACCGAGATGCCGCAGGAGCGGGTGGCGACACCGTCCATGTGCACGGTGCAGGCGCCGCATTGTGCAATGCCGCAGCCATATTTGGTGCCGGTCAGGCCGGCATTCTCGCGGATCGCCCAGAGCAGCGGCGTGTCCGGCTCGACATCGAGCGTGAAGGTTTTTCCGTTGATTGTTAGGTTTGCCATCGCAAGTCCCCTGATTGGCCCATCCACCGATGGACTCAGGGGCGCAATGTGTCCGGCAAATTGGAACTGTTCAAATCAATAGTCTGAGGGGTGGCCACGAAGATTTCCGCGGTCGCGGGAAGATTATCGATCGGGCGGTGTTGTGTGCACCTGCGGTTCTACTTCACGGCCAGCCGCAGGAAGCTCATCACGCTGCCGAGCCCGGCAAAACCTGCACCGAGTGCCAGCGCCACGGTGGCGCCGTTGTGACCGGCGAGCGCGAAGCACGCCGCGGCAAGAGCCGCGCCGGTCGTCTGTCCGGTCAGGCGCGCGGTCGCGACGATGCCCGAGGCGCTGCCGCCGCGGTGCGGCGGGGCGCTTGACATGATCGCCTTCATGTTCGGCGCCTGGAAGAAGCCGAACCCCATGCCGCAGATCATGATCCGCCAGATGATGTCAGGGATGCTCGGGCTTGCCGGAAGCAGGGCCAGCAGCGCCATGCCGAGGCCGAGCAGAATGAGGCCGATCCCGCCCAGAAGGCCGACGGGATGGCGGTCGGAGAGGCGCCCCGCGATCGGCGCCATGATGCCGACCACCAGCGGCCAGGGCGTCATGAAGAAGCCGGTCTCGACCTGCGAGCGGCCGAGCACGTCCTCGAAATAGAACGGCAGCGACACGAAGGCGAGCCCCTGCACCGCAAAGGAGCAGACCGCCGTTGCTGCCGACAGCGCGAACATCGGCCGCGCGAACAGATCGATCGGCAGCATCGGTGCGGGATGGTCGGCGTGACGTCGCGTCAGGATGAAGCCGAGCACCAGGGCCGCGATCAACTCGATGCCAACGACGATCGGCGACAGATTATGTGCGGCGCTGCCGATGCCCGTGATGAACAGGCCGAGGCAGGCAGAAGCGAGGGCTGCGCCAACAAAATCAAAACCGTGATCGGCGCGCGGCGTCTTCGGCAGCATGGCGAAGCCGATGCCTGTTGCGATGAGGCCGAACGGGATGTTGACGGCGAACAGCCACGGCCACGGGCCGACCGCCAGGATCGCGGAAGCGATCGACGGTCCGAAGGTGAAGGCGGTGGCCACCACCAGCGCATTGTGGCCGAAGCCGCGGCCCTGCATCCGGCCGGGATAGACGAAGCGCACCAGCGCGGTGTTGACGCTCATGATGCCGCTGGCGCCCAGCCCCTGCAGCGTGCGTGCGACCAGCAAACTGTCCAACGACCACGCCACCGCGCAGAGCAGCGAGGCGACGGTGAACAGGATCAGCCCGCCGAGATAGATGCGCTGGTGCCCGACGATCTCGCCGAGCGCCCCGAGCGGCAGCAGGGTTGCCACCAGTGCGATCTGGTAGACATTGACCACCCAGACCGATTGCTCCGGGCTGACATGCAGATCGGCGGCGATGGCGGGCAGCGCGATGTTGGCAATCGCGGTGTCGAGCGAGGCCATCGCCAGCGCGGTGAAGATCGCAGCAATCGCCCAGCGCCGCTGCTCGGCCGGCAGGCCATCGGCTTTGGGATGATCGGGCTCGCGCGCAGCGGCAGGTAACGTTGATGTCATTGCCTCAGCGCTTTGCTCCCGCGGCCTGGCCTTGATGGTCTCCGGCATGTACTACGCCCAAGGCGGCTTCCACAGGCTTATGCTTGCATGCATTGTATGCGCGAAGCTCAGTCGCCGCTCTCTTGAAGGGGATCACCATGCACATTGTCGTTCTGCCGGGAGACGGCATCGGACCGGAGATCACGGCCGCGACATCGGGCGTGCTGCGCGCGGCGTCGGAACGCTTCCAGCTCAATTTGCGGCTGGAGGAGCATGCGGTCGGGCATGCGAGCCTGAAGCGATCGGGCACCACGGTGCGACCCGAACTGCTCGACATCGTCCGCGCCGCGGATGGCCTGATCCTGGGGCCGACCGCGACCTTCGACTTCAAGGACGAGGCGCATGGCGAGATCAACCCGTCCAGGCACTTCCGCAAGAACCTCGACCTCTACGCCAACATCCGACCGGCGCGCACCTATGCCGGGCGTCCCGGCCGCATCGGCGATTTCGACCTCGTCGTCGTGCGCGAGAACACGGAAGGCTTTTACGCCGACCGCAACATGGAGCAGGGCAATGGCGAGATGCTGGTCACGCCTGACGTCGTGATCTCGCTGCGCCGGATCACGCGGCTGTGCTGCGAGCGCATCGCGCACGCCGCCTGCCGGCTGGCGATGAAGCGGCGCAGGCATCTCACCATCGTGCACAAGGCCAATGTGCTCAAGATCGGCGACGGCATGTTCCTCGACATCTGCCGCGCGGCGGCGAGCGCCTATCCCGGCCTTGCCGTCGACGACATCCTGGTCGACGCCATGATGGCGCATGTGGTCCGCAGCCCCGAGCGCTTCGACGTCATCGTCGCCACCAACATGTTCGGCGATATCCTGTCCGATCTCACCGCCGAGCTCTCCGGCAGCCTCGGCCTCGGCGGCTCGCTCAATGTCGGCGACCGCTATGCCATGGCCCAGGCCGCGCACGGCTCGGCGCCGGACATCGCAGGGAAGGACGTCGCCAACCCGGTGTCGCTGATCCTCTCGACCGCGCTGCTGCTCGCCTGGCACGGCGAGAGGAACAATGCGGTGCGCTATGAGGAAGCCGCGCGCGCGATCGAGGCGGCGGTGGCGAAGGCGCTTGGTGCGGGCAGGGCGACGCGCGACGTCGGCGGCAGGCTCGGCACGATCGCGGCGGGCGCTGCGATTGCCGAAATCCTGCAGGCGGAGTGAGCCGCGGCTGCTTTTTTCAGGCGACCAAGACAAGAAACCGAAAACAACCCCATGCACAGTAGAACGCCCTTTGAATGACAAGGGCTTTTTCAGACATGGACGCGACGACCCCTTGAATCGCGTCGACGTTGACACGTCGGGCAAAACACCGGCACGATGTCATCATGGCGGTCGATCCGGCTGGGCGCGAGGACAAGCGCAGGGAGGTCAGACCATGCAGTTTGCAAAATCCCTGCTCGCCGCTTTTGCCCTGGTCGGCATGGTCTCGCCACCGGCGCAGGCTGAGCTCGATGTCGCAGGCCTGAAGCAATCGATCGAGGCTTCGTTCGAGCGCGACTATCCACATCTCGATGCGCTCTACAAGGACATCCACGCCCATCCCGAGCTCGCCTTCCAGGAGGAGAAGACGGCGGCAAAGCTCGCCGCCGAGATGCGCGCGCTCGGCTTCGAGGTGACGGAGAAGGTCGGCAGGACCGGGCTGGTTGCGCTCTACAGGAACGGCGACGGTCCCGTGATCATGGTGCGCACCGAGCTCGACGCGCTGCCGATGGAGGAGAAGACCGGTCTTGCCTATGCAAGCCACGACAAGGTCACCTGGCAGGGGCGCGACACCTTCGTCGCCCACAGCTGCGGCCATGACATCCACATGGCGAGCTGGATTGGCGCGGCGAAGACGCTGGTCGGGACGAAGGAGCGGTGGAAGGGCAGGTTGATGTTCATCGCCCAGCCCGGCGAGGAAGTCGGCGCGGGCGCGCGAGCGATGCTGTTCGAAGGCTTGTTCACGCGCTTTCCCAAGCCTGATATCGGACTCGCGCTACATGACCAGCCGTTTCCCTACGGCACCATCCGATATCGGATCGGAGCCGGCTCTGCCAGCGCCGACGACCTTTACATCAGGTTCAAGGGCCGCGGCGGCCATGGCGCGATCCCGCAGGCGACCATCGATCCCGTGATGATGGCATCGCGCTTCGTGGTCGACGTGCAAAGCGTCGTCAGCCGGGGAAAGGACCCGACCGAGGTCGGGATCATCTCGATCGGCGCGCTCAATGCCGGGACCGCAGGCAACATCATCCCCGACGAGGCGATCCTGCGCGGCACCATCAGGAGCTTCAAGCCGGAGGTGCGCGCCAGGATGATCGATGGAATAGAACGAACCGCCAGAGCGGTCGCCGCGATGGCGAATGCGCCGGCGCCGGACATCCAGATCACCGAGGGGATCAAGGCGGTCATCAATGATCCGGTCGTGGTCGCGACTGTCGAGAAGACATTCAAGGTCGCGTTCGGCGACAAGCTGATCCTGTCGCCGGCGAACACGGCGAGCGAGGATTTCTCCGAGTTCGGCGCATCCGGCGTGCCGTTGATGATGTTCAATATCGGCGTCTATGACCCGGATGCGTGGGAAGCCGCCAACAAGAGCGGAACGCCGCTTCCTGGCAATCATTCCCCGCTGTTCGCGCCGGTGCCGAAGCCGACCATCCAGACCGGCATCACCGCGATGACGCTCGCCGTGCTGAGCGCGTTCGAGCAGAGGGCGAGGGGGCAATAACGGCGGATCTTGGCGGTGCAGCGCGCAGTTTATGGACGCTGCCGTTCCGCCTAAATTCCAGATCGCGGATACGGACGGGAGGAGAGGATGATGCTTTCACGTGTCGCGCTGCTCGGATGTGCACTGGCAGCAATGCCGATCGCCTCAGTCCAGGCGCAGGACCGGGAGCTCGCCAGAACAATCAGCTCGGCCGACGGCATCTTCTGCAGCTACGATTATTCGCTCTCCGCGCCGCCAAGCGCCGCCGGCGAGCCCGACAAATGGTGGAAGACGCCCCATACGACGCGCGTGAAGAAGATCGAATGTAATGGTCTTGATCTGGGCGCCGTGGACGAAAGCGTCGACGTCATCTACCGGAAGGCCACCGTCAAAACCAATTTGCTCGGCGAGTTGACGGTGATCGTTTCGGGAGGCGAACACTCAATCAAGCTGATGACCGGCCTGACGCAAAGCCAGATCCGGGAAATTAGACGCCTATCGTGGTTGAAGGTTCTGCTCGCGCGGGCTGCTCCCTGACGAGCCACGGTGCATTCGTCCAGCCTGAGTTGGTCGTCTCAGCTCACTACGACGTGTGCTCTTAAAGCGGGGCGGTTAGTTTGAGCGCTCTTGATGTCCGCTCATCCCTCAACAGCGGCACAAAAGTGGATATCGCGCCATGTCTCAGATGGGCCATTAGCCGTCTCGACCGTGTCAGCCCTTTCTCGGAGCGGCTGACTTCTGGCCATCCGGTTTGACGAGCGCTGCAAGCAATAGGAGAAACGGGCAGCCGAGCCAAAGAGCGAAGCCCAACTTAGCTCCTCTCACAACGTACTTTACGTCGGCAACAGGAATAGAAGTCAACGTGACGGTTGATACGGCCAGCGCTGTAGCAAGCCCTGCAAACACTATTGCGAGATAGCGCGGTATCGGCATGGCAGAAGCCAGCATCAGTGGATTGGCAAACCACCCGAACTGCCCGATCAATATTCCTAAGGGCCCTAAGAGCAGAAGCCACCATCCGGCCCACTCTTCTGTTGGCCTGTCATATGGGGGATGAATTGACGTCTGATAGGCCGAAAATGCTGGCACGAAAAGTGACGAGATGAACATCAGAAGCGCCGCTAAATACAGGGTCCATTTTATTTGCGTTCGGCGGGCGTCTGAAATCATAAAAGGCAATCCTCGAGACGACGATTCAGGGCAATCTCAGTCTGCGCGGTACAACCTTGGTTACATAGATCGAATTCATCTACTTGAATGCGAGCTACTGTTTAATTTTGAATGAAGTTTGACCGCCAAGTCTGCTCAGGGGCAATCGCGACGGTTTGGCCCGGTTTAAGTTCGGTCCGGTCTACCCCTGACAGCCAACATATCTTCAGCCGCGAGATACGGCAGCGATAGGCGACTAGCGGCCATCAGAATTTGTGCCCTGCGGCTCTTGATCATGGTCGTCTGGCCTCCGACGACGAAAGGCGCGGATACATTCGAAGCCGATATAACCGAGCATCGAAAGGACAATGAAGGCAGGGACGAATTTGCCGGGATCACGCGCAAGCTCGTGGACGAACACCAGGAAAGTGAATAGAGCGCAAGCCAAGTGTCGTGTGTCATGCTGCCGTCGCCCAGAAATTGTCATCTCCTGTTATGGTTGCGCAACGACGGCGCGTCAATTCGCAGTGCGGTTACGAGCCAATCGCTGGACCGTCAGCTTTGGGTCCACCAGCAGTAATGCTCTAACCGATCAGAAGATTTGCGCTCAACCTTCAGAAGCCGACATCGCTTTTATGGATACACGCCCTGGTCTCCTCACGAAGACGGGAACCGATTCTCGTCGACGCGGAATGTGTCCTGCGGATCTCGATAGCGCGCGGCCGCCGCAAGTTCCGTCACGCGGTTGATAAATTCATTCAGCAAGATGCACGTGTATACGGATCACGATTTTAGCGACATCGCGTGAGCATCCGTTCAACATTTGGTGGAACACAACGGTTGCTTGACAGCCATTCTCATCTCCAGCAGTCTCAGGTTGAATAACCCTCGATGATTTTTTGCTTTGCTCGTTTGATTTTCTGGAAACCAAACGCGGAGCATTCATATGACGGTTATTCCTCCCGCCAGTGGAGTCACGCTCCACGATGGCGACACGATGGATGTCAGTAACGGCGCGTCCGTCGATGCCACGTGGATCCTGACTGGCGGCGCGCAGACAGTCGGCGGATCCTCCACGACATCTACGGCAACCAACACGAACATTTTTGGCGGAGAACAGGACGTCGTCTTCAATGGCGTCGCCAGCTATACCACCATCAACCAGGGCGGCATCCAGCGTGTCACCGGCGAATTTGTCCATGAGGGTCCAACCCCCGGCCACGTTGATCACACCGCGATCAACAATGGCGGCGAGCAGGACGTCGACACCGGCATCGCAACGGCGACGACGGTCAATTCCGGCGGCGTCCAGAATGTGACGAACGGCGGCAGCGCCAGCGGAACCATTCTCAATTCCGGCGGCCTTCTCAAGGTTTCGGGTGAAACCGTGGAAACGGCGCCGGTGTATCCGCCGCCGGTGATCCAAAGCGTGGCGACCGCTGCAATCGTCAACTACCAGGGCGAATTCGACGTCACCGGCGGCGGAACCGCGGTGAACGCCATCGTCCATGGCGGTGTCATGACGGTCTCCGGATCGATACCGGATCCATTCGCTGGCGTCCCCGGCCAGCCCGCCGTCGACGCCAGCACGGCGATCGGCACCACCATCGAAAATGGTGGAACCTTGACGATATCGAACGGCGCACTGGCATCCGGCACGATCCTGCAAGACTTCGCTACGCTGAATCTGGATGCGGGTGGCACCGCGACCGCCACGACAATCAATTTGGGAACGATGCAATTATCCGCCGGCGCGACGGCGACCAACACGGTCGTCAACCTGGGTGGCACTTTCATCGTACTCGGTAATGCCAGCTTTTCGGGAGCGGTCTTCAATGCCGGCAGCACCTTCGAGATCGGCGACGGCACGATTGAAAACGGATTTACGGTTGCGAATGGCGTGACGTTGACCGTTCTGGACGGCGGCATTCTCGAGAACAGCACTGTCTCCGCAGGTGAAACGCTCGTGCTTGAAGGTGGCGCGACGTTCTCAAATATCACATTCCAGAGTGGCGCAACGTTTGTCGTCGACTATGACTACGCGGTAGACGGCTTCACCGTAGCGAACGGCGTAACGTTCAAAGTCATCGGCACGGCCACGAACACGACGATATTGGCGGGCGGCAAGCAAATCGTCGGCCAGTTCGGAGAGGGAGGTTCCGCGACCAACACGGTCATCAATGGCGGCGAACAGGATGTCGCGCTTCTCGCCACCGCGAGCTACACCACGATCAACGCGGGTGGCATTCAGCATGTCGCCGGCCTTTACATCCACGACGAGCCGGGACCAGGACGGGCCGATCACACCACCATCAACAATGGTGGCGAACAAGATGTCGACACCGGCATCGTCTCGTTGACGACAGTCAATGCCGGCGGCGTCCAGAACCTGACCTACGGGGGCATTGCCAGCGGCACCATCGTCGAATCAGGCGGCGTCATCAACGCTTCGGGAGAGACGGTTTATTATTCGCCTGGCGGCTATTTCGCCACCGTCATCAGAAGCGAGTTCGATTCGGCAGACGTCGGCAGCGGCGGACAATTGCACCTGACCGGGGCGGGGATCGCCAAGAACGCCACCATCGATGGTGGTGTGATGACGGTTTCGGGGTCGATACCGGATCCCGTGACTAACGACCCAAGTTTACCGCCCGACCCAAGCGCACCTGCGGTCGATGCCAGCGAGGCGACAGGGACGATCCTCAATTCAGGTAGCATCTCCGTTTCCGACGGCGGCATCGTCACCTCCACGACGCTGAAAGGCGGTACGCTTGACGTGCTCGATCGGGGCACCGCGAACGCTTCAACGATTGATCATGGTGCCACGGAGCTCGTCGAAGCGGGTGGCATTGCCGGCGCGACCACGATCGCCGGCGGCACGCTTGATCTCAAGGCGGGCGCGATCGCCGACGACGCGATCATTTTCGCCGGTCAGGGCACGCTCAGGATCGAGCAGAAGCTGGTTTCGGGCTCATCGACCTTTACAAGCCAGATCAAGGGCATTGCGCTCGGCGACCAGATCGACCTGTCCGGGCTGTCCTATACAACAGGCGCAACGGCGACTGTATCAGGCTCGACGCTCACGGTCAGCAACGGCGCGGCGAGCGAGACCTTCACCCTGGCGGATGCTTCGGTCACGCATTTCGGCATCACGAAAGACGGATCCGGCGGGATTTTGCTGACGGCCGCGGCCCTGCCGGCCATCACCGGCGCCGTATCGGGGCAAGCGACCAGCAACGAGGCTGCGATCCATCCGTTTGCGACCGTCACGGTCATGGATCCAAACGCAGCAGCAACAGATAGCCTAATGATCACGCTGGCGGGCGCGGCCGGCGTCCTGTCCGGGACAGGGTTGATCTTGCTTGGAAACGGAACCTATGAACTTGCAGTGACCAGCGCTGACAAGCTGACCGCCGAGCTGCACGGCCTCACCTTTGTATCCTCGCCGCACGGCGACGGCAGCGCAACGACGAATTTCACCCTGAGCGACACGAACAGCGTCGGCCTGACCGTCAGCGATTCCAGCACCTCCGTCACGGACACGCATCAGTCCGGTCCCACCGCGATCAACGGTCCGGCATCCGGTTATGCGATCATCGAGGGCACGGCGGGCAACGACATCATCCATGCCTATGGCATGTTCAATTTCATCCACGGCAATGGCGGGAACGACGCAATCTACGCCGGACTGTACGGCACGGTTGATGTGCCGAGTGGCGACAGCGCCGTCCATCTGGAGGGAATCGACAACCGCGTCACCGGCGGCGACGGCAATGTCACGGTGACGGGGGCGACTGGCGCCACCACGATTGCGCTCGGCAATGGCAACGACACCATTGACGCCGGCGGATACGGCAACATCATCACGCTCGGCAACGGCAAGGATATCGTTCATCCAGGTGATGGCGCCAGCACGACGATCGCGGGGAATGGCGACGACCAAGTGGCGCTCTCCGGCTTTGGCAACAAAGTCGTGCTTGGAAATGGCAACGACGTTGTCACGGGAGGGGACGGCGCCAACAACGTCACGCTCGGCGATGGCGACAACACCGTTGACCTCGACGGCATGGTCAACCAGATCACCGTCGGTTCTGGAACAAACACGATCATAGCCGGCAACGGATTGGACAGCGTCGTTGCAGGCGCGGGCCACGATACGATCACACTCGGCGGGGTCGCCAACCATGTGGTGCTCAACGGTACCACGGCAAACGTGACAAACCAGATCGGCCAGGACGTCGTGACGGCCAACGGTGGATCGGATCAGTTCAACTTTGTCGGGTTCGGCAACCAGGCGATCATCAATGGCCCGGCCCATGTCGAAATCGTTGATCACAGCACGGGCCTGACCGTCTCTGTTATCTCCGGCAACCAGATCGATACGATCGCCGGATTTGGCATTGATACGCTCGGTGTCATCGATCTTGCAAACGGCGCAGGCAATTACCATTCGGTCGCCGATATCATGAGCGCGCTGAGGAGCGATGGGCATGGCGGGACGATGCTTGCGCTGGGCAGTGCGCCCAACGCCGGGTCGATCGATTTCGTCGACACCGCGATCAGCCAGTTGCACGCATCGAACTTTGTGATCGTGTAGAACTCAGCTTCCTTGCAACGCCCCTTGCTAGGGCGGGTGACGAGCTCGTTCGCTCTGCCCGACCGGAGGCACGTCAGTACCTCTGTCTCACATCCTTGCCAGGTGTTGACCTGATCAAAGTGTTGACCCTGATCAATGGTCGAGCCGTGGGGCGCGTCACGTTGAGCCGGATCAGCGTTCGCACGGGAGGAAACAACATGATCGTCAACGTCAGGCGTCTTGGGCTAATCGTGGCAGTGGCCCTGTCAACCGCTACCCCATTGTCGCTGCAGACTTCGCCCTCAACACTTCCATCCGTATCACTCGACCGCGCCGAAGCGAGAGTAGGGCGACCGCTGACGCCAGGTAGCGTCGCGGGCGTGAACCGCAGAGTGCACCGGCGCGCCTATTACGGCGCAGCGGCGGTGGGAGCTGCCGGGGCTTACGGTGCCTACGGCTATCGGAGGTGTGGATACGCTCCCTATCCACCTTGTTATTGAGAGAGCGCGTTGTTCGCCGAACACGACGGCGAACCGCGAGTTTTCTCGAGCATCGATCGGCGCGATTTCAGCCCCCGGCCTGCGCACGCGTAAGAGCGCTTCCAGCTCAATCTGCGGCTCGGGGAGCATGCGGTCGGGCATCGATGCGCCCCGAACTTGGTCGACACCGTCCGCGCCGCCGATGAAGGAGCTCGATGGAAGCGCCAGGCTCGGACGGATTTGAACCAAGCCGGCCGCCAGGACGTTGTTCGCGGGAAACGGGCTATCCTGGGAGTCGGGATGCGCCTTGATCTGCGGTTGGCAGCGGCAATGTCTTCGTCCGAGAGTACAAGCAAGGCGACCAGCGACGCGCCCCGACGAGAGCGGAGGAGAAGCAATTCCTTGCTGTTGGTCCTGGCCGTCGGGTTTCTTGTTTTTGGCGCCGCGGCGGGCGCACTCTATTATGCGCTGCGGCCAGAGATTCTCCGGATTGCCGTTGGGCCCCCGGGCAGCGACGATTACAAAGTCATTCAGGCAATGGCCGATGCCTTCGGCAATGAAAGCCGAACTATCAAGCTGTCTCCGATCAAAACGGACGGGGCGGCGGAGTCTCTCGCCCTGCTTGGGGCTGGCAAGGCCGACCTTGCCGTTGGCCGCGGCGACCTGGAAATGCCCGCCGAGGCGCAGACGGTCGCTGTGGTGCGTAAGAACTTCGTTGTGCTGTGGTCGCCGTCAGGGCTTGCGGGCAAGGGCGCCAAAAGAAAGCAGTCGCCGAAAATCAAGGAGGTCGCCGATCTCGCGGGGCGCCGCGTCGGCATGATCGGACGGACCCCGGCGAATGCCGCGCTGCTGCAGGTCATCCTGAGCGCCTCCGGAGTGGCGGCCGACAAGGTCGCGGTGACGCACTTTAGCACGGACCACATCGAGGAACTGGCGCGCGATTCGACCCTCGATGCATTCATGGCGGTCGGTCCACTCGACAGCAAGATCACATCGGATGCCATCGCAGCAACGGCGCGCGCACGGGGCGAGCCGAAGTTTCTCGCCGTCGAGACATCAGAGGCGATTGCCTTGAAGCACCCCCGCTATGAATCCGAGGAAATTCCGCCCAGCGTCTTCAATGCCGATCCAGCCTGGCCGGAGGACAAGGTCGAGACGGTCAGCGTCAGCCACCTCATCGTCGCGAGAAAGACCCTGTCCGAGACGACGGTGGCCGCCTTCTTCCGGCAGCTATTTACCGTTCGCCAAGCGATTGCGCGGCAGCTACCTGGCGCTGCACACATCACCAAGCCGGACCTCGAGAAGGACACCGAGTTGCCCGTCCATCGGGGAGCGGCGGCCGTCATCGATGGTAACGAACGCAGCTTCCTCGACAGGTATGGCGATTATTTCTGGTTCGGGCTCCTGCTTCTCTCCGGGATCGGTTCGGCCGGCGCCTGGTTGCGCCGTTATTTGAATCGGGACGAAAGGGAGGAAAACACCAGCCATCGCAAGAGAATCCTGGCCATGGTCTCCAGCGCACGGTCCGCGGAATCCAATCAGGAATTGCTGGCCCTGCAGGGCGAGGCCGACGGCATCATCAGCGAAACGCTCGCGTGCTACGATGACGGCGCTGTCGAGGAAGAGGAACTCGCGGCATTCGGCCTGGTGCTCGACCTGTTGAGCAATGCCATCGCGGAGCGGCGAGCCGCATTGCAACGTCTGCCCCTGGAAACCGTCCGAGGCGCGGCATCAGGCCATGGCCTTGCGCCGCGAGGATGAGGCGGTCATGCGGAGGCGGAGCTCCGAGCCGGCGAAGTGTTTTGCCCGACTAGAACTGATACCGCCTCAAGCCCCCGTCCACCGGGATCACCGTGCCCGTGATGTAGCGTGCCACCGGCGAGGCCAGGAACACCGCGAGTGCGGCGAGGTCTTCCGGCTCGCCCCAATAGCCGACCGGGATCTCTTCCTCGGCAAAGCGCTCGCGATAATCAGGCGGATAGTTGCGGCGGATCTGCTCGCTCATGATGCGGCCGGGCGGGATGCAGTTGATGGTGATGCCGTGCTCGCCGATCTCGCGCGACAGGCCCTTGGCCCAGGCGTGTACGGCGGCCTTCGCCGCGAAGGCGGCGTTGAGACCTTCGGGCTCTGACTTGCCGGTGATGTTGACGATGCGGCCCCATTTGCGCTCGATCATCTGCGGCAAGAGCGCATGCGTGATGCGGCGGTAGCTGGTGAAGTTCAGCGCGATCGCCTCGTCCCATTTGCTGTCGGGCGCATCGACGGGCAGGGGACGGCTGCCGCCGGCATTGTTGATGAGAATGTCGACATGGCCGAGCTCGCTCACGGCGAACGCGGAAATCTTCTCTGCCGCGTCCTTGGCCATCACGTCCTGCGCGAACGGCGTGATCAGCCCGCCGCCGACCTCTTTCACCAGTTCGGCGAGCAGGTCAGTGCGGCGCGCGACGCCGACGACGCGCACGCCTTCGGCGGCTAAGCCCTTGGCGATGGCGCGGCCGATGCCGATGCTGGCTCCGGTGACGACAGCGGTTTTCGATTTCAGCCCGAGGTCCATGGTCACACGCTCTCTTGATGGGTTCTTGCTTTTGCGTTCGTTTCCTGCCCGTCCCGTAGGCCCTTGCGAATTGCCTGAGCGGGACGGTCAGTGGTAACCAAGAGACCTCGCGAAGGAAACAGCAAAAACAAAAGGCGCAGGCCATGGTCTGGGATCCGCAGCAATATCTGAAATTCTCCGGTCATCGGCTGCGGCCCGCGGTCGACCTGTTAATGCGGATTCCCGACATCGGCCCGCGCACGGTCGCCGATCTCGGCGCCGGCGCCGGCAATGTCACCAAGCTGATCAAGGAGCGCTGGCCATCCGCCGCGGTGACGGGCGTCGAAGGCTCGGCCGAGATGGTTGCTGCGGGGCGCAAGGCCGCGCCCGATGTTGAATGGTCCCACGAAGACCTCGGCCATTGGCGTCCCGCGAAGCAATATGACGTGGTCTATTCCAATGCCGCACTGCACTGGCTGCCCAATCACGCGGCACTCTTCCCCTCTGTCATGGAGAAGGTCGCGCCTGGCGGCATGCTCGCGGTGCAGATGCCACGCAACTTCCTGGCGCCGTCGCATGTCCTGATCGGCGAGACCGCGATGGACGGGCCATGGCGGTCCAAGGTCGAGCACCTCGTCACGCCGCCTCCGGTGGAGGGACCGGCCTTCTATCATGACGTGCTGGCGCCGCTGTCCGAGAATATCGACATCTGGGAGACTGAGTATCTTCAGGTCCTCGAGGGTGAAAATCCCGTGAAGGAATGGACCAAGGGCACCTGGCTGACGCGGTATCTCGACGTGCTCGAGGGCGAGGAGAAGGCCGCGTTCGAAGCGGCCTATGGGATGCGGGTGGCGAAAGCCTATCCGAAGAACGCGGCCGGGCAGACGCTCTTCCCGTTCCGGCGGCTGTTCATCGTCGCCCAGCGCAAGGGTTAACGGCCTTTCGGCCATGCGACATAAGCGCTCGCTCTCGTGAGTAGAGCGGGCGCCGGGTTGCGCGTGCGACCGCCACCACGATAGCCTCGCTGCGGCATGGCTTCGCTGCGGCAAATTGGGCTTAGGTCTAGTTGTTCGCCTTGCGGATTGCTGCCACTACTGACCTGCAAAACAAAAAAGAACCCGGTTTCCTGGGGTTGTTGGGGAGGTCCTTCATGCGCAAACTGCTGTTTGCGGTCGCCGCGGCCGCTCTCGCTTTGGCACCTGTGGTCGCCGAAGCCCAGAGCCCGATCATCATCAAGTTCAGCCACGTCGTCGCCAATGACACCCCGAAGGGCAAGGGCGCGCTGAAGTTCAAGGAGCTTGCCGAGAAATACACCGACGGCAAGGTCAAGATCGAAGTCTATCCGAACTCCTCGCTCTACAAGGACAAGGAGGAGATCGAGGCGCTCCAGCTCGGCTCGGTGCAGATGCTCGCGCCATCGACCGCGAAATTCGCCCCGCTCGGCATCAAGGAATTCGAGGCGCTCGACCTGCCCTGGCTGTTCAAGGACGACGCGACCTATTCCGCCGCGATGAAGGGCACGATCGGCAAATGGTTGTTCCAGAAACTTGAAGCGAAAGGCATCACCGGCCTCGCTTATTGGGACAACGGCTTCCACATGGTCTCGTCGAATCGTCCGCTGATGAAGCCGGAGGATTTCAAGGGCCTGAAGTTCCGCATCTCCGGATCGAAGATCGCCGACCAGTATTTCCGCCTGATGGGTTCGATCCCGCAGATCATGGCGTTCTCCGAAGTCTACCAGGCGCTTCAGACCGGCGTGGTCGACGGCTGCGAGAACACGGCCTCCAACTATCTGACGCAGAAATTCTACGAGGTGCAGAAGGACATCACCGTGTCCTATCACGCGCATCTGCAATACGCCGTCATCGTGAACTCGAAGTTCTGGTCCGGCCTGCCGCCCGACATTCGTGCCCAGCTCGATAAGGCGATGGCGGAGGCGACCGAGTACACCAACCAGATCGCGCACCAGGAGAACGAGGACGCGCTAGCCGAGATCAAGAAGGCGGGCAAGACCACGCTGCATTATCTCAGCGATGCCGACCGCAAGGCTTGGCAGGAAGCGATGAGGCCGACTTATACCTGGGCCAAGGGCCGGGTCGGGCAGGAAGTGCTCGATCTCGTCGCCAAGGAACTCGACGTCAAGATGAACTGACGCGGTTTCCTGGAGAACAAGACCAGCGGTCGGGAGTGAGTGCACTCCCGACCGTTTCGTATCGACAGGGGGGCTTTGATTTGCTGCGCGTGCTCAACCAGTTGCTCAATCATCTCGAAGAATGGTTGATCGCGACGCTCATTGCGGCTGCAACCGGACTGATCTTCATCGCCGTCGTGCACCGTTACGGTGCGGGCGAATCGATCAACCTGTCGCGCTGGGCCGCCGCGCACGGCATGACCTGGCTGGCATCGCTGTCGATGGCGGTGTTCACCTTCCTGTCCGAGCTCGACCTGTCCTGGGCGCAGGAACTCTGCATCTACATGTTCATCTGGATGGCGAAGTTCGGCGCGGCCTATGGCGTGCGCACCGGCATCCATGTTGGCGTCGACCTGCTGGTCAACCGCTTGCCGGAGCATTCGCGCAAGCACGTCATCCTGTTCTCGCTGCTCTGCGGCGCGCTGTTCACCGGCATGATCGCAGCCTTCGGTGCCTCCTTTGTCAGTGAGATGTTCAAGACCGGGCAGCAATCGAACGACCTCGAAGCGCCGATGTGGTTCGTCTATCTCGCGATCCCGCTCGGCTCCGGCCTGATGTGCTTCCGCTTCCTCCAGGTCTCCTGGTTCTATTTCTGGACCGGCGAGCTGCCGCATCATGACGAGACCCGTGTCGAGGGCGTCGAAGCCGACGTCTCGCCGGCGCTGCATCCGCAGCCAGCCGGCGCGGCAACGAAAGCTGCTGCGCGAAAGGTCTCGCCGCTTGGCGTGATCCTGATCATGGCGCCGATCCTGATCTTCGCGCTGTGCCTTGGCGAGAAGACCGGCTTCATCGTGCTGCCGCACTGGATGCGCGCCGCGACCGTGTTCGCGCTGCTGATCGCGCTGATGCTGACGGGCATTCCGGTGTCGATCGCGCTCGGCCTCACCGTGATGACGTTCCTGTTCACGTTGACAGCGGTGCCGATCGAAGCCGTCTCGATGAAGCTCTTCACCGGCATCGAGGGTTTCGAGATCATGGCGATCCCGTTCTTCATTCTCGCCGGCAACTTCCTCACCCATGGCGGCGTCGCGCGCCGGATGATCAACTTCGCGACCTCGCTGATCGGGCACTGGCACGGCGGCCTGGGGCTTGCCGGCATCGTCGCCTGCGCGATGTTCGCGCTGGTCTGCGGCTCGAGCGTCGCGACGGTCGCCGCGATCGGCGCCATCGTGCTGCCGGAGATGGTTCGCCACGGCTATCCCATGCGTTTCGGCGCGGGCATCATCACGGTCGCCGGCTCGCTCGGCATCCTGATGCTGCCGTCGATCCCGAAGATCGTCTATGCGGTCTCGACCAACACCTCGATCGGCGCGCTGTTCGTCGCCGGCCTGCTGCCCGGCATCCTGCTGACGACGATGCTCTGCATCGTCACGTGGTGGCTGGCGCGCAAGCGCGACTATCCGCGGATGACGAAGGCGACGTGGAGTGAGACACTCCACGCCTTCCGCGAGAGCATCTGGGGCCTGATGCTGGTCGTCATCATCATCGGCGGCATCTATAGCGGCCTGTTCACCGCGACCGAAGCTGCCGCGATGGCCGCGGTCTACTCCTTCATCATCGCGGTGTTCGTCTACAAGGCGATCGGGCTGAAGGACGTGCCACGCGTGCTGCTGCGCGCCGCCAACACCAGCGCTATGCTGCTCTACATCGTCACCAACGCGGTGCTGTTCTCCTTCGTGCTCTCCAACGAGAATTTGCCGGCGACGCTCGCCGACTGGATCGCGGCGCAGAACCTCGGCTGGGTCGGCTTCCTGCTCGTCGTCAACGTGCTGCTGCTGCTCGCCGGCAACTTCATGGAGCCGAACTCGATCATCCTGATCATGGCGCCGATCCTGGCGCCGGCCGCCAAGAAGCTCGGCATCGACCTCGTCCATTTCGGCATCGTCATGGACGTCAACATGGAGGTCGGCCTCTGCCATCCGCCTGTCGGGTTGAACCTCTACGTGGCCTCGATGATCGCGCGCATGCGCATCACGGATCTTGCGGGCGCGGTCATGCCGTGGCTGCTGACCATGCTTGGCTTCCTCGTCATCGTGACCTATTGGCCCGACCTGACGCTGTGGCTACCGCGGGTGCTGGGGATGCATTAGGGCGAACCTGACATGGCTAACGCCGGGTAAACCCGCTCGCTCAAATGCCATCGCTACGTTGGGAACCGATTTTACCGGTCTGCAGTAAGACGAAGTCAGCGGGTGGATGCTGGCATGTTGTTCAACAGAATGGAATCCGGACGAGCGTCGATCTCCGACGCCGTCTATCTGGAAGTCATCACGGGCCTTCACGGCACGTCGGTGCCCAATATTCTTGCGGCCGCCTGCCTCGCAATGGTCGGCGCCATCACGACCTACGAGACCGGCGATATGGTGACGGCGGCCTTGACGGTCGCCGGTGTCGTGGTGGCCATCGTCCGCCTGTTCGAGGTTTTTGCATTCCGCCGCCGCCTCGTGCGTGCGCCGCAACTCGGTCGAGTCGAGGCGGCGCGCTGGGAGCGGCGTTATGTGGCCGGCACCGTCGTGACGGCGCTGATCCTCGGCCTGTTCGCCGCACGCAGCATCGTGCTGGGTGATGCGCTCTGCTGCGTGATGGCCGTCGGCATCGGTTTCGGTTTCGGCGCCGGCGTGGTGGCCCGGCTGGCGCTGCGTCCCGTCGCGGCGCTGCTCGATCTCATCGCCATTGCTGCGCCGGCCGCGATCGTGACCTTGATGCAGCCCGATCTGCGTCACGTCGGGCTCGGTTTGCTCATCCTGATGTATGTCGTCGCAAGCTTCGAGATGGTACGGCTGAGCTTCAACGCCTCGATCAACCAGATTACGCTGAAGCGGCAGTTCGAGCAGCTGTCGCGCATCGACCCGATGACGGGCCTTGCCAATCGGTCGGTGCTGGCGACGGATTTGCCCGCGATGCTGGCGGCCGGATCGGTTGCGGTTCATACGCTCGATCTCGACCGCTTCAAGGAAGCGAATGATCGCTTCGGCCATCCCGTTGGCGATGCGCTGCTGAAGCAGGTCGCTGGGCGGCTGAGGGCGATCGCGGCGTCCGACGACCTCCTGGTGCGGATGGGCGGCGACGAATTCGTCCTGGTTCAGCGCGCCGCGACGGATGCCGAAGCGACCGCCCGGCGCATCGTGCAGTCGATCGGTGTGCCCTATGACATCGACGGGCAGACGCTCGAGATCGGCGTGAGTGTCGGCATTGCCGTCGCGCCGGACGACGGCCGCAGCGCAGAGGCGCTGTTGTCGCGCTCCGACCGGGCGCTCTACCGCGCCAAGGAGAGCCGTGGCGGCTATGTGCTGGCGCGGCAGCTGCGCATGACGGCGGCATCGGGGCAGACTGTTTCCGAAGGGCTGGCCGCGTAAGCAGCGGTTGGAACCGCAATCGAGATGCGGTTAGATGCCTCCCAGCCAAGACGAGCCGGGAGGAGCCTGATGACCAGCACCGAAGCAGCCGAGACGCCGAAGGACGCGACGCCATCAGTCGTCGCGCAGCATCAGGCGATGCGGAATGCGCTGCCGTTTTCCGACACGCGGGATTTCGACGATGCGGCGCGCGGCTTCCTCGGCACGATCGAGCACGCAAAGATCACGAACCCGCAAGGACGGACGGTCTGGAGCCTCGAGCCCTATGGCTTCCTGTCCGACGAACAGGCCCCGCCAACGGTCAATCCCAGCCTGTGGCGGCAGTCGCGGCTCAATATGCAGCACGGGTTGTTCGAGGTCGTGCCGGGCGTCTATCAGGTGCGCGGGCTCGACATCGCCAACATGACGCTGATCGAGGGCGATAGCGGCGTCATCGTGGTGGACACGCTGACGTCGATCGAGGGCGCACGCGCCGCGCTCGACCTTTACTTCAGGCATCGCGGCGTGAAGCCGGTCGCCGCCGTCATCTTCACCCATACCCACACCGATCATTGGGGCGGCGCGCGCGGCGTGTGCTGGACGAGGATGCGCTCGCCACCGGCCGCGTTCCGATCATTGCGCCGAACCTGTTCATGGAGCACGCCGTCTCCGAGAACATCATCGCGGGTCCTGCGATGCTGCGCCGGGCGCAATATCAATTCGGCCCGTTCCTCGCCAAAGGCGTGCGCGGCCATGTCGATTGCGGCCTCGGCAAGACCATGGCGGCGGGCGCGGTCGCGCTGCTGCGGCCGACCGACCTGATCATGGCGACCGGCGACAAGCGTATCATTGACGGCGTCGAATTCGAATTCCAGATGGCGCCGAACAGCGAAGCGCCGGCGGAGATGCACTTCTTCCTGCCGCGCTACAAGCTGCTGAATCTGGCCGAGAACTGCACGCACAATTTCCACAATCTGCTGCCGTTCCGCGGCGCCGACGTGCGCGATGCGCTGGCCTGGTCAAAATACCTGGGCGAGGCGCTGCAGCTCTGGGGCGGCAAGGCCGAGGCGATCTGCGGCCAGCATCATTGGCCGGTGTGGGGGCGCGAGCGTATCGACACCATGATCCGCGAGCAGCGCGATCTCTACAAATTCGCGCATGACCAGACCATCCGCCTGATGAATCACGGCCTCAACGCCGCCGAGATCGCCGAGACGATCCAGCTGCCGAAGAGCCTCGAAGGCGCCTGGCACGGCCGCGGCTATTACGGTCACGTCAGGCATAATGTGAAGGCGATCTACCAGAAATATCTCGGCTGGTACGATGCCAATCCGGTCAATCTCGATCCGCTGCCACCGGTGGCATCAGGGAAGAAGTATGTCGAATACATGGGCGGCGCCGATGCGATCCTCGCCCGTGCGCGCGCGGATTTTGACAAGGGCGAATTCCGCTTCGTCGCGCAGGCGCTCGGGCATCTCGTCTTCGCCGAGCCCGACAATCAGGCGGCGCGGGCGCTGCTGGCCGACACGCTTGAGCAACTCGGCTACGCCGCCGAGAGCTCGACCTGGCGCAACGCCTATCTGTTCGGCGCGCAGGAGCTTCGGCAAGGCATGCCGAAGACCCCACCGCGCCCGCCGATGCCGCGCGAGACTCTGGCCGCGCTGCGCACGGAGCAGCTCTGGGACGTGCTCGGCATCCGCCTCAACGGCCCCAAGGCCGAAGGCAAGCGCATCGTGCTGAACTGGAGCTTTTCGGATACCGGCGAGACGTTCGTGCTCAATCTCGAAAACTGCGCGCTCACCTACACTGAAGGCGCGCAGGCGGAGAATGCCGACGCCAGCTTCACGCTGGCGCGCGCCACGCTGGACGAGGTGATCGCGAAGCTGACGAGCTTTCCGGAGGCGGTGGCTGGCGGCAAGGTGAAGCTTGCGGGCAACCCGATGAAGCTCGCCGAGCTGATGGGATTGATGGACGAATTCCCGCGGATGTTCGAGATCGTGGCGCCGAAGCGGGCGGTGGTGGGGTAGGGCGGTGCCTCTTTCCTTCTCCCCTTGTGGGAGAAGGTGGCGCGAAGCGCCGGATGAGGGGTATATCTCCGCGGAGATGATCTACGATGCGGAGGCAACCCCTCACCCAAGTGAGCGAACCGCTTGACTCTTGAGCCTTCTCCCACAAGGGGGGAGGGCGCTTCAATCGGCATCGCTTAGCAGCTACCTACTCCGCGCTGCTCACCAGCTTGATGCGCGGTGCCTGTTCTTCGCTGAGGCTGCGATACGCCGCGAGATAGTCGAGTGCCATGCGTCGCGCGGTAAATCGCTTCTCGAACTGCTTGCGGATCGCTGCGCGGTCGAGCTGCGCGAGACGGTTCACCACGCCGGCGGCGCTGAGGACGTCCTCGACGACGAAGCCGGTGAGGCCCTCATCGATGATTTCGGGCACCGAACCGCGGTTGAAGGCGACCACCGGCGTGCCGCAGGCCATGGCCTCGATCATCACCAGGCCGAACGGCTCCGGCCAGTCGATCGGCAGCAACAGGCCGAGCGCGCCGCTGAGGAAGTCCGACTTCTCGTGATCGCCGATCTCGCCGATGAAATCGACCAGCGGATTACCTGCGATCATCGGCTTGATCAGCTCGTCATAATAGTCCTGGTCGGCGCGATCGACCTTGGCCGCGATCTTCAGCGGGATGCCGCAATGCATCGCGATCTTGATGGCGCGGTCGACGCCTTTCTCCGGTGCGATGCGGCCGAGCACGGCGAGATATTCCTGTTTCGCGGGCTTCGGCATCAGCAGCTTTTCCGGCAGGCCGTGATGGATGGTCGTCACCCAATTCGCCTGCGGCACCGGCCGCCGCTGCGCGTTCGAGATCGAGATGACGGGCATCTTGGAGAAGGTGTTGAAGACGGGCTGATGCTCCGGCAGGTCGAGCCGGCCGTGCAGCGTCGTCAGGAACGGCGTCGGCTGCCGGTAGAACAGTGACCACGGATAATAGTCGAGATGGAAATGAAGGAAGTCGAACTCCTCGTCGTCACATTTCTGCCGCACGCGCTCCAGCAACACCATGTGCAGCGCGTTGGGATCGCGCACGGAACCATCGAGGCGAAGCGCCCGCGGCCATAATGCGTCAAGCTTGGCCGAGGTTTGCGAGTCGCCGCTGGCGAACAGCGTGACGTCGTGTCCAAGAGCCACCAACTCTTCCGTCAACCAATGCACCACCCGCTCGGTGCCGCCATACAGCTTGGGTGGAACAGCCTCCGTCAACGGAGCTACCTGCGCGATGCGCATCTCACCTTCTCCTCTGCGATCATGTGGAGTTGAAACCCCCCGCCGTGTCTCGGCACCGGCATGCCGACAAGGGAACGTTCCCGCAGTTGCGAAGTTCCTCTCAACCAACGTTACTTGTTCGCCACATCGCGCTGTTGTCTCGATGCTGCCATCTCCTCTTCCCAGATCGTCCGCATCCGCATGTCGTGATGACGTTGCCCGGGAACCGAGGCGAACTGGTCGTTGTTCAATCGGCCAGTCAGAAAAATTGAAATCATCACGACGGGGTCACATGGATCATCTTTCTGGATACGCGCGCAGGCCATTTGCCTTTGTCTTGCGCTATCTGCGGCGACGGCTGGCGTCGCATCTGGTGATCCTGACCGCTGTCGTTGCGGCGGTTGCCTGCTCCGTGGGCACACAGTACGGCGTCAAGTCTCTCGTCGACGCCTTGTCGGCGGGAACCTCGCACGGCGGCAGCGTATGGCTGGCATTCATTCTGCTCATGTCGCTGATCGCCGCCGACAACTTTCTATGGCGGATCGCGAGCTGGACGGCGAGCTTCACCTTCGTCCGTGTCACGGGCGACTTACGTCGTGACATATTTCGTCATCTGACCGGGCATGCGCCGAGCTACTTCCTGGACCGGATGCCGGGCATGCTGACGAGCCGCATCACCGCCACATCCAACGCGGTGTTCACCGTCGAGAACATGTTCGTCTGGAATGTGTTGCCGCCGTGCATTGCCACAATTGCGGCCATCGGATTGATTGGAACCGTAAGTCCCTATATGGCGGCGGGCCTGATCGTGATCGCCGGCGGCATGGTGGCGGCCATGTTCCGTCTGGCCGCGGCCGGCAAGCCGTTGCATGACGACTTCGCCGACAAGGCGGCCGCCGTCGACGGCGAGATGATCGACGTCATCAGCAACATGCCGCTGGTCCGCGCCTTCTGCGGCATCGGCCACGAGCACGAGCGGTTTGACGCCACGGTGAACCGGGAAGTCAACGCGCGTGGACGCAGCCTGCGCTATCTCGAGAAGCTGCGGCTGTTGCACGCCGCCGTGACCGTGATCCTGACGATCGCCCTGATGGCCTGGGCCGTCACGCTCTGGCAGCAGGGGGAGGCAACCACCGGCGACGTCGTGCTGGTCTGTACGCTCGGTATCTCCATCCTGAGCGCGACCCGCGACCTTGCCGTTGCCCTGGTCGATGTCACCCAGCACGTCGCGCGCCTGACCGAGGCGATCGCGACGCTGCTGGTGCCGCACGAGCTGCGCGATCACCCCGAGGCCGAGCCGCTGGTCAAGAGTGGCGCCGCGATCGCGTTCAACAACGTCACCTTCGGCTATCCCGGGGCTGAGAAGATATTCGAGCGCTTCAGCCTGCGGCTCCAGCCCGGTCAGCGCGTCGGCCTCGTCGGGCAGTCCGGTGGCGGCAAGTCCACCCTGTTCACGCTGCTTCAACGCTTCTACGATGTCGACGAGGGCAGTGTGATGGTCGACGGCCAGGACATCTCCATGGTGACGCAGCAGAGCCTGCGCGAGGCGATCTCGGTGGTGCCGCAGGACATCTCGCTGTTTCATCGCTCGATCCGCGAGAACATCCGCTACGGCCGGCCGAACGCGACTGACGACGAGGTGCTGCGCGCCGCCATCGCGGCGCGCTGCGATTTCATCGACAGCCTGCCTGATGGTCTCGACACCATGGTCGGCGACCGCGGCGTCAAGATGTCCGGCGGCCAGCGCCAGCGCATCGCGATCGCGCGCGCCTTCGTGAAGGACGCGCCGATCCTGCTGCTGGATGAGGCCACTGCCGCGCTCGACAGCGAATCCGAGGAGGCGATCCGCGAGGCGCTGTCTCGCCTGATGCGCGGCCGCACCGTGATCGCGATCGCGCATCGCCTCGCGACGCTGCGCAATTTCGACCGCGTGGTGGTGCTCAGGAACGGCAAGATCATCGAGGACGGTGCGCCCGACCGGCTGATGCAGGGCCACGGGCCTTATCGTGAGCTGGTGACGCAGGAAATGAGCCGGCTCGCGACAGTCGCCGCGTAAACCCAGCAGTTGCGTTTGCGTTGGTCGCGTTCGAGACACAAGCCGCAGGGGAGCAGCTCATGGCAGCCGAAGCCGCAACCAGGATCATCTCGGCCTCGCAGACGATAGAGACCGTCGCCGAGCAGGCATTCTACATTCCGATGACGGGGCCCGCCGCGCGGCCCCGTCGCTCGCTCAAGCACGACGACACGTTCATCGTGCTTGACAGCCATGGCGACATCGGCGCCTCCGCCGGCGGGCCGGATGGCCTGTTCAACTACGACACGCGCTATCTGGCACGGCTGGAGCTGGTGCTCGATGATCTCCAGCCCCTGCTGCTCGGCTCGAACCTGCGCGACGACAATTCGGGTCTGACGGTAGACCTCACCAACCCCGATATCTATCGCCAGGGTCGCATCGTCCTGCAAAAGGACCTGCTGCACATCGTCCGCACCATCTTCCTGTGGCGCGGCACGGCCTATCAGCGCATCGGATTGCAAAACCACGGCGAGCAGCGCGCCAGCTTCGAGCTGACGCTGCTGTTCGACAATGACTTTGCCGATCTGTTCGAAGTGCGCGGCGAGCGGCGGCCGCGGCGCGGCACCGGCACCAGCAGGCTGCTCGGGCCGACCGACGTGCTGTTCGAATATCGCGGCCTCGACGAGGCCGAGCGCACCACCGGCCTGCATTTCGATCCGCGCCCGACGCGGCTCTCGGTGAATGCCGCGACCTGGCAGCTCGAGCTCGATCCACATGAAGCCAAATCGCTGTTCGTGGCGGTGTCCTGCAACCGGCCGCTCGCGGAGAAGCCGGCGCGCTTCTTCCGGGGCCTGCTGGCGCATCGCCGCGAGATGCGGCAGTCGACCATCGGCGCGGCCAGTATCGAGACGTCCAACAACATCTTCAACGAGGTGCTGTGCCAGGCCATGGCCGACCTCAACATGCTGATGACGGAGACGCCGCAGGGGCGCTATCCCTATGCCGGCATTCCCTGGTATTCGACGACGTTCGGCCGTGACGGCCTGATCACGGCGCTGCAGATGCTGTGGGTCGATCCGCGGGTGGCCAAGGGCGTGCTGCGGCGGCTTGCGCATTTCCAGGCCAAGGCGGTTGACCCGCTCGCCGACGCCGCACCGGGAAAGATCCTGCACGAGATGCGCGGCGGCGAGATGGCGGCGCTGCGCGAGGTGCCGTTCTCGCAATATTACGGCAGCGTGGATTCGACTGCCTTGTTCGTCCTGCTCGCCGGCCGCTATTTCGAGCGCACCGGCGATGAGAAGACGCTGGTTGAGCTGTGGCCTGCGATCGAGGCGGGCCTCGCCTGGATCGACGGTCCCGGCGATCCTGATCAAGATGGCTTTGTCGAATATCAGCGCGCCACCGAAAAGGGGCTGGCCAACCAGGGCTGGAAGGATTCCTACGACGCCATCTTCCATGCCGACGGCAAGCTCGCAGAAGGCAATATCGCGCTCGCGGAAGTCCAGGGCTATGTCTACGCCGCCAAGCAGCTCGCCGCGCGATGCGCGCGGACGCTCGGCAAGCCCGATCTCGCGAAGAAGCTCGAGGCGGAGGCCAAGTCGCTCGCCGAACGTTTCGAGCAGGCATTCTGGTGTGAGGAGCTCGGCACCTATGCGCTCGCGCTCGACGGCCAGAAGCGACGATGCGAGGTGCGTACCTCGAATGCCGGGCAGGTGCTGTTCAGCGGCATGATCCGCGAGGATCGTGCCCGGCTCGTCGCCGCCGATCTGATGCGCCCGCACTTCTTCTCGGGCTGGGGCATCCGCACCGTCGCGCGCGGCGAAGTCCGCTACAACCCGATGTCCTATCACGACGGATCGATCTGGCCGCACGACAACGCGCTGATTGCGCTTGGGCTCGCGCATTACGGGCTCAAGCACTCGGTCGCGCATGTGTTCAAGGGCCTGTTCGACGCCGCGACCTACATGGATTTGCGCCGGCTGCCGGAATTGTTCTGCGGCTTCCGCCGCGAGAAGCGGCGCGGCCCGACGCTCTATCCGGTGGCCTGCGCGCCGCAGGCCTGGGCCAGCGCGACGCCGTTCACGTTGCTGGAGGCGGCGCTCGGCATCGAGTTCGACGTCGCGCGCTGCGAGATCCGCCTGCGCAATCCGCATCTGCCGGGATTCCTGAACGAGGTCATCCTGCGCGATCTGCGTCTCGGCGAATCTAGCGTCGATCTGCGCGTCAGCCGCCATGGTCACGACGTGGCGCTGGAGGTGCTGCGCACGCGCGGCCAGATCCAGGTGTCGATCGTGCTCGCGCGCTAGCGGCGCGGCAAGGAGGAGTTCATGCGTACCGCCGGATGGTTGGTTCTGAGCATGGCGATCGTCGCAGGATTGACGATTGCCGTATCGCGTGCCGCGGAGCAATTGCCCGCGTCCGCCAATGCAGCCCCGACCGAAGCCACCACGCCGCCAGCCTCGGTCGTGCCCGTCACGCCGAAGGATGCCGCGCCGCCGCCCTCGGTGACCATTATCGGCGCCAGCGACGCCCATGGTGTGCTCGGGCGCGACGTGCGCAGCGCGGCGGACGAGGACATGGGCCATATCGTCGACGTCATCGTCGATCTCAGCGGCCATGTGCGCGCTGCGGTGATCGATTTCGGCGGCTTCCTCGGCGTCGGCAGCCGCAAGATCGTGGTGGACTGGAATGCGCTTCGCTTTGGCAAGATCACCAACAAGAAGGACAGCATCACGCTCGAACTGACCAAGGCGCAGGTCGCCGCTGCGCCGGAATACAAGGAAGACACGCCGATGGTCGTGTTGGGTGCGTCCGGCAGTCTTCAACCGCTGCAAGCCATCCAGTGAGGAGGGGGGAGGGTTGACCGCCTGTGCTCTTGCCGAGGAAGCCTGATCATGAGAGGCACGAGGGACGCGTTGAACAGGACAACGTTGCCGCTCCCGTCCTTGCGGCCATTCCGGCGCCGTCGCAACGGAGCCTGCGCGGCCTCGACTGGTTCATCTTCTTCCTCGCCGACGTGCAGACCGGCTTCGGTCCCTTCATCGCGGTCTATCTGACGACGCAGAAATGGACGCAGGTCGAGATCGGCTTCGTGTTGTCGATCGGCGGGGTCGTCGCGCTGATCGGCCAGATGCCGGGCGGCGCCATCATCGACTCCGCGAAATCCGAACGGCTGGTCGCGGGGCTGGCGATCGCGACCATCGGCTGCTGTGCGCTCGCCTATGCCGCGATGCCGATCTTCCCCGTGGTGGTGGCGGCGGCGACGCTGCACGCGGCGGCGAGCTGCGTGCTGGGGCCGGCGATCGCGGCGATCAGCCTCGGCCTCGTTGGTCCGCTCAAGATCGGCGAGCGGCTCGGCCGCAATGCCCGCTTTGCCTCGCTTGGCAACGGCGTCGCCGCCGCCGTGATGGGCACGGCCGGCTATCTGCTCTCGAGCCGTTCGGTGTTCCTGGTCACCTTCCTGCTCGCGATCCCGACCCTGATCGCGCTGTCGCGCATCCGCGAGGAGGAGGTCGATATCGCGCGCTGCCATGGCGAGATGCCGCGCGAGGCGCCAGTTCCCGGCGACACCAATATCTGGCATCTGATCCGGCAGCGGCCGCTCATCATCTTTGCCTTGAGCGTGCTGCTGTTGCAGCTTGCCAATGCCTCGATGATGCCGTTGATGGCAAGCGCGGTGACGGCGCGGTCGAGCCAGTGGGCGACGGTGCTGGTGGCTTTCTGCATTGTCGTGCCGCAAGCGATTGTGGCGCTGCTGTCGCCGACTGTCGGACGCAAGGCGCAGGCATGGGGGCGGCGCCCGCTGCTGCTGATCGGGTTCGGCGCGCTGGCGATTCGGGGTCTTCTGTTTGCGACCGTGCGCGATCCGTATCTGCTGGTCGCGGTGCAGGTGTTCGACGGCATCACCGCGGCGGTGTTCGCGGTGATGATCCCGTTGATCGTGGCCGATGTTGCCTTCGGCAGCGGGCACTTCAACCTGGCGCAGGGCATCGTCGGCACTGCGACCGGCATCGGCGCGTCGCTGAGCACCGCGCTTGGCGGCTATGTCAGCGACGTCTTCGGCAATGCCACCGCCTTTTTCGGGCTGGCCAGCATCGCGGCGATGGGCCTTTTGCTGATCCTCTTCGTGATGCCGGAGACCCGGCGCACCGGCATAGTGACAAAAGAAATGGCCGGCTGAACCAGGTCAGCCGGCCATAGTCGGGGAAGACAAAGCGATCAGGCGTCGAGATTGTGCAGTCGCTGGCGGTTGCGCAGCACGATCTGGCGGGCACCGGAGAAACCGAGAATGCCCTGGGCATGAAGCTGCGACAGCGCGCGCGACACGGTCTCGAGCGTGAGGCCGAGATAGTCGCCGATGTCGCGGCGGCACATCGGCAGCGCCATCATGCCGGCAACCGCGAGGCGGCGGTCCATTTCGAGCAGGAAGGTCGCAACGCGCTCCATCGCGGTCTTGCGGCCAAGGAGCAGCATGTGGTCTTCGGCGTGACGCAGCTCGCCGGCGGTCATGGCCCAGAGCCTGCGGGCGACCTGCACGTCGGTGCCGGCAGCCTTTTCGAGGCTGACACGCTTCACCAGGCGCACATTGGTGTCGATGATGGCCTCGGCGGCGAGGCGGTGGCTGGCGCCGGATTCGAGGCCGAACACGTCGCCGGGAAGGTGGAAGGTGCCGATCTGGCGGCGGCCGTCGGAGAGGAGCTTATAGGTGCGGACCGCGCCGGAGACGACCTGGTAGACATATTCCGCCGGCTCGTCCTCGCCGTAGATCTCCTCGTCCTTGCGGTAGGAGAACTCGGTGGCAACCAGGCCGACATGGCCCGTGATCGCGCCGAACTGGTCGGAGACGGCATGGGGCGGAGCAATCCTGCCACCGATTTGGGTGTTGATCGCCTGGGTGTTGAGGGTCTGCGTCAGCATTTGCGCCATCTCCGTTGTGATGGCGCTTTGATACGCGGTACCGGGTGCTGCGAAAATTTCGCGAGATATCTTAAGGAGGGTTACCTACGTAGAACCCCGTAGGTCGCCCACAGGGCCAGGATACCGCTGCTCTCACTATTCGGTGTCCTGGAAATAACGGGGTCCCAGCGCAAATCGGGTCATCGGAAGCGTTCACACAACGGAGACGCCCGATGTTAGCCAAATCTGCTCTCCCCGTTCTGGCCGCCTTGTTGCTGCTGCCGTCGCTGGCTACGGCAACGACAGCCCGGCCCCGAACCAGCACCATCGCCGGCCATGCGTATTCAAATGCGATCGAGGGCCGCCAGATCGCGGCTCCGCCCTGGAGTGCGGCCTGCATGACGGATCACGGCCCGAGCGAGTGCGGCGAGCCGATGTGGATTTACGGTCCGCGCAGCGAGATATCGCAGTACAGGAGCGCGTTCTGAGGCCTGCCTAATTTCCGCGTCTGTTCTGGATGGCGCGACGGATGCCTTTGACCAGATTCTCGTCGAGAAGCGGCTTCAGAATCACGTCTTTCACGCCTGCCGCCTTCGCCCGAGCCGAGATGTTCTCGTCGGGATAGCCGGTGATCAGGATCACCGGCGTGTCGCTGTCGGACTGGCGCAAGCGGCCGGCGAGCTCGATGCCGTTGATGTCGGGCATCTTGTAGTCGATCACGTAGCAGTCCGCGCCAGACGGGCTCGTCGCGTTGAGCAGCGCCGTGGCGTTCCTGAACGTGCGCACGGCAAAGCCGTCGGTTTCCAGCAGAAAACGCAGGGATCCGAGCACGGCGTCATCGTCGTCGACCACGTAGACGGTGGGCTGTGCGGGTGGTGATGCCATTGGCAGTCGCCGATGATGTGAGCCGATCTCGATCATCAGGATCGACTACCACAGGCGGAGGTGGCGAATTTTGACTTATCTCAACCTGAGCTCTCGACCGGACCTCTCGACCCGGACCTGCCTCAATCCTTCAGCATGCCGGCGCGCATCGCCAGCCGGACCAGCTCCGAGAGGCTGCCCGCCTGCATCTTGGTCATGACATTGGCCCGGTACACCTCGATGGTGCGCGGGCTGATGTCGTATTCGCGGGCGATCAGCTTGTTGGACAGGCCTGCGACCAGTCCTTCCATGACCTGGCGCTCGCGCGGGCTGAGGGTTGCGACGCGGGCGGCAATGTCCTGGGATATGGCTTCGACCTTGGCGGCCGGCTCGGCCTGCCGGATCGCCGATTCGATCATCGTGAGGAGGCGGTCGTCCTCGAAAGGTTTTTCCAGGAAGTCGACCGCGCCGAGCTTCATGGCCTCGACCGCGAGCGGCACGTCGCCGTGGCCGGTCATGATCAGGATCGGAAACGGAGAGTGTTGCGCCTTCATCAGCTTCAGAAGCTCGATCCCGTCGATGCCGGGCATGCGCACGTCGGAGAGGACGCAACCGAACGCTAGGCCGGGGAGGGCGTCGAGGAAGCGTTGCGCGTCATCGAACAGGGTCACGCTGTAACCCGATGAATCGAGCAGAAAATCCAGCGAATCGCGCATCGCCTCGTCGTCGTCGATAACGTAGACAATTCCGTTGGTCGTCATGGTTCAGCTCTCGTCAGCTGCAGGCAGAGTGAAGCGGAATGTCGCCCCGCCGGATGCGTTGCTCTCGGCCCACATGCGCCCGCCATGGGCCTCGATGATCGAGCGGCTGATCGACAGTCCGACGCCCATACCGGTTTCCTTGGTGGTGAAGAAGGTCTGAAACAGATTCGGAATGACGTCGTCCTGGAAGCCGGAGCCGGTGTCGGACACCTCGACCTCGATCATGTCGTCGCCGACGCGGGCGTTGGTGACGACAAGCTCCCGCCGCGGTGACTGCGCCATCGCCTCCAGCGCGTTGCGGAACAGATTGACCAGGACCTGCTGGATCTGGACCCGGTCGGCGAGGACAAGGTCGGCATTCTGATCCAGGCTGAAGCGAAGCTGGACGTTCTGTTCGCGCGCACCGGCGAGCCCGAGCGCGCCGGCCTCCTCGATCAGCTTGGAGAGGCTTTCAACCCGCTTCTCGGACTCGCCGCGTGCGACGAAATCGCGAAGGCGCCGAATGATCTGGCCGGCACGTACCGCCTGCTCGGCGGCGCGATCCAGCGCGCTTTCGATCTTCGCCAGGTTCGGATCAGCGCTGCCGGCGAGCAGTCGCCGCGATCCCTTCATGTAGTTGCTGATCGCGGCAAGCGGCTGGTTCAGCTCGTGCGCCAGCGCGGATGCCATCTCACCCATCGCGCTCAGGCGCGACACATGGACGAGCTCGGACTGCAGCTCTTGAAGCTGCGCCTGGGTCTTCTGATGCTCGGTGAGGTCGCGGACGAAGCCGGTGAAATAGGGCTCGCCGCCCGACTGCATCTCGCCGATCGACAAGTGCATCGGAAACGTGGTGCCGTCGCGGCGCTTGCCGGTGACGATGCGGCCGATGCCGATGATGTGCGGATCTTGGGTGGAGCGATAGCGGGCGATATAGCCGTCATGGCGGGCGCGATCGGGCTCCGGCATCAGGATGCTGACGTTCTGGCCGATCGCCTCTTGCTCGGACCAGCCGAACAGCCGCTCGGCCGCCGTCGAGAACAGCTGGACGATGCCGCGACCGTCGATGACGATCATGGCGTCGGGAACGGTGTGAAGGATGGAGCGGAGATGGGTCTCACGCGTGCGCAGCGCTTCCTCGACGTGCTTCTCCTCGTCGATATCGAGGAAGATGCCGCTGAGATGGCGGGCGGCGCCGGCTTCATCGTGGATCAGGCCGGCGCGGGCCCTGATCCATTTTTCCCCGCCGATCGCGCCGGAGACCCTGAAGGAAACATCGAAGCCGCCGCCGCGTTCGCGCACGCGCCGGACCGCACTCTCGACCCTTTCACGATCCTTGGGCTCGAGACGCGACAGGAACAGCTCATAGCTCTCCGGCTGGTCCGGTGAGACGCCAAGCAGGGCCTTGGAGGTGTCGGACCATTCCCATTCCATCGTCTTGAGGTCGAGATCCCAAGTGCCGACGCCAAAGCCCTCGATCCGGACGCGGAAATGTTCGCCCCGACCGTCATCTTGGGGATGCGTTACGCGGGTCGGCGACAAGCAAGGCTCCTGATTCCTGACGCGGTGGCCTGACGCCGTTACCGCTGCCGCAATGTCGCCCAAGCCCGGCGCCGAGGCAAGTTCCGTCGCCGAGGGTGGTTGGAGGGCAGGCCGGGGCGCTCTTGATCTATCTCATCTCGCGGAATGCAGGCAGGCGTACATTTTCCCCAGACAGATGCACGGGAGGCTTCCGATGACATATGCGACGGTGATGGTCAGCCTGGCGCTCGGCCAGCCCAACGATGCGCGCCTTCAGGTCGCGGGCGAGCTTGCCGAGCGATTCGAGGCTGATATCGTCGGGGTCGCCGCGGCACGGTTGGCCCCGCCGCTTTATTTCACGGATGGCACCGCAGCTCAGCGGCTGATCGATCAGGAGGAGGCCTCCATCAAGAGGCGCCTTGCCGATCTGGAGACGCAATTCCGCGCCGCAACCAAGGCCCGCGGCGGACGGGTGGAATGGCGCAGCGCCATGGACTTCCCCGCACGATTCGTCTCAGCGCAGGCGCGCTGTGCCGACATCGTCGTCAGCGGCGGACAGAGCCCGGCCTTCTCCGATTCCTTTGCGCTCGCAAGCCCCAAGGATCTGGTGATGCAGGCCGGCCGGCCGCTGCTGGTGGTGCCTGACAGGATCGACTGGCTCGATCTGCGCAGCGTGCTCGTGGCCTGGAAGGACACGCCCGAGGCACGGCGGGCGGTGGCTGACGCGCTGCCCATGCTGCGCAAGGCGAGGGATGTCACCATCGTCGAGATTCCGGAAGAAAACGACGACCGTTCGGTCGTCGCCGCGCGTGTCAGCGACGTCGCTGCCTGGCTCGCCCGCCACGGCGTCACGGCGACGGCGCGCGGCGTGGAGGCCGGGAACGAAACTGCCGAGATGCAATTGGAGAGGATCGCCGGCGATGTCGGAGCTGGCCTGATCGTCGCCGGCGCCTACGGTCATTCCCGCTTCAGCGAGCTGATTCTCGGCGGTGTCACGGAATATCTGGTCACGCAATCCGCGCGCTGCGTGCTGCTGTCGCACTGAAGGCGAACAGACAAATCGATGAGGACGTGCCGTGTACAAATTCCTTGAGCAGACCGCCAGCGGCTACATGACACGCAACGTCAAGACGGTGCGACGCGACCACAACCTGCTGGCGCTCAGCGAGATGTTCGAGCAGGACGATTTCAACTCCTATCCGGTGGAGGACGACGACCAGGTCGTCGGCATCGTCACCAAGTTCGATATCCTGAAGTGCTTCGCATTCACGCCGAGCCAGATGCTGCCGCGCTATCACGACCTGATGAGCCGCAAGGTCGGCGACGTCATGACGCCGGAGTTCATCTATGTCAGCCCCGACACGCGGCTGACGCGTGTTCTCCAGATCATGGTCGAGCACCGCATCCGCAGCATCATCGTGCTCGACGGCGCCCAGAAGCTGGTCGGAATCATCGCGCGCGAGGACGTCATCGCGGCGCTGAAGGCGACCGCGAGCGATTGAGGATCTTCTTCCCTTCTCCCCTTGCGGGAGAAGGTGGCGCGAAGCGCCGGATGAGGGGTATCTCTCAGCGGAGAGAGCTTCTCATGCGGAGGCAACCCCTCACCCAAGTGAGCGAGTCGTTTGAGTCTTGAGCTCTCTCCCGCAAGGGGAGAGGGCACTTCAACTGGCGCCGCGCGTTCCCCAAGCGGTTGATATCGCTTATCGATCGGCGAAAGCCGCACATGAACAGAAATCCATCTATCTTGATTTCAATCAATTCCCCGCGAGGGTGAATGTGGTTTCTGGCAGCGTGTTCTTTCAGAGAGAATCCGCGATGCCCCAGCCCTCCATCTCCAAAACAATGACCATCGGTGAAAGCGGCTTGGCTGTCGTGTTCGCAGTCGCCGCGTTCCTCTGTGTGATTGCCTCGGCCAAGGCGCTAGACGCGCCCTTCGCCTTTCATGCCGGATTGAGTGCGGCGGCGAGCCTGGCCGCGGTGTTCTTCATCATCAATCGCTACTACGATCGCCCCGCGGCGCTGCCGCCCGCGGAGATCAATGGTCGTCCCAACTACAACATGGGCCCGATCAAGTTCTCCTCCTTCATGGCGATGTTCTGGGGCATCGCGGGCTTTCTGGTCGGGCTCATCATCGCCTCGCAGCTGGCCTGGCCCGCTCTAAACTTCGACTTGCAGTGGATTCAATTCGGGCGCTTACGGCCGTTGCATACCTCCGCCGTGATCTTCGCCTTCGGCGGCAATGTCCTGATCGCGACGTCGTTCTACGTGGTGCAGAAGTCCTGCCGCGCCCGGCTTGCCGGCGATCTCGCGCCCTGGTTCGTCGTGCTCGGCTACAACTATTTCATCCTGGTCGCCGGCACGGGCTATCTGCTCGGGGTCACGCAGTCGAAGGAATATGCCGAGCCGGAATGGTATGCCGATCTGTGGCTGACCATCGTCTGGGTCACCTATCTGCTGGTCTTCCTCGGCACGATCCTCAAGCGCAAGGAACCGCACATCTTCGTCGCGAACTGGTTCTATCTCGCCTTCATCGTGACGATCGCGGTTCTGCATCTCGGCAACAACCCCGCGCTGCCGGTGTCCTTCCTCGGCTCGAAATCCTACATCGCCTGGGGCGGCATCCAGGATGCGATGTTCCAATGGTGGTACGGCCATAACGCGGTCGGCTTCTTCCTCACCGCCGGCTTCCTCGCCATCATGTACTATTTCATTCCGAAGCGCGCGGAGCGGCCGATCTATTCGTACCGGCTCTCGATCATCCATTTCTGGGCGCTGATCTTCCTCTACATCTGGGCAGGTCCGCACCATCTGCACTACACGGCATTGCCCGACTGGACGCAGACGCTCGGCATGACTTTCTCGATCATGCTGTGGATGCCCTCGTGGGGCGGCATGATCAACGGCCTGATGACGCTGTCGGGCGCCTGGGACAAGCTGCGGACGGACCCCGTGCTGCGCATGCTCGTGGTCTCCGTCGCCTTCTACGGCATGTCGACCTTCGAGGGCCCGATGATGTCGATCAAGGTGGTCAACTCGCTCAGCCACTACACCGACTGGACCATCGGCCACGTGCACTCCGGCGCGCTCGGCTGGGTCGGCTTCGTCTCCTTCGGCGCGCTGTACTGCCTGGTGCCGTGGGCGTGGAATCGCAAGGGCCTCTACAGCCTGAAGCTCGTCAACTGGCACTTCTGGATCGCGACCCTCGGCATCGTGCTCTACATCTCGGCGATGTGGGTGTCCGGCATCCTCCAGGGCCTGATGTGGCGCGCCTACACCTCGCTCGGCTTCCTCGAATATTCCTTCATCGAGACCGTCGAGGCGATGCATCCCTTCTATGTCATCCGTGCCGCTGGCGGCGCGCTGTTCCTGATCGGCTCGCTGATCATGGCCTACAATCTCTGGATGACGGTTCGCGTTGGCGAGCAGGAAGTCCAGATGCCCGTCGCTCTTCAGCCGGCGGAATGAGGAGCAACACCATGTCGTTCTGGACACGCCACCAAATCTTCGAAAAGAACTCGATCATCTTGGTCGTCGGCATCCTCGTGGTGATCGCGATCGGTGGTCTCGTCGAGATCACGCCGCTGTTCTACCTCAAGAGCACAATCGAGGTGGTCGACGGCGTCAGGCCCTACACGCCGCTGGAGCTCGCCGGGCGCAACATCTATGTCCGCGAGGGCTGCTATCTCTGCCATTCGCAGATGATCCGTCCCTTGCGCGACGAGGTCGAGCGCTACGGTCACTTCTCGCTTGCCGCCGAGAGCATGTTCGACCACCCGTTCCAGTGGGGCTCGAAGCGCACCGGTCCTGATCTTGCCCGCGTCGGCGCCAAATATTCCGACGACTGGCACGTCACCCATCTGACCAATCCGCGCGCGATCGTGCCGCAGTCGGTGATGCCGGGCTATCCGTTCCTCAGCTCGACCGAGGTCGATCCGTCGACGATCGCCGATCACATGCGCACGCTGCGGACCGTCGGCGTTCCCTATACGGACGACCAGATCGCCAACGCGGCCGCCGACATGAAGGCCCAGGCCGATCCCGACAATGCCGGCACCGACGCCTTCACCAAGCGCTACGCCAAGGCCGTCGTACGCAATTTCGACGGCAAGACCGGAACGCCGACCGAGATGGACGCGCTGATCGCTTACCTGCAGATGCTCGGCACGCTGGTCGACTTCAAGATCTACAACGAGAAAGCCAATCTTCGCTGAGAAGGCATCACCGATGAAAGCCATCCTGACACTCGACAATCTCGCCTCCAGTCTCGTGACCACGATCTGGACGCCGGTCTTCGTCGCGATCTTTCTCGCGATCGTCGCCTACGCATTCTGGCCCCGCAACAAGGCCGCCTTCGACGAGGCAGCCAGCCTGCCGTTGCGGGAGGAGTAAGAGATCATGAGCGAACATCAAGGCGAATTCGATTCCGTCACCGGCAGGTCCACCACCGGACATGAGTGGGACGGCATCAAGGAGCTCAACACGCCGCTGCCGCGCTGGTGGGTGATCTGCTTCTACCTCACCATCATCTGGTCGATCGGCTACTGGATCGTCTATCCGGCCTGGCCGCTGATCTCCAGCAACACCACCGGCCTGCTCGGCTACTCGACGCGCGCCAGCCTCGCGGTGGAGCTCGCCAATCTCGAGACGCTGCGCGGCGAGAAGATGGCAGCATTGGCGGCGGCGCCGCTCGCCGACATCGAGAAGGATCCCGCCTTGCTGGCGCTCGCCCGCGCCAAGGGCCGGACCGTGTTCGGCGACAATTGCGCGCCGTGCCACGGCTCGGGAGCCGCCGGCGCCAAGGGCTTTCCGAACCTGAACGACGACGACTGGCTGTGGGGCGGCACGCTCGACCAGATCATGCAGACCATCCAGTTCGGCGCTCGCTCGGGTCATGCCAAGACCCATGAAGGCCAGATGCTCGCCTTCGGCAAGGACGGCGTGCTGAAGCCGGACGAGATCGTGACGGTGGCCAACTATGTCCGCTCGCTGTCGGGCCTTCCGACCCGGAAAGGCTACGACGCTGCCAAAGGCGAGAAGATATTTGTCGACAATTGCGTCGCCTGCCATGGCGATGGCGGCAAGGGCAATCAGGAGCTTGGCGCGCCCAATCTGACCGACAAGATCTGGCTCTACGGCTCCGACGAGGCGATCCTGATCGAAACGATTTCGAATGGCCGCGCCGGCGTCATGCCGGCCTGGGAAGGCCGGCTCGATCCTGCCACCATCAAGGCGATGGCGGTCTACGTCCACTCGCTGGGCGGCGGAAAATAGCCTGAAAAGTAACGATCGGCGGCGGGCGGGGGCGAACAAAATCGCCCCCGCTTGAGCTGGATCAACTGACCCAGCGACGTCGGGTCTAGGTTTAATCGCACCTTTCGAGACGCCCGAAGCGATGAACAAGACCGTGAACCCAAAAGACCTCACATCAGATGATGACTACGGGCCGCTCTACGCTGCCCGAAAGAAGGTCTATCCCCAGAGCGTCCATGGCACTTTCCGCCGGATCAAATGGGGCCTGATGGCGTTCTGCCTCGGCGTCTATTACTTCCTGCCCTTCGTGCGCTGGAACCGCGGCCTTGGCGCCCCCAGCCAGGCGGTGCTGATCGACCTCCCCAACAGCCGTTTCTATTTCTTCTTCATCGAGCTGTGGCCGCAGGAGGTCTATTACTTCACCGGCCTGTTGATCGTTGCCGCGGTCGCGCTGTTCCTGATGAACTCGGTCGGCGGCCGCATCTGGTGCGGCTATCTGTGCCCGCAGACGGTCTGGACCGACCTGTTCTATGCGGTCGAGCGCTTCGTCGAGGGTGACCGCCGCGAGCGGATGATGAAGGACAAATCCGTCGGCGCGATGACACTCAAGCGCGTCTCCGAGATCGCGCTCAAGAATGTCATCTGGCTCGTGATCGCCTGGTGGACCGGCGGCGCCTGGGTGCTCTATTTCAACGATGCCCCGACGCTGGTGAAGGAGCTCTTGACCTTCCAGGCGCCCGCCATCGCCTATATCTGGATCGGCATTCTCACCGCGACCACGTTCGTGCTTGCCGGTTACATGCGCGAGCAGGTCTGCACATATATGTGCCCGTGGCCGCGCATCCAGGCCGCGCTCACCGACGAATGGGCTCTCAACGTCACCTATCGCTACGACCGTGGCGAGAAGCGCACATCCGTGAAGAAGGCCACCGAGCTGCGTGCGCTCGGCGAACATGTCGGTGACTGCATCGACTGCTACCAGTGCGTCGCGGTCTGCCCGACCGGCATCGACATCCGCAACGGGCCGCAGATGGAATGCATTCAGTGCGGGCTCTGCATCGACGCCTGCGACAACGTCATGACCAAGATCGGCCGGCCAACCCGCCTGATCGCCTATGACAACGACATCAATATCCAGCGCCGCCAGGACGGCAAGGCGCCGATCTATCGCATCGTCCGTCCGCGCACCATGGTCTACAGCGCGATCATCGCGGTCATCGGCGGCATCATGATCTACGTGTTGGCGACCCGCACCCTGCTCGACATCAACGTGCTGCACGACCGCAACCCCGTTGCAGTCAGGCTCAGTGACGGCTCGATCCGCAATGCCTATACCGCCCGGCTCCTGAACAAGAGCGGACATGATCGCGTGATCGCGATCGATGTCGATGGCCCGGTCAATTCGACGATCCATGTCGTCGGTGCTGATTCCGTGACGCCGGACCGTCCGATGATCGTGATCCCCCGCGACTCCACCAGCGAGCTGCGCCTGCTCGTCACCGCGCCGGCCGAGGGCAATCCGGAGAAGTCGATCCCGATTCGGTTCCACGTCACCGACATCGGGCTCGGCGAGGCTGCATCCACCACAGACAATTTCGTCGCGCCCTAAGACCAGGAGACCGAAATGGCCACCAAGCCGCTGACCGGAACAAAGGTCTTCCTGATCCTCGTCGCCTTCTTCGGCGTCGTGATCGGCGTCAACGTCACCATGATGAAGCTTGCGATCGCGACGCTGCCCGGCACTGACGTCGACAGCCCCTATGCCGCGGGCCTCGCCTATGACCGCGAGATCTCGGCGGCGCAGGACCAGGCCGCGCGCAAATGGCAGGTCAACGCCCATATCGAGCGGCGCGCCGACGGCCATGCAATGCTGCAGGTCGAGGCGCGTGACGCAAGCGGCCAGCCGGTGACCGGATTGAAATTCGGCGGGCGCCTGGAACGGCCTACCGACAAGCGCGCCGATCTCGCGGTCGAGCTCGCGGAGGCCGGCATCGGCATCTATCGCGGCAATGCCGCCTCCGTCGCGCCCGGCCAGTGGGATCTCGTCATCGAGGGCGACGCCGGGGGTGAGCGCGTGTTCCTGTCGCGCAACCGCGTCATCCTGAACTGAAGGCCTCGCCATGCAGGTGACACGCGATTTCTCCCACTATGTCCGCGCAGCGGGCGCTGGCCACCAGCATATCGACCTCGCTGTCGAGGGCGTTCACTGCGCCGGCTGCATGGCCAAGATCGAGCGTGGCCTGTCCGCGATCCCCGATGTCACGCTGGCGCGGGTGAACCTCACCGATCGGCGCGTGGCGCTGGAATGGAAAGAGGGAACGCTGGATCCCGCCCGTTTCATCGATCGGCTCGAGGAGCTCGGCTACAAGGCCTATCCTTACGAGACCGAAAGCGCGGAAGCGACTGAGGTCGCTGAATCGCGTTTCCTGCTGCGCTGCCTTGGCGTCGCCGCCTTTGCCACCATGAACGTGATGATGCTGTCGATCCCGGTGTGGTCGGGCAACGTCTCTGACATGCTGCCCGAGCAGCGCGACTTCTTCCACTGGCTGTCGGCGCTGATCGCGCTGCCGGCCGCGGCCTATGCCGGCCAGCCGTTCTTTCGCTCGGCCTGGCGGGCGCTGTCGAACAAGACCACCAACATGGACGTGCCGATCTCGATCGGCGTGTGCCTTGCGCTCGGCATGTCCGTGGGCGAGACGATCAACCACGCCGAGCATGCCTATTTCGACGCGGCGATCATGCTGCTGACATTCCTGCTGGTCGGCCGCTTCCTCGACCAGAACATGCGGCGGCGGACCCGCGCGGTCGCCGGCAATCTCGCGGCGCTGAAGGCGGAGACAGCGGCGAAGTTCGTCGGGCCCGACGAGATTAGCCAGGTGCCGGTCGCCGCGATCCACCCCGGCGACATCGTGCTGCTGCGGCCCGGCGAGCGCTGCGCCGTCGACGGCACCGTGATCGAGGGACGCTCTGAAATCGACCAGAGCCTGATCACCGGCGAGACGCTCTATGTCACCGCCGAGCACGGCACACCGGTCTACGCCGGCTCCATGAACATCTCCGGAAGCTTGCGGGTACGGGTTTCGGCTGCGTCGGAGGCAACGCTGCTGGCCGAGATCACCCGGCTGCTCGACAACGCGCTTGCCGCGCGCTCGCGTTACATGCGGCTCGCCGATCGTGCCTCGCGCCTCTATGCGCCGGTGGTGCATGCGACGGCGCTCATCACCGTTCTAGGCTGGGTCATCGCAGGCGCGAGCTGGCATGATGCTGTTGTCACCGGCGTTGCGGTGCTGATCATCACCTGTCCGTGCGCGCTCGGGCTCGCGATTCCCACCGTGCAGACGGTAGCGTCGGGCGCGATGTTCAAGGCCGGCGTGCTGCTCAATGCGGGCGACGCCATCGAGCGGCTGGCAGAAGCCGACCATGTCATCTTCGACAAGACCGGCACGCTGACGCTGCCGGATCTCGAAGTCATGAATGCAGCCGCCATTCCTGCAGACGTATTCGATCTTGCCGGCCGCCTCGCGCTGTCGAGCCATCATCCGGTCGCTGCAGCCGTCGCACAGGCCGCGGGCGCGAAGTCGCCGATTCTCAGCGCGGTCGAGGAGGCCGGGCAGGGCGTCCGCGCCGTGGTCGATGGTGTCGAGCTCCGGCTCGGCCGTCCGTCCTTCTGCGGCGCCGAGATGCTGGTTGGCAGCATCACGCTCGATCCCGAGGCGTCCGTCGTGGCCTTCAGCAAGGGGTCGGAAAAATTCGTTCTCTCCGTGCGCCAGGGCCTGCGTCCGGACGCAAAGGCTGTGATCGCGGCACTGAAGGCGCGCAACATCGGCGTTGAGATTCTCTCCGGTGACCGCGA
>Ga0209148_1000478_pt1 | contig 42159 bp, 38 predicted proteins | sample AraplaCol_mMF_r2_2_FD_184288 | JGI IMG/M metagenome (GOLD analysis project Ga0209148, IMG submission 184288) | Arabidopsis root microbial communities from North Carolina, USA - plate scrape CL_Col_mMF_r2 (SPAdes) (version 2) | ecosystem: Host-associated > Plants > Roots > Endosphere | place... | reverse complement strand
TCGGGTGGCGAAGGCTTTGGTCGAGTTCGAAACGCTGACCGGTGAGGAAGTGAAGGCCTTGATGCGCGGCGAAGAGATTCGCCGCAATGAGGGCCGCGACACCTCGTCGGGCCGGCCGCGCTCGTCGATCCCGACCAGCGGTTCGCCGGTTGGCAGCAAGGCCCCGGGCCTCGAGCCGAGGCCGCAACCGGGCGCGTAAAGGCTGTCATATCGACAAATTGAGTTCTCATTCTGCGAAAGCCCCGCACTTGCGGGGCTTTCGTTTATGTATTGCGAAACATCGCCGGGCGATGTTCTCCGATCACCGATCTGCTGGAGTCTGGTTTGACCTCGATCCATCTCATTCCTTCGAGTTTCTTGCGCGGCGAGCCCGCTGAACAGGCTGTCTCGGCGGGTCTGGCGTATTGGCTCGCCGGCGGGCCCTGCGCTTTCACCGCGCTCACGGCGTTGTGGCGATCGGCCGACGGCTCAGGTTTGCGCAAGGCGCTCGCGCTCGCTGAAGCCCAGCGCCTTTATCCTGAACACCTGCAGCGCCTCTCTGCCGCGCCGAGGCCTTGGGCTGGCTTCGATCTCAAGCGGCCCCTGATCATGGGCATTGTCAACGTGACGCCGGACAGTTTTTCCGATGGTGGCGATCACGCGGACACCGAGGGCGCCGTGCGGTTCGGCGAGACGCTGCTGGCGGCCGGCGCCGATATCCTCGATATCGGCGGCGAATCCACGCGCCCCGGCGCGGCGGAAGTCAGTGTCGAGGAGGAGATCCGGCGGGTGACCCCGGTCATCCGGCGACTGGCAGAGAAGGGGGCTGTGATCTCGGTCGATACCCGGCATGCCGCCGTGATGACGGCGGCGGTTGCCGCTGGTGCGCGCATCATCAACGACATCACGGCACTGACGGGTGAGGCCGATAGCCAGCACGCCGCCGCGCAGAGCGGGGCAGAGATCGTCCTCATGCACATGCAGGGCGAGCCGCAGACCATGCAGAAGGATCCGCATTACGCCGACGTTACGCTGGACCTGCTCGACTACTTTGCCGAGCGTCTGACCGAGCTGGAGAAGCTCGGCGTTCCCCGCCAGCGCATTTCCCTCGATCCCGGCATCGGCTTTGGCAAGAAGGACCCGCATAACATGCGGCTGATGCAGGAGCTGGCTGTCTTCCACGGCTTCGGCTGCGCCCTTACTTTGGGTGTCTCACGCAAGAGCTTCATCGGCCGCCTGAGCCGCCAGGAACCACCCAAGGAGCGGGTGGCCGGCTCGCTGGTTGCCGGTCTCGCGGGGCTGGAACGCGGTATTCAGGTGCTGCGCGTGCATGACGTCCCTGAGACCTACCAGGCGATTGCGATCTGGCACGCGCTCGCGCGTTGATGTTAAATCGGGATAGAAATCTCGCGCCGTGGGTTAAATGCCAGCCGGCTGTTTCTGTGCTGGCGCGTGCGGGGATCATTGAGGGTTATCGATCACATGACGCGTAAACTGTTCGGCACCGATGGTGTGCGTGGCCTGGCCAATGCCGAGCCGATCACGACCTTGACGGCGATGAAGCTGGCCCTCGCCGCCGGCGTGCTCTTCAACCGTGGCGACCATCGCCACCGGGTCATCATCGGCAAGGATACGCGCCTCTCCGGCTACATGCTGGAAACCGCCTTGACCTCAGGCTTCCTCTCCATGGGTATGGATGTGCTGCTGCTGGGGCCGATGCCCACACCCGCCGTCGCCAGCCTGACGCGATCGATGCGCGCCGATCTCGGCGTCATGATCTCGGCGTCGCACAATCCATTCCAGGACAATGGCATCAAGTTCTTCGGCCCCGACGGCTACAAGCTCTCCGATGACATCGAGGCGGAGATCGAAGCGCGGCTCGCCGGCAATGACCTGATGGCGAAGCTGGTGCCTTCGGCCGAACTCGGTCGCGCCAAACGTATCGATGACGCGCCCGGCCGCTATATGGAATTCGTCAAAGCGAGCTTCCCCAAGGGCCAGACTTTGGAAGGCCTCAAGGTGGTCATCGATTGCGCCAATGGCGCAGCCTATAAGGTGGCGCCGACCGTGCTCTGGGAGTTGGGGGCGGAGGTCATCTCGATTGCCTGCGAGCCGAATGGCACCAACATCAATGCCAATTGCGGCGCCGTCCATACCAAGGCGATGCAGGAAGCCGTGGTGGCCCATGGCGCCGATATCGGCATTGCCCTCGATGGCGATGCGGACCGCGTCATGGTCGCCGATGAGAAGGGCACGCTGCTGGATGGCGATCAGCTGATGGGCATGATCGCGGCTTCCTGGCATCGTTCCGGCCGCCTCACCGGCGGCGGCATCAGTGCCACGGTCATGTCCAATCTCGGCCTCGAGCGGTTCCTGGGTGATCTTGGCCTTGCCTTGGCCCGGGCCCAGGTTGGCGATCGCTACGTGCTCGAAGAGATGCGACGGCGTGGCCACAATGTCGGCGGCGAGCAATCCGGCCATATCATCCTCAGCGATCACGCGACGACGGGCGATGGCCTGCTCGCCGCCTTGCAGGTTCTTTCCGTGCTGGTCGCGGCAGAGAAGCCCGCCAGCGAGGCAGGGCGGGTCTTCACGCCACTGCCGCAATTGCTGAAAAACGTGCGCTATGGTGCCGGCCAGAAACCGCTGGAGGTCGCCAGCGTGCGCCAAGCCATCGCCGAAGGAGAGGCCCGTCTCAGTGGCGTCGGCCGTGTGCTGATCCGGAAATCCGGCACCGAGCCGCTGATCCGGGTCATGGCGGAAGGCGAGGATGAGGCGCTGGTTGCTGCCGTGGTCGGCGACATCGTGAAAGCGGTCGAGGCGGCCAGCGCCGCCTGAGCGCACGAACAAGCTATCCCGCGCTCAAACTTCTCAAGAAGCCTAGAGCCGGATCGTTTTAGACGGCATCGCTGCGCGATTTTGTCTAAAACGTGAAACCGTCTCTCCTCAATAAGATAGAGGGCGATTCACGTTTTTGACGGAAGCCAGAATGCTTCCATCAAAAACGATCGCGCTCTAGGCGGCAAGGATTGCGGCGAGCGACAGTTCCTTGCCCGCGGCGGGCTGAACCGGCTGGGTCTGGTTCTGTTTGCAGAGTGCCGCGATCACATCTGCCAGATCCGCGCGCCAATCGAGGGGCGGCAGACCAAGGCTGCGGGCGAGGCTGCAATCCAGCGCCAGATTGCTGAGGGCGACCGGTTTGCCGTTGGGAGACATGGCCGACGCAGGCGCGATTGCCGGGGCTGGGCCGTATTTCCCGGCCAAGGCGAAGATGTCACTGGCGATCTCGTACCATGAAGCCGCTTCGTCGCCGGCATAATGCAGGACCGAGGGGAAGCGACGTCCCTCGATCATCGCCACGGCAATATGTGGAATGACGGCCGCCAGCGTCTCTGTAGAGGTCGGGCAGGCATAGCCGGTGGCGGAGAGTTCGAGCGCGTCCGACCTGCGCCCGAGGGCAAGCAGGGTCGTCAGGAAATTCTCGCCATGCAGGCCGAAGAGCCTGCTGGTGCGCAGGATGAGGTGCCGGCCATGCGCCCGGCGGATAGCCGTTTCACCTGCCAGCATTGTCTGCCCATAGGTGGTGAGCGGCTCGGTCCGATCGCTCTCGCGATAGGGCGTTGTCTTATCGCCACTGAAAACATGCGCACTGGACATGTGAATGAGCGGCAGGTCGAGCATCGTGGCTGCAGTCGCGAGGCCATCGACGGCGATGGTGTTCAGCGCATAGGCATCTTCCGGCTCCTGCTCCGCGCGATCGACACGCGTATAGCCTGCCGTGTTGACGATGATCTCCGGATTGAGCGCGTTGATCTGCTGGCGCAGCCGCAGTGGATGGAAGAGGTCGATTTCCTCGCGGCCGACAAAATGCAGGCTGGTCAGGTTCGGCCAGTCGGTCGCAGCGAGCGCCTGAGCAAGCTGGCCGTTGCGTCCGATGACCAAGATGCGATGCCGTCTGATCATATCGCAGCTCCCAGCCTCGTCTGGGCATCGTCCTGGTGATACCGGCATGATACCGGACCATCGCTGCTTCATCGCGCCGTCGCGACAATATCCGATGGTCTGCGAGGCTTACACGGGTTTTCTCTGTTGAAGATTTCAACAGAAAGTGTAACTCGCTGCAATATTGGGTATTTTCATCAGAAAAGAGAAAAAATTTAAGTAATATTCGGATGTGCAGCGCGCGACCGCATCAAGCGGCCTTGGTCGTTGCGGCAGATTTGCCGGTTGGGCGCTCCTGGTTCTTCACACGCCGCATTGGCAGCGAATGGCAATGCCGCTGGTAGTAGACGATCTCGAGCAGGGTCGGCCACAATTCCAGGGAAGATCGGATGATGCCGATCTCGTCATCGACGATGCGGCTGAGATTCTGCTGAAAGAAATCTGGTTCAAAATCGTAGAAGGTGCGGGCAAGGCTGGCGGCAAAGACGTTCAGGGCAATGCGGCGCTGCTCCGACCGCGCATGCTCGCAGGCTGCCAGGACGCGCTGATGCAGCTCCTGCGCTTGGTCAAGGATGCCGAGCGTGTCCGGCAATGAAACCTCGCCGTCATAGTCGAAGGCGATGGTCACCTCGTCGGTGCGCCGCAGGCTGGCGCGAATTTTCTGTTTCAGCAGACTGCAGACCGCTTCGTTGAAGACCTCGGAGGCCAGCGGGTTGCGCATATAGTTGTTCTTCACATGGGTCTGCGCGGAATCGACATGGGCAGCGGCAATGCCGGGCTGTTGCACCCAGAGCCGGTAGATATAATCCTCAAAGCGCAAACGTGTCGGGAAGAAGGGAGGCAGGCCGATCCGGTTGTCGTAGCCCGCGACCCCGCAATCCATGCGCCAATTCTTGTTGGTGACACAGGGTCGGAAGTTGACCAGGACATAGGTATCGTTCAGCGCTTCGGCGTCGATCCGGTCATGGTCTTCGATGAAGAGGTTCACATAATCCACGGCGTCGATGTCATTGGTGCCGGAGCGGAAGGTCTGCGCCATCTTGACGATAGCCGTGCGCGACAGCTTGCCCGGCTGCATGAACAAGGAGTTCTCGCGGGCAAGGCCGAGCGAGACGTTGCTCTCGAGATCCATCGCCGTATCGATCAGGAGATCGCCGGCCTCGTAATTGGCCGGTACCTCACCAACCGGCTTGCCCAGGATGTCACGGAAGGATTGCAGGATGTCATACGACTTGCAGCTATGCCCGTTGGTACCGCGCGGCAATAGCTTGCCGCGGCTGATCTCATGTTCGGCCAGCGATTCCGGGCTATCTTCGACGAGGGCATAGGGGCGCATATCGTCATCAGCGCTGACGACCAGATCGCCCAAGGTGTACATCAAGGTAAAATTACGGTTGCCCCCATAGCTGGGGCGAAAGAGGTTGCGCACCAGCACATCGAGCTTCTGATCACGCAAACGCCGGCAGATATAGGCGATGAACTGCTCTTTCTCGGCCGGGCCGACATAGAACAAGTCGCTGGTTGTTTTCGTCTGCTCTAGCGTCGCGAAATATTTCTCGTGATTGGCCAGCGAGGAATCGTCGAAGACGACGATCGGCACTGTATGCCCATTGCGGCGAAAATTCTCATCATAGGCGGTGACAGCAGCACCGACGTCACGCAACCGGTAAGTAGGAATGACGAAATGAAGATCCCGTTCGGTGGTCATTTGCTCTCATGAGTCAGTTAGCCTCACGAGAGTTAGAGCTTGGGCGATAAATGATCGAGGTGGAACAGGGGTGGCGGAAATAAATGCGATATAAACCCGCGTCGGTCGATGCTGATTTTTCAGCTCAAGGCCAGACGAAAACCTTGATGATCAGACCGGAAGCCGATCCGCCGGTAGAAGCGATCAGCCTCCTCGCGATCATGATGGATGAAGAGTTGCACGATGCCGCAGTCTGCGGCACGGGCTGCAGCGATGGCTGTTTCGACCAACCTGCCGCCAATACCGTTATTGCGGCAGTGGGACGCGACGCGCAGATCTTCCAGCAGTGCGCGCCGGGCACCGCAGTAACTGAGATGCCGGGTGATCGTCATCTGCACATAGCCAATGACGGCCCCGTCTTCATCCGTCGCCACGAAGCATTGCACGGCCGGATCGGCGATCAAGGCGTCATAGGCCGCTACATAGCGTTCAATCAACGCCGGCATCTCGCGGTGCCGCCCGATGGGATCATCGGCGAGCATCGTGACGATATCCGGCACATCGCAGCTTCTGGCCAATCGGATATCGACTGTCGCTATCCCAGTCATGGCAACCTCATTTACCCGCCGAACCACCAGCGAAGGGCGAGGAAGGCTGCCATGCCGAAGACAATGGTCGCCAGCAGATTGCGAGTGACGTAGCTGATGATGACGGTGAGGATGGCGGCATCCAGGAATGGATTGTGCCAGTCCAACTGCGCCTGTGGGCCATTCGGATAGATCACGGCAGGGACGATGATGGCGGTCAGCACGGCGGCCGGCACGAAATTCAGTGCCCGTTCAATCAGCGCGGGGAAGCGGAAACGGTCCGCCAGCAGATAGACCGGGTAGCGGATGACGAGATTGATCAGCGCCATGCCGAGGATCAGCAGGGAAATCGAATTCTCAGCCATGGCTGCGGGCCTCCACGGGCTCACCATCGATCGGCTTTTCCGTGCCGGCGCGCTCATTGCTGGGCCGGCGGCGGAGATCCAGGACCAGGCCGACGACTACACCGGCGAGGGCCCCCAGCATCAGGCCGATCTTGTAGTCGAGATTGTTGAAATAGGTGGCGACCAGTCCGGCGGTTATGGCGGCGGCCCAAAGCGGCGGCGTCTTCAGACCGGGGATGACGATGCCGATGAATGTGGCCACCATGGCGAATTCCAGCCCCCAGTTCTTGGCCTCGGGAAAGTTCTGGCCGACGAGGACGCCGATCAAGGTCCAGATATTCCAATTGACCCACATGCCGATGCAGGAGGCGAGGTAATACCAGTGGGCGTAGCGGGCGCCGCCGCGCTCGCGATAGCGCAGATCCATCACCGCGAAGGTCTCGTCGGTCAGCATTGCCGCCAACGGGAAACGCCAGCGTTGCGGCAGATGGCGCACATGGCTGACGAGATTGGCGGCGTAGAGCAAGTGGCGCAGATTGATGATGAAGGTCGCGGCCCAGATCACCCAGATGGCCGCCTTGCTGGCGACCAGACCGACCGCCATGAATTGCGCCGAGCCGGAGAAGACGAAGAGCGACATGCTCATCACCTGCAAGGGCGAGAAGCCCTGGGCGATGCCGAGGGAGCCGAAAATCAAGCCGAAGGGCAGGGCGCCCACCATCAGCGGAAAGGTCGCCCGCAGACCGTGCCACATTTCTTCGCGGCGAGAATGATCGCTGCGCGACTGCGCATCCGCTAACGCCGCCTGCGCTGAATCTGCGCCTGTCATGCCGTTTCCCCGCACTGACTGATTATTGTTGAGCGGCGCTGGTATGTGACGCCTGATCGGTTGATGTTACCTATGGTCTGGCTGGCGCTCAGACAACCCCCATGCCCGCCCGGCTGGCCGGCCGCTGCCGCAACAGATCAGCCAGGGTCTCCAGCGCCCGTTGCAGGGTGGCGCGCTCCGCCGGGGCACAGAGACAGAGCCGGACGCCAGAGGGCGCGGCACGGTTCAGGGCGAAGGTTCCCGCCGGCGATACTGCGACCTGACGCAAGCGAGCTTCCAGGGCGAAATTATCAGCGCTCCAGCCCTCCGGCAGGCTGAGCCAGAGATGGTAGCCGGCGCGATGCGCCTGGATGTCCCAGTCGCCGAGAATGTCATGTGCCAATTGCTGGCGGGCAATGGCTTCTGCCTTGTGCTGGTGCACGAGGCGCAGGCCAGTGCCATTCTGGATCCAGTTGCTGGCGATCTCCGCGGTCAGCGGTGTCGCCATCCAGGTGGTGGAGCGGACCACCTGGGCGAAGGCGTCCTGGCCTTCCGGCGGAATGGCGAGATAGCCGACCCGCAAGCCGGGGCACATCGATTTCGACACCGAATTGATGTAATGGCCGAGTTCCGGGGCGAAGCTGGTCAGCGACGGCAATTGGTCGTCGAGCAGGAAGCCGTAAAGATCATCCTCGACGATCTTCACACCGTGCTTGCGACAGACCTCGGCAATCTCGCGGCGCCGCGATTCTGGCACCACATAGCCAAGCGGGTTCTGGATATTGGTGACGCAATAGAGCGCCTTCGGCTGCAGATTGCGGCAGGCGGCGTCGAGCGCTTCCGGATCGATGCCGTGTTGGTCGAGCGGCAGGCCGTGCAGCTTGAGGCGCAGGAAGTCGGCGAGGCGCCGCATGCCGGGATAAGTGAGGTTCTCGGTGACAACAACGTCGCCCGGCTGGGTGAGGGCGCCGACCACTGCCGTCATGGCATGCTGGCCGCCCGAGGTGACGATCACGCGATCGGCCGTGGTGGTGAAGCCGAAATTGCTCATCCACTGCGCGCCGGCCTCGCGGTGATGCTGTAATCCGGCATGGGGATGGTAATCCATCAACCGGGCAATGCCCGGTCGTGCCGCGATCGATTGCAGACTCTCGGCCAGCAATTCGTCGCCGGACATCGGCGTCGGGAAATTGATGCTGAGATCGACGAGGGTCTGCGGCGTGGTCTGGGCGGCGAGCTGGAAGGGCTCGGGCAGGCGGCGCACCAGATCGCCCCGGACATAGGTGCCGCGACCGACTTCACCGCCGATCAGGCCGCGCCTTTCAGCCTCGTTATAGGCGCGCGTGACCGTGCCGACAGTGACGCCGAGGCGATAGGCGAGATCGCGATGGGTGGGCAGACGATCGCCCGGCATCAGCCGGCGATTGCGCACATCAGCCGTCAGTGCATCCGCAATCGCCAGATAGCGCGGCCCGTCATATTGCGAGATGTCAGGTGCCCAGATTGCCATGGCGGTCCGCTGCCTCGGATTAAATTGTCTCCATGACAATGTAACAATTGACGCAATATAGTGTCAATGCGATCTTTCTTGTGCAGATTATACCGATACAATCGGGACAATATAGGAGATTGCCCCCATGACCAGCCTTCGTCAGACGACCCATCCGCGTAAGACCAGCTCCCTGCCGGGCGGCCTCGCCGCCAAACCGGTCAATGGGGGTGCCCTTGCCTCGCTGCCGATCTCTGGCACGAAGACTCGTGGTCTTGGCGTCTTCGCCGTTCGGCTGGTCGAGGTCATGCTGGAATGGCAGCAGCGTCGCCGCCAGCGTCGGCACCTGGCGATGATGGATGAGCATATGTTGCGCGATATCGGCCTCAGCACGGCCGATGTGGAGCGCGAGGTTCACAAGCCCTTCTGGCGTCTCTGAGGAGCGGCATGATGGAACTGCCGATCTATCAGGTCGATGCCTTCACCGATCGTGCCTTTGCGGGAAATCCAGCGGCAGTCATGCCGCTGGATGCCTGGCTGCCGGACGATCAGCTGCAGAAGATCGCCGCCGAGAACAACCTCGCCGAGACGGCCTTCTTCGTGCCGAAGGGAGACGAGTTTCATATTCGCTGGTTCACGCCGACGGCGGAAGTCGAGCTTTGCGGCCATGCGACCCTGGCCAGCGGCTATGTCATCACGCGCTATCTGCAGCCACACCGGCAGAAGATGGTGTTCGACAGCATGTCCGGGCCGCTGATCGTCACGCGCAATGGCGACCAGCTGGCGTTGGATTTCCCGCGCCTCAGCCATGAGCCGGCGGATCACAAGATCGAGGCGGTTGCCGCCTGCCTCAGCCACCGGCCTGTCAGCGTCTTCAACAGCGATCAATACATCGCCTATTTTGCCGTCTTCGATGATGAGGCGACCGTGCGGTCGATCGTTCCCGACATGCTGGCGATGATGGAGCTCGACAAGGATATCGTGGTGACGGCGCCGGGCGACACGGTCGATTTCGTCTCGCGCTTCTTCGCCCCTTTGCATGGCATTCCGGAAGATCCCGTTACCGGCTCGATGCATTGCGTCTTGACACCCTATTGGGCCGAGCGCCTCGGGAAGACCCGCCTGCATGCGCGCCAGGTCTCGGCGCGCGGTGGCGATCTCTGGCTCGAGCTGCAGCCGGAGCGGGTGATCGTTTCCGGCTATGGTGTCTGTGTACTGAAGGGGACAATGACGCTCGACTGATCCGGTCGGGTTCGGAACAATCGATCCATTCTGTCTGCGCATTGTCACTTTTGCGTTGGAGCATTATCTTCGCCGGAGGCAATAGGATGACAATCGCGAGCATGAGATGAAATTGTATCGATATCTGACCGGTCCGGATGACGCCACGTTCTGCCACCGCGTTTCTGCGGCCCTCAACCAGGGCTGGGAACTCTATGGCAATCCGACCCTGACCTACGATGCCGAGCGGCAGCGCGTCATCACCGGCCAGGCGATCACGAAAGAAGTACCCGGCACTTATTCGCCGGACCTCGATCTGTCGCAGCAATAACCGTCAACCTGTCGACTGTGGCCGGGCATTCGGGGAGCATCCGGATACCCGGCCAGTTTTTCGACGGGCATTCATACGGACTGATCCATGTCGTAATTGTCGTTTTCGGCGGCGCGACCAAAAACCACTACCGTTGGAGATGCATGATGCCAGTCTATGAGTATTTCACCGTCGATGTCTTCACGCGTCGCCGTTTTGGCGGAAACCAGCTTGCGGTATTTCCGAAGGCAGAAGGCATCGATGACGCGACCATGCAGGCGCTGGCAGCAGAACTGAATTACAGCGAAACCACCTTCGTTCTGCCACCGGAAGATCGGTCGAATACGGCAAAGGTCCGCATCTTCAACCGCAAGCACGAGATGCCCTTTGCCGGGCATCCCAATGTTGGCACCGCCTTCGTTCTGGCGCAGCTCGGCCGTGCGGGCGAAGGAACCCTGCGGTTCGAAGAGATTTCCGGCCGGGTTGATGTCGAGCTGATCAAGGAGGCGGGTGCTGTCGTCGGCGCGAAGATAGATGCACCGCAGCCGTTGCGTACGCTGGCCGCCTTGCCGGCTCCCGAGATTGCGGCTTGCCTGTCGCTTGCCGAGGCCGATCTCGTTCTTACCGAGCATCCGCCCGTGCCGGCCGGCGTTGGCATTATTTTCGTCCTGGTCGCCGTTTCCAGCGGCGCCCTCGCGGCAGCGGCTCCCGACCTCACCGCTTATCAGAAGATTGTCGCCACGCGGCCCGATCTTGGCGGGCGTCTCTCTATCTTCCTCTATGCGCAGGACGGTCCCGACATACGCGCCCGCATGTTCGCGCCGCTCGCCGGGACCTGGGAAGATCCCGCAACCGGCAGCGCCAACGTCGCCCTGGCGGCGCTCAAGCTATCCCTGTCGGATGCCGAAACGCTGCACTATAAGGCCATCCAGGGTGTCGAGATGGGCCGCGAGAGCCATCTCGACCTCCAGGCCTGGCGCGCCGCTGACGGGATTCGTGCAAGTGTCAGCGGCCGCTGTGTCAGCGTGTTTCGCGGTACTATCGAGCTGTAGGCAAAGCGTTCTCACGCCGGCAGGAACGCAGCCATCCGGTGTGCGCCTGAATCTGTTCTGACCTGATAGGCGTCGAGACTGAAGGCGGAAGGTTACCCAATGGGTGTTGGTTTAAGGTAGCTTGCTCGCCATTTCGATATGAATGTGATCGTCATGGCGCGCGGCAAAGCAGCCTTGAAAACGGACCTTGCCACCATTTTCGCCCAGGCGCCGCGCCAGGTAGGGCTCAATGAAAATCCGGGAGACGCGTGGATTATTTTTCAGCCAGTCGAGCGTCGCTGCGGTGCGTCCTTCGTCGATGACCCAGGCGGGACGCTCTGGTTGGAACCAGGCGAAATCCCATCGCAACGGCGTCCAGCGGCCAAAGCAAGAGAGCATCTCGCCGGCCTTGGGGTGCTCATATCGGAAATAGCCGAGGGGAGACGGTGAACCGCTGGCGATCGGCATCCGTGTCTCGCTATCGAGATAGAAGAATGCGATATCCACCTTGCGGCCGTCGCGGTGGCTCAGATGGGGTAGCATCGGAAACCCATCAATGAAGGGGAAGCCCGCCTCCAGAGTTGTCATGCGACTGCCGGGAAAGCGGCGGGCCATCTCTGTTCCCAACTGGTCGAGCAGCGATCTGAGTTCTGGCCGCAGATAGCCGCGGTTGAGTAAACAGGTCAGCGGCGTTGCCGGCATGATCGTTTCATCCACTGTGGCGGCGCAAGGAAGGCGCGTCCGGCTGAGGGCAGCTGCTAGAGGCGGAACGATGACGAAGATGAAAAACGGATAGAGGACAAGGGCAACAGCCAAACCGACGAGGAACTGGCGCAGGAGGCTTTGCCGGCAGAACGGCCATCTTCCGACCAGGAAATGAGAGACCAGCCAGACCGCGCCACCGATCTCGGTTAGCACGGTGAGGAGCAGAAACAGGATACTGCCGGCGATGACCGAACAGATCCGGCCGGTCGACATCCCAGGCCCCCGGACGCCGCCAGCTTTGGTCGTCTCTTCAAGCATTTCCTGCCATGAAAACAAAAGGTTAAGCAGACTCCCACCGGATAACCTCGGGGCATGGCGATATTATGCTCGGATTGGGAAAACATTACGCCGAATGGGTGCTTGCCGCGGCGCGGTGAATTGGCTATTAGGCTCTGCACTCACGCCGCTTGCCGGCTGGGCGCACGAAAACTGATGGTTCGATCCAGTTGGGCGCCCGAGACATGCCGACCGACAGCCAACATTATCTTCTGCCCGCTGGGCTCGCCGACGTTTTGCCGGGCGATGCCGCTTTCGAGGCGGCCATGGTCGAGCGGGTCATGGCGGTCTTCGCGGCCTGGGGCTATGACCGGGTCAAGCCGCCGTTGATCGAATTCGAGGACAGCCTGCTCTCCGGGCCGGGTGCTGCCATGGCGGCGCATACCTTCCGGCTGATGGATCCGGTGTCGCAGCGGATGATGGGTCTGCGCGCCGATATCACGCCGCAGGTCGCGCGCATCGCCGCCAGCCGTCTCAAGAACAGTCCGCGTCCCTTGCGCCTGTCCTATGCCGGCCAGGTGTTGCGGGTGAAGGGCGAACAGATGCGCCCCGAGCGGCAATTGGGCCAGGCCGGCATCGAACTGGTCGGTGCTGCCAGCGCCTCCGCCGATGCCGAAGTCGTGCTGCTGGCGGTTGATGCCTTGCGCCAGGCCGGCGTGCCGCATCTCGCCGTCGATCTCAATCTACCGACCTTGACGCCGGCCATCCTCGCCGCCGCCGGCATCGCCGATCCGGCGCCCTTGATCGCCGCGCTTGATCGCAAGGATGTGGCGGCGGTGCGCCAGCTGGCGGGCAAGGAAACAACATTGCTGGAAGGCCTGTTGCAGGCGATCGGCCCGGCCAAGCAGGCTTTGGCACAGCTCGCCAAGTTGAAACTGCCCGCTGCTGCCGAGACGCAGCGGCAGCGCCTGGTCGAAGTGGTAGATCTCATCCAGGCGGCGGCGCCCGATCTCGCGCTGACCATTGATCCCACCGACCACCGGGGTTTCGAATATCATACCGGCATCACCTTTTCGCTGCTGGGGCGGCGCGTCAGCGGCGAATTCGGCCGCGGCGGGCGTTACGTCAACCAGGCGGGCGAGGAAGCGACCGGCTTCACACTCTATCTTAATACGGTGCTGGCGGCTTTGCCGGCGCCGGCCGAGCCGAAGCGGGTGTTCCTGCCGGCCGGCACGCAGCCTGCCATCGGCGCCGATTTGCGCGCCAAGGGCTGGGTCACGATTCAGGATGTAGAAGCCGCCGGCGATAACAGTGCCGAAGCAAAGCGGCTGGGTTGTCAATTTCTGTGGAACGGGCAGGCGGCGGTCGAACTCTGAGCATCGCTCGGACGACCACGCAGAGCTTGAGTGAGGATTATCATGGCCAATGTAGCTGTCATCGGATCGCAATGGGGCGACGAGGGTAAGGGCAAGATCGTCGACTGGCTGTCGGAACGCGCCGATGTCGTCGTGCGCTTCCAGGGCGGCCATAATGCCGGCCATACGCTAGTGATCGGCAACCAGGTCTATAAGCTCAGCCTGCTGCCCTCGGGCGTGGTGCGTGAAGGCAAATTGGCCGTGATCGGCAATGGCGTCGTGGTTGATCCCTGGCATCTCCTGACCGAGATCGAGAAGCTGAAGGGGCAGGGCGTCATCATCACGCCGGAAAACCTGGCGCTCGCCGAGAATGCTGCCCTCATCCTGCCATTGCACAGCAAGCTCGACGTGCTGCGCGAGGAAGCGCGTGGTGCCGGCAAGATTGGCACCACCGGCCGCGGCATCGGTCCGGCCTATGAGGACAAGGTGGCGCGTCGTGCCATCCGCGTCTGCGATCTCGGCGATCTCGACAGTTTGCCGGCGAAGGTCGAAGGGCTGCTCTTGCATCACAATGCGCTGCTGCGCGGAATGGGGGCGGCCGAGGTCGATGGTGCCGAACTGATTGCCCAGCTGCGCGAGATTGCGCCCAAGATCACGCCCTTCATGCAGAATGTCTGGCAGCGCCTGGACGCCTCGCGCAAACGTGGTGACCGCATCCTGTTCGAAGGCGCCCAGGGCATGATGCTCGACGTCGATCACGGTACCTATCCCTATGTGACCTCATCCAACACCGTGGCGGGCCAGGCCTCGACCGGTTCGGGTCTCGGCGTCGGCGGCATCGGCTATGTGCTGGGTATCACCAAGGCCTATACCACCCGGGTCGGCAGCGGCCCGTTCCCCAGCGAGCTGACGGATGATATCGGCGAGTTGCTCGGCCAGCGTGGCAAGGAGTTCGGGGTCGTCACCGGCCGCAAGCGCCGCTGCGGCTGGTTCGATGCCGCCCTCGTGCGCCAATCGATCAAGATCTCCGGCATCAACGGCATCGCCCTCACCAAGCTCGACGTGCTGGACGGGCTCAAGGAGCTGAAGATCTGCACCGGCTACCGGATCAACGGCAAGGAATATGATCACCTGCCGGCCGGCAGTCATCTGCAGGCCGCAGCCGAGCCGGTCTACGAGACGGTCGAGGGGTGGAGCGAGTCCACTTTCGGCGCCCGCTCCTGGGCGCAGCTGCCGGCAACGGCGATCAAGTATATCCGCCGCATCGAGGAGCTGATCGAGGCACCTGTCGCCTTGCTGTCGACCAGTCCGGAGCGTGACGACACGATTCTCGTTACCGATCCCTTCGCTGACTGAGCGGAACATTAACCAGTCTTTTATAATCAGGGTCTTGCCGTAGGATGTTCATCCATCCTGCGGCTTATCCTGCTGGTCGACATCACGCGCTTGAAGTGCGGATGATTGACGAAAAGCGTCATCCCCAGGGGTGAGCTTAAGCGCCGGTTAACTGTTCCTGCGATTAAATGCCATGGGAAAAAGACCATGGCAGAAGAACAAGACTCCATTGTCCTCGCCGATCGTTACGAGATCGTGGCGGGCGAGCGGTTGCAGCACCTGGACTCACCGGGCGCGGAGGCTTTTGCCGTGCATGATCGCCATGAACCGGCGGCCGATCTTTTCGCCCTGATCCCCCCCGTCCACCTTGCCTGCCGCGCCTTCGCGCATCCCACGCATCAGGTGCATTCGACCAATATGCTGTGGCCGCTCAAGGTCGGGATTATCGACTGGCCGGTTTCCGGCACGGGCGAGGACACGATCTGGGGACGGCGGCCGGCGATGGTATTTCAGAAGCCGGCAGGTGAAAGGGTGGCGCCGATCGGCAAGCCGGTCACCACGCAATTCCCGGAGCCGCTGCTGCTGAAGAATGTGCTGGAGCCGGTCCTGCATGCCTTGCGAGATATGGGACCGAGCGGTGCGACGCATCGCGCAATCCGTCCGGACAATCTCTTCTATCAGCTCGGCAATAGCGGCGCCGTCATCCTCGGCGAATGCTTCAGCATGCCGCCGGGCTATGGCCAGAGCGCCATGTATGAGACCATCGAGAATGCCGGTTGCCTGCCGATGGCGCGCGCATCCGGCACCGTGGCGGATGATCTCTATGCGCTCGGCGCCATGCTGCTGACCATGTATCTCGGCCGCAATCCGATGGCCGGGATGACGGAAGAGCAGATCATTCTCGCCAAAATCAATTACAGCTCCTTCACCGCCATGGCCGGCCGCGAAAAGCTACCGCCGTCCCTGGCCGAGCTGCTGCGTGGCCTGCTGAACGACAAATTGTCGGAGCGCTGGACGATCCGCAGCGTCGAAGGCTGGCTGTCTGGCCAGCACTACAGCCCGGCCATGCCTTATCTGCCGCAGCGCGCCAGCCGGCCGATCAGCTTTGCCGGGGTGGAGCATGTCAACAAGCCGTCCCTCGGCCATGCCATGTCCTGGCACTGGCAAGCCGCGATCCAACTGGTGGATGCGCCGGACTTCGATCTCTGGATGCGCCGCAGCTTCAATGACGACAAGGCACTCGATACGTTGCAGCGCATTCGTGGCGCGGCGCAGAACTCCGGCCCGGCGAGCAGCATGCGGGACCGCTTGGTGGCGCGCACCATCGCCAATCTCGCGCAACCGGGACCGATCTGTTACAAGGATCTGCGGCTCAGCCTGAACGGCATCGGTACGCTGCTCTCCCATATCATCGACCAGCAGGACCAGCTCAATCAGTTCGGCGATCTGATGCGGGGGCGTATTCATCAAGCCTGGATTCAGGAGCAGCCCAGCCTGCGGCCGGAACAGATCCAGGCCTTGCGACCGCTGGATGACGCGGAAAAATTTGTCGACCGGCCAGGCTACGGCTATGGCATTGAACGCGTGCTCTATGACCTGGCCCCGGGCACGCCCTGCCGCAGTTCATTGATCAGCGACTTCTACGTCACGGATCTCCGTGATCTCCTGCCGGCTTTGGATGCCGCCATGCCGGCGCTGGAACCCGGCACCAAGCCGATGGACCGGCATATCTCGGCCTTTATCGCCGCCAATTTGAAACGGTCTTTGGACCGAGAGCTGTCGCAGCTCAACAATGCCTCGACGGCGGCGGAGACGGCGCTGGCGATCCTGCATCTGCTTGCCATTGTGCAAGGCGTGCATCCGACCACCAAGCTGCCGAACCTCGCCGAAGTGATGCGGGAAATGCTGCAACCCTCGCTCGCTTTGTTCCATCTCGCCAGCACACGCGAACGCATTTCCAAGCAGGTCGATCGCCATCTCAATGCCTGTGATTTCGGCGCGGTCTTGCTGCTTTTCGATCCCGAGGGGGCAGCGCGCCGGGGCGACGAGATCGGCTTTGCGGCGGCCCGTAATGCCTATGCGCATAAGGCGCGCGAGATTGCCTGGATTGAAAACGGCGGCCTGACCGATCCGATGCGGATCCGGACCATCGCCAATCGCACCGCCGCAGTGGGCTCGGCGCTGATGGCCAGTGCCGGCATCGCCGTGCTGACGCTGGTGACCTTGTTATGATGCCCCAGAAACCGGAAATAGCTGAAGAAGCGGTAGCGAAGAAATGAGTGCAATGGGTCAAACAGAATTTACGCTTCGCCCCAAGCTGATGCTGATGCTGCTCATCCCCTTGGCGCTGGTCTTTTTTCCGACCACGGCGGTGGTGACGACGGGCATGATTCCGACCTTGGTCGCACTGGTGATCGATGGCTCGCCACGCCGCTATCTGACGATCACCGTCGGCGGCTTCAATCTGGTCGGCTGCAGCTATTTCCTGCACCTGCTCTGGGAAATGCCCCAGGGCCTGTCCTCGGTGATGTTAGTGCTCGGCAGTTCCTATGGCTGGCTCTATGCCTTGCTGGGCGCCGGTTGCGGCTGGCTGCTGTTCCTCGGCATGCCGCCGGTCATCCGCAGCATTGCCAGCGCCCAGGCCAAGATCCGCCTCTTTCGCCTCAATCGCGAAATGGAGCGCATGGTGGAGGATTGGGGGCCGGAAGTGACCTCACGCGCGGATGCGCCGACGGTGGCGAAGAAGTAGCACTGCAGAGAGATCGTGCCGCTTCAAGCGGCAAAGAAAAGGCGGCACCGAGCGATCGGGCCGCCTTTTTGGTTCTGGCATGAAGCGCCGTTGCTCGCGCTGCGTCAGGCGTGGGTGAGGTTTTCTTCCACCGCCGATTTGCGGATCGCCCGCTGGATCTTCTCGAAGGCACCCTTTGATCCGCCACACGCGTTCGCGGCAGAGATCATCTCGTTATCCTGTGCCCAGTGGCTCAAATGCTCAGCATTTATCTTTCAGCTTCGCTTGCTGTTGGAATATCTCCTGCCTGCTTGATCACAGCCCGCTGCTTGCGGTCGAGATAGCGCAGGTATTCGTTGTCCGGCTCCAGCTTCAGGGCGTTGTCGAGCGCCGACCGGGCCGTGGCCGTGTCTCCGATTGCGGAGGATTCGTGCTCCATCCAAATCGCTTCAACTACCTTGCGAGCTGTGTCCAACTGGTTGTCTTTGGCGGAACTATCGGTGAAATAGCGTTCAACGTCCCCGCGGAGGCCGACCAGATCCTTCACCCGGATCGGCCTTACGGGGTACAAGTTGTAATATTCAATTCTGGGCCGATCATCTGTGAGGCTGGGCGAGTCACCGAGATACGCTGCGAGCGTTTCATCTGCGGCAACGAAGGTGCCCAGCAGGTCCTCGGGGGAGCGCAAACCAACCGCCATGAGATCATCGGCGACCGCAGGCTCGGACATGCGCTTCGCCAATTCATTACGATCAATTAGCAAGGGTTCATCGGAGGCGATCGCGATGCCCTCCATTCTATCAGGTACCCATAGAGAGACGTGCTTGAACTGAGCCAAGAGGGACTTGAGGATTATTTTGGGAAGATCCCCGCGTGCTATGTCTAACGGCACCCATTGGGCTAGGACAGCTCCGTGACGCATCCGCTGCTTCGCCAATGCGTAGAATTCCTCGGAATAAAGATTGACGATGCCCGCATCGATAGGAGGCGGCGGCTCCAAGGTAATCACGTCAAAGGTATTTGCAGTGCCAAGCAGGTAATGGCGACCATCCGCCACAACTTTCTGCACCTTCGGATTTTCGTAGAAGCGTTTATTGATTGGTACGAAATACCGAGCAAAGTCAAATACCGTGGGCGCGAGGTCGACTGCGTAAATCGATTGCAGTTCCCCATGGGTCGTTACTGCGCCGATTGTGGTTCCGGTCCCGATACAAATAACTGCGGCGCTTTCCGAAGGGCCGGTATGGAGGAGGAGAGGATAGTGTCCCATAGCGGCCATGTATCGTCTGCCCTCCGGACGATTGTTGGCATAGCTCTTAGAGTTCACCAGAAGCTGCTGGTATCTTCCGGTTGCCCACTCGTCGTACTCCAATACTACGAAGGTCGCTTCCTTAGCCTCCCGCAACGCAAGAACTTTAGCGCCGACGAATGCTGTTAGCTGTCCTTCCAAATAATGTGGTCCAAAATATAGAAATGAAACGACGACGACAATCAAGGCAATGGCCCCTTGCCGGTACAATGTCTTCGGCACGCCTGGCTGCGACATCACAACGGCAGCGAAGAGCAGCATATTTATCAGGATCAGCACGCTCAGTGCCCATTGGCTGCCTAGATAGGGAATTAGGACGAATCCCGCTACCAGGGATCCTAGTACGCCGCCGACAGTATTTAGGGCGTAGAGTGTGCCTATCTTCCGCCCCAGCGCACTCATACGCATCACCGTCAACTCGCTGGCGATAGGAAAGCTGATGCCGATAAGGGTGGTCGGTAAGATCAAGGCAAGGAGGCATATAAAAAAGAAAATAACATCGTCGCCGAGGAATGCTTGCATTTGGAATGGAACGAAGGTCGGCACAATCTGGTGCAAAAAGGAGCGGAGCGTCGATGCTCGGCCAAGTATCGCCAGCGTGAGCGTGGCAGAGACTGCTAAACCGAATTGCGTGATGGCGAAGTACCGCAGTAACTGATTTTTATGCGGAGCCAAAAATTTCGCACAGATGAGGGACCCTATCACCAGCCCAAAGAGGTAGGTGCCGAGCATGCCTGAAAACGCATAGACACTGGACGTGCTGACGTTGGTTAGAAAGCGAAACCAGATCACCTCGTAAGCAATGGAAACAAAGCCGGAGCAGGTGAATATCCAGACCAGCAAGGTTTCCCTGCCGGTACTTACGGCGTTGCTTTTGTGTTTACGCTCTTCCACTGCCAAGGGCCGTTCGCGGCGCGCAGCGATGAGGCCCAGGCCGCCGACGCAGATATATACGATCGATGCGACTAGGCTCGATCCTGTCACACCAAGCAATCCGATGAGGACGAAACCAACACCCAAGGTGCCAATAGCGGCACCCAATGTGTTGAATCCGTACAGAAGCCCAATTTGATGAGCGAGTTCTGCCTGGGACCGGGTCAAGAATCGAATGACACAAGGCAACGTTGCGCCCATCAGCATTGTCGGCAATGACAATGTCGCAAACGACAGGGCGACGGTAAGTGGCAGCCATGCCGAAGAGCCTGGACTCAGCAAGGGAGCGATCCAGCCGGTCCAAGTAGACCAGTGAGATAGAAAACCTGTTACGGTAAATGATGTGAGCGCCAGGGCAAGTTCCAGAATGCCGTAAACCAGAAGAGGGCGGGAAACGGTGTCGGCGAGGCGACCACCGATGGCGCTGCCACTAGAAAGGCCAAAAAAGAAGCTGGCGACGGTGACGCTCACAGATAATGTCGAGCTTCCAAGAACAAATTGCATCTGCTTGAACCAGATGACCTGCAGGACAAGAGATGCTGCACCTGACGCAAAAAAGATTGCTGTAACGGCCAACCTGAAGGTGGTGCTAACTGCATCTCGCGACTCTGTATAGGTACGCGTCACGTTATTAACCTTGAGTAGCAGGTGTAAGCTAGAAGCCCTTTGCTTATACATAGATCGACCGTTGTCGTCATCCCGGGGGCAGTCTCGGCGCCACCAAGAATGCCATGGCTGCGGCCCTTCCCACGGCGCGGCTGTCAGCTGCTGTCAGCTACTGACTCGATAGGCAACAGATTTTGCCGACCTAAGTGGCATACTCAGATATTCGGGCTAACCGGACAAAACAAAGGCGGCGCCGAACGATCGGGCCGCCTTTTTGGTTCTGGCATGAAGCGCCGTTGCTCGCGCTGCGTCAGGCGTGGGTGAGGTTTTCTTCCACCGCCGATTTGCGGATCGCCCGCTGGATCTTCTCGAAGGCGCGCACCTCGATTTGCCGCACGCGTTCGCGGCTGATGTTGAATTCACGGCTGAGATCGTCCAGCGTCGCCGGTTCGTCCTTCAGGCGCCGTTCCATCAGGATGCGGCGTTCACGCGGATTGAGCGTCTGCATAGCCTTGGCAAGCATGCGCTGCCGCTTGCCGAGCTCCTGGCTTTCGCCGAGGCGCGTCTCATGGCTCTCGACATCGTCGACCAGCCATTCCTGCCATTCGCCGCCTTCGCCATCATTGCGCATCGGCGCGTTCAGCGAATGGTCGGGGCTGGCGAGGCGCCGGTTCATATCGACGACATCGGTTTCCGAGACGTCGAGGCGCGTCGCGATTTCCTTGACGTTTTCCGGCGTCAGGTCGCCATCCTCGATCGCCTGGATCTGACCCTTCACGCGGCGCAGGTTGAAGAACAGCTTCTTCTGCGCTGCGGTGGTGCCGATCTTCACCAGCGACCAGGAATGCAGGATGTATTCTTGAATGGCGGCGCGGATCCACCACATGGCATATGTGGCCAAACGAAAGCCCTTATCGGGATCGAAGCGCTTCACCGCTTGCATCATGCCGACATTGCCCTCGGAAATGAGTTCCGAGAGGGGCAGGCCGTAGCCGCGATAGCCCATGGCGATCTTCGCCACCAGGCGCAAATGGCTGGTCACCATCTGATGCGCGGCTTCCGGATCGGCGTGCTCGCGCCAGCGTTTGGCCAGCATGAATTCTTCGCTCACTTCCAGCATCGGGAACTGACGGATTTCCGCCAGATACCGCGCCAGATTGCTGTCGCTCATCAAGCTCGGGAGATTACGTGTCGCTGCCATTTTAACCCCTTGCTCCGTCCCTATGTCCGTTCCTGAACCAGCTCCCCTCGGCAAGCACGGTACCTGATCCGGACTCCAATCAGACCCGCCAGCCCCATTCAGGCAGCCAGCCAAGTCCTGTTGCTCTTTATTCTACGGATTTACCGGGCGTTTCCGCTGCCGGCAGTCCCCATTTTTCTGAGCCCGGCTGGACAGGTCTTCGTAAGACCAACAACCGGCATCTTCAGAAGTTCTTAATAATATAGTGCAGAAGTCAACTTCTTCAAGATATCGCCCGGCGGGCGGATGACAACCCCTACCTTTGGATATATCCATGTCTCCAGGGGCCAATATTGCACTGCAATAACAATCAGTTACCTGGTCGCCAAGACGGTACCGAGCTGCTCGATCAAGTGTGCCAGATCGGCCGGCAGCGGCACTTCCCAGCGCAGCGTCTCGCCGGTCCGCGGATGCCGGAAGCCGAGGCTGGCGGCATGCAAGGCTTGGCGCGGGAAGGCGAGGGCGGCTTCCCGGGCGGGCGGCACGAGGCGGTTGCGCCGGGCCGGAGTCGCCCGCCCATAGACCGGATCGCCGATCAGGCCGAAACCCATCGTTGAGAGATGCACCCGGATCTGGTGGGTGCGACCGGTTTCCAGCCGGCATTCCACCAAGGCGGCACCATCGCCCAGCGGCTTCAGCACTTTGTAATGTGTCACGGCATGCTTACCGCCGCTTTTCACCACCGCCATCTTCTTCCGGTCGTGGCTATCGCGGCCGATATTGCCTTCGATGCGGCCCTCGCGCGGCTGGGGAACGCCCCAGGTGACGCATTGATAGCTGCGCTCGATATCGTGGCGGGCGAAGGCGGCTGACAGGGTCTGGTGCGCCTGATCGTTCTTGGCGACGACCATCAGGCCGCTGGTATCCTTGTCGATGCGATGCACGATGCCGGGCCGCTTCACGCCGCCGATGCCGGACAGGCTGTCGCCGCAATGAGCGATCAGGGCGTTGACCAGGGTCTGGTCGGGATTTCCGGGGGCAGGGTGGACCACCATGCCGGCCGGCTTGTTGAGAACGATGAGGTCGGCATCCTCATAGACGATGTCGAGCGGAATCACCTGGCCCTGGGGCACGGCATCTTCCGCCGGCGGCACCGTCACCGCGACCTCCTGGCCCGGTTTGACCCGGTAGGACGGGTCGTCTATGGTCTGGGCCGCCTTGTCCGGCCCGGTTGTTTCCGGATTGGCGACGGTCACCATTCCTTGCTCGATCAAGGCCTTGACCCGGCTGCGCGATAAAGTCGGCTGGCCGAGATCCGGCGCCTCCGCGGCGATCGCCCGGTCCAGCCTTTCACCGCTGCGCGTTTCCGGCACGATGAAGGCGAGCCGTGTCGCGGCTGGGTCGGCAGCGGCGGGATTGGCGGCCGGCGATTTGGTCAAGGCGGTTTCGGTCACGTCTCTCGGGCTCGGTTACGGGCTCTGGTCAGAAGATGGCGCCGAAACAGGTATCAGAACAGCGCCAGGTTGCCAGAAGAATATGTCGACGTTTCGCGATCAACAGGTGGAAGAAGCGGCCCAGCTTGCCCGGCGCATGCGCGCCTTGAAATGGGTGGTATCGATCCTGGGTGTCCTGCTGGTGCTCGCCATGATCACCACGGTTGCCGGTGTCATCTACAAGGCGCGGCATGGTGCGACGGCCGGCGGGCAGGGGACGGGAACCACCGTGAGCGGCGGCTTCGGGTCCGCCAGCCTGCCGATCCCGGCCGCTTGCCAGATTGCCAGCGCCACTGCCAGCGGTGACCGCCTGATCGTCGTCACCAGCGGCCCCGCCGATCAATGTCGCCTGATCCTCGTTGCCGATCTCAAGAGTGGACGGCTGATCGGTCAGTTCACCTATCCGGCGCCGTAAGTGTCGCGTCGCCTCACAATCATTCGCTGCCATTTCTGCGAAGGGGAGTAAGCATGAATTTCTGTTCTGACAATGTCGCCGGCATCGCGCCGGAAATCCTCGCCGCCATCGGTGCCGCCAATACCGGCGCCAGCGCTTCTTACGGCGCCGATCAATGGACGGCGAAGCTCGACAAGCATCTGGCCGAGATCTTCGAGCGCAAGGTCACGGCCTTTCCGATCGTCACCGGCACGGCCGCCAATGCCCTGGCGCTTTCGGTGATGACGCCGCCTTATGGCGCGATCTATTGCCATGACGAGGCGCATATCGCCGTCGATGAATGCGGCGCCCCGGAAATGTACACGGCCGGCGCCAAGCTGAAGACGCTGCCCGGCGATCACGGCAAGCTCAGCGCCGAGACGGTGGCGGCGGCCCTGGCCGATGGCCGCGCCGGCGATGTGCATCACGTGCAGCCGGCAGCCCTCAGCCTGACCCAGGCGACCGAAAGCGGCACTGTCTACCGTCCCGACGAAGTGGCGGCGATCTGCGCCATCGCCAAGCAATACGGCCTGAAGACGCATATGGACGGCGCCCGTTTCGCCAATGCCGTCGCCCATCTCAATCTGTCGCCGGCCGAGATCACCTGGAAGGCCGGTATCGATGCGCTCTCCTTCGGCGCCACCAAGAACGGTGCCATGGCGGCGGAGATCGTCGTGTTCTTCAATGAGGAGCTCGCCAAGACCTTTGCCTTCCACCGCAAGCGGGCCGGCCATCTCATTTCCAAGATGCGCTTCGTCAGCGCCCAGCTCGATGCCTATTTCGCCGATGGCTTGTGGCTGCGCCTGGCGCGCCACGCCAATGCCATGGCCCAGCGCCTGACCCAGGGCCTGACTGGCCTGCCGGGGGTGAAGCTGCTGCATCAGGTCGAGGCGAATGAGATCTTCATCCAGCTGCCGGTGCCGACAGTCGAGGCACTGCGCGAGGCGGGCTTTGCCTTTTATGACTGGCCGGGTTCTCCGGCCGGCACGATCCGCTTGGTGACGGCCTTCAATACCGAGCAGACGGCCGTCGACCAATTCCTGGCGACCGCCAAGCGGCTCAACAACGTCGCCGCATAAGGTATCGGATCGGCCGGGGGGCGATCGGGTAGGGCGACCCGCCTGACGCCTGCCACTGTCGGGCAATTGGTTAATAAAAGCGGGCAGGGGCGGAAAAGGGACTTGATCCCGGCGGCCCCTTCCACTATCAGAAGGGCCTCGCGGCCAGGCGCCCATTTCTATGGGTCCCCATCGTCTAGTGGCCTAGGACACCGCCCTCTCACGGCGGGAACAGGGGTTCAAATCCCCTTGGGGACGCCAATTAAGCCAAAATCCTAGATCTTCGAAGACTCTCCGTATAGGCGCCCAATTCCCTTATTGGAGGAGGCGCTGTCCCAATGTTCATTAATACTGTCAGGTGGCGAAAAAGAGCCTGACGAAAGGAACTTTTGCTTATAAGAAGCTGTCCGTTAGTTAGCTGACGTCAAACTACCGGCGTTGCGACCAGACAGAAAGATTTGCACGCATGGCCTTACGCCGCTTTTTCAACACGCATATCCGCTATCGTCTTTGGCGCCTCGCCAACCCCAAGCAGCCATACGAAAAATACTATGCCGATGTCATCGGCCGGAAAGTCGCCCGCGACGGTCGCCATGATGTCATCGGCAAGCATGCCCGGCCGATCCGCACGGCAACGGAGTTGCTGGACCATATGCGACAGCATGGCTTGCGGCCCCATCATCGCTTCATCGACTATGGTTGCGGCAGCCTGCGCTTGGGCAAGGCTCTCATCGAGCATCTCGAGCCGAAGAACTTCCTCGGCATGGATGTGACCCAGTATTTTCTCGATCACGGTCTGGATTACATCGGCACGGAGCTCGATCAGGAAAAGAGCCCGGCACTTGCGGTCATTTCCCCGGAGAGCCTGCAACAGGCGAAAAGCTTCGCGCCGGACTACATCGCATCCTGGCATGTCTGTTCGAAAATTCCCGACAGCGAGATGGACCGGTATTTCGCCAGCATTCTCGGTTTGATGGCGCCGAAGACCCAGGTTTTCATCCAGTTCCCGCGCACGGATCGCCGCACGCGCATGAACAGCTTGAATTGGTCGATGTCGAAAGCCGACTTCAGCGCGGCAGTTAAGCGTGTCGCACCGCAGCTGAAGATCCAGTTCGTCGATATCACCGAGCGAAATGAGATGGGCGTTACCGAGACCTATGCCCGGCTGTCGCATTGAAACAAGGCCGCATCCAGGGATGGCTATCCGCTGACCTCAGCCGGACATATGATCCGGCTGAGGCGTAGCTCCCATACGCAACTCTCTGAGGGGCAGAGTCAGATCGGTTTTTGATTTCAGCCGATCCGAAACGGCGGTGCGAGCAGGACCTTCAGCGGCTTCCGTGTTTGGCTCAATACCGATTTTTCCGGGCGCGTGACGGGTTCGTCGCGCCCATAATTCCGTTCGAAGCATTCCTCGCATTCGCCGGGTGTGTTCCGCCGTTTCATCTCATCGCTCGGCACCCATTGAAATGTTAAGACCCGAAAGGTGTCGAGCAGGTTATCGAGGAAGAAGTTCATGGCGCACCTCCGTCGTTTGCATGGAGGTATTGAAGCCGGGTGCCGCAATTCCGCCGTGAACCGGCCGTCGGGGAGAATTGTCGGGGGCGTGAGAAAACCGTAAAATCGCCGCAACCGGACCGGGTGGGGCCGATGAGGGGAACGGGTGAAACGCCACATATCGTGCGTCTTCGCGTGCTCGGCGGCTTCGAACTGCGATTGAGTGAGGGACCGCCTGTGCCGGGACTGGGACGGAAAGCCCGCGGCCTGCTGGCTTGTCTTGCCCTCGAGCCCGGCAAGGCCTGGCCCCGGGAACGGCTCATGGCGCTACTCTGGGGTGACCGGGGTGAAGAGCAGGCGCGGGCGAGCCTGCGGCAGACCCTGGCGGAGATTCGCCGGGTGATCGGGCCGGAGATCGTGCGTACCGGTGACGATGCCATCAGCCTTGCGCCAGAATCCTTGGCCGTCGATGCGCTCGATTTCGACCGCCTGGCGATCGCCGGACGGTGGCAGGATGCCGCCGCGCTCTATCAAGGTCCGCTGCTCGACGGTCATGGCCTCGATGGCGGTTTCGAGGACTGGCTCAGGGAAGAGCGCAATCGTTTGCAGGAACGTGCTGTGGAGGTTCTGGAGCGTGTCGCCGGGTCCCAGAGCAGCGAGGCCGCGGTTCTGTCCGCCCAGCGTCTGCTGGCCCTGGATCCCGCGCGCGAGCAGACACATCGTCTCCTGATGCGGCTCTATGCTGGAGCTGGCGACAGAGGGAAGGCGCTGCGCCAATACCAGCAATGCCGTGAAATCTTGCAGCGCGAGCTGCAGGCAAGACCGGATGCGGAAACGGAACGGCTGTATGGCGAAATCAGGGACGCGAATATCCCTGCGCCTGCTTCTGTCGCTGACACTAGGCGGGACATACCATCCGAGGTCAGAGCGGCCATCGTCGTGATGATCTTTGCCAATATGAGCGGCGACCCGGCCCAGGATTATTTCAGCAGCGGGATCACCGAGGACATCGTTACGGAACTCGCGCGCTTCCGTTTTCTATCGGTTGTGGCGGGTGCCACGAAAGCTGCCGATCCGCGGGCTGAGGGCACGCGCCTCGGTGCCAGATACGTGGTCGACGGGCAGGTTCGACGCGCTGGTGATCATGTCAGGGTCACGGTCCATCTCATCGATTTGCCAAGCGGTAATCATGTCTGGGCAGGGCGTTTTGACCGGGCTTTCGACGATATCTTCGCCGTCCAGGACGAGATTGCGCAGCGCATCGTCGAAAACGTGGTGTCGTGGGTTGAGGCTGATGGCATCGAGATTGCGCGGCGAAAGCCGCCGGGAGATATGCGCGCCTATGATTACTATCTGCGCGCCAAGGCGCTTTTCCAGTGGCCGCGCGATGTCGATGATTTGCGGCAGGGACGCGTTTACTGCGACCGCGCGATTGCCCTCGATCCGGAATATGCCAGGGCGCATGCGCAGAAGGCCTTCAGCTACATCATCGGCTTCTATCTGATGGAGTCCCACGATGCAGAGGCTTGGAGCGGGCAGGCGGTGGCTTGTGCCGAGCAAGCTGTCCAACTCGACCCGATGGATGGGTTCTGTCACTGGGCGCTGGGGGAAGCGTCCTTCCTTGCGGGCGCGCGAGACCGGGCACACGATCACATGGCATTGGCACTCAAGCTCAACCCGAACGACACTGATGTTCAGACCGTTTCCGGCTTTATCCGGGCTTTCACCGGCGATGGCGAGGCCGGCCTGGCGCAAATCGATCTCGCGATCGATCGCAACCCGACGCATCCTTCGTGGTATCATTGGGTACGGGCAAACATCCTCTATATCCTGGGAAGGCACGAGGAAGCATTGCGCGCCTTTAACCTGCACAGCCCGATCAATCCCAGCATGCGCGTGACGCGGGCAGCCCTTTTCGTGGATCTCGGCCGGATGGAAGAAGCACGGGAGGAAATCAAAGCGCTTCTGGCGGTCCATCCGGGTGCGTCGATTGCGGTGGTCCGCAAGAGCCACGGCTCTGTCCCTGACCTCGATCGGTACCTGGCGTGCCTGCGTCTGGCCGGCTTGCCGGAACGATGACGTGCTCCGCTGTCATTGTGACGACTAAGCGAAGCGAACATGACTGCCGATCGGGGCCGTAAAAACGAGCCAGCGGCGCCGATATTCCCTTCCGTCTGTGATTGTTGCGCTGAAGATTTTTTGAACGGCAGACCACCGCACCTTTTGCCCATCTCGGCGCTTTCTCAGCAGATGGGAGAACGGGCATGGTCGAACAACAAGTGACGCGGTTATCTCCTGCGGAAGCACTGCAGCGATGGGGATCAGCCCTGACGATGAAAATGCCTGACGGTACGATGGCGTATGCATCATTCGACGACGCAGATGCGAGCCGGTTTTGGTATCCCGTGCTCGACGAAGATTTGAAACTCATCAGTTACGTCTTGATGGAATATCCGCCGTCGGGCGCGAAGCGCTGATCACTGCCGGAAATCGTTATTTGCAATTGCTGTCGCCCTTTGCCCAACGTTCGGCATCAGGGCCGAGATGCTGCAGATCGGGACGGTCGGTCCAGACGATCACATGGGCAGTCAGTTCCTCTTTCGGAACGACCAGGATGTCGCCGAAATAGCGCTTGCCGAAATTGGTCTGCGAGAGCGTGACTTCGCCCTGGTTCTTGTCCAGGCGAAGATCGCCATTGGTGTACCAGGAGGCGACCCAGCTATCGCTGAGATAGCAGCTGAGGACCGCGTAATTGATCCGGGAATAAGTCGCCCCATAGCTCATGGGAGCGTCGAATTCGTATTTCGCGACCGGGGTGCTTTGGAGCTCCTGGAGCGATCCGGCGCCGCAGCCGGAGAGAAGTGCCATCACACAGAGTGTGTAGATCACCTTGACCATTCGAGCCCTCGCAACTGATAGAACCCACAAGTAGACCGCCCATAGGATATGAACTTCCTGCGGCACTCGCCAGCGCTTAAGTGAGGCGATACTCGCATTTGCCTCCACGCAAGCCGAACCGCCAGCGCCCGGTTGGAAGCCCTTATCTAATCAAGGATATATGCAAGGATTTATGTAAAGATTCTGGGGGACAGCGTGCGCCTTGCCAGAGACGGTCCCGGGCCATGCCAGGCGCCTCAATAACAACCCCGCCACAGGTGAATAACTGACAGCAGGGTTGTCATTCGCGTGAAACGTCGAGCGAAACACGCCTCTTGGGGCTTCAGAGAATTCGTTGTCGGCGTGCTGACCGGGATTGCAGGTGAGGCATCTCGATTGCGGCAGATGACCCAGGCTTGCCGGCCGGAAAATCCAGGTGTGAAAGCTCAGGCCGGGAAGGGGACCATTTCGTTGCCGACTTCGTCCCACAGCACATAGCGAGGGGCGCTCACGGCATCGCGCATGGTGAGGGTCCGTACTGAGACGCCTCGCTCCAGCAGCGTTTCGTGGCAGGCCTCAAGCTTGTAATTGGGGACACGCGGCAGCAGGTGATGCACGTGATGGAAACCGATATTGCCAGTGAACCATTGCAGCACGCGGGGCAACTTGAAATAGGAGGTGCCATGCAATGCGGCGCGGGTTGAAGACCACTCGTCCTGCGGCAGCCATTTGACCCCCTCAAAGCGGTGCTGCACGGCAAACATCCAGATGCCGGCGATCGAAGCGAGGATGATGACCGGCAGGTGCACACTGGTAACCATCTGCCAGCCGAAGACGACGATGAGGGCGGCAAACAGCAGGACCTGCACCAGATTGGTGATATAGACGCTACGTCGCTCGCGCCCCCATGCTCGCGGCGTATCAAAGGGTGTGCGGTAGACCAGCAGGAAGACGAAAGGTGGAATTAAAAACTGCGTCACGATGGGATGCTGCCCGAGGCGATACAGCCATTTTCCACGCGGTGACATCTCCTGATACTCTTTCAGGGTGATGCACTTCGTGTAGATATCAATGCCGTCGTGACGCTGGTCGAGGTTGTTCCAGGCAGCATGATGCGCCGCATGATGCCGCCGCCAATTGGCGAAGGGCGTCAGCGTCACAATGCTGCAAAGACGGCCTGCAACTTCATTGGCACGCTGCGAGCGGAAGTAAGCCCCATGCCCGCAATCATGCTGGATGACGAATAGACGGACCACCAGACCGGCGGCCGGCAACACCAGGGCGAGGCTGAGCCAGATGGAGATCGGCAGACTGGCATAGATCAGCGCGATAACCGCGACATACGCCAGTAAGGTTGATGAAAGTTGTGTTAAGCTCTGCGTGAAGGATGACTTCTGAAAATCTTCCAGGCCAGCGACAAGCGCTTCCCGTTCCGCGCGCAAAGTGGCGCGATCGGACTGACTACTCGACTTGTCTGGCATGTTGTCCCTCGTGACGTCTTGTGCCAGGACGATAGAGGATATACCGCGATGAGCAAGCGCTTATTCAAGGTTTTGACAGGATTGCCATCGTCGCAGCGGTACTGGGCAGGTCCGACTCGTCGATAACGCGGTGCGATGATCCTATTTCCCGGTATTGTATCGGAACGTTTCTCGATATCTCCTTTAAGCTATAGCGCGCGCCGTCTGCAGGAGGGCTGCCACTTCCTGCTTCGGCCGTTCGCGGGCGGGTTCGCCGGCAGCGGCGAGAACCTGGGACGAGCCGGCACTCCCTTCCGTGGCGCGCGCCGTTTGCGCGGCGAAATTCTTCACCTCCGAGGCAACGACTGCAAAGCCTTTGCCGGCATCGCCGGCGCGCGCCGCCTTGATCGGGTGCGTTTAATGCGAGGAGATAGGCTTGGCTGTGATTTCGTGATGAAGGTGACGATGCCGATACGATGCGTGGCATCGGCTAGATCCTGCATCCGGGCATTGGTTTCTGTCGCTTTGCTGACGGCCTCGCCGTCATCTCGCGTTTCCTGGGCCGGGCATTTGACCCGAACTCAGGACAATATCGACCGCTTAACCCTGGGCGAGGGTGGTCGCTTGACTGATCGCCGGACATTGCAACTGGTGGTACCAGCAGCCGGCATGCCAAGCAAAGGCCGAGAGCGCGAGGAAACAGAAAGCGAGAAAAGCCGGCCGTCGGATGCGCGCGCTGCCGAATAGAAAAATCGTCAACAAAGCTGCAGATAGCCCGCTGCCAGCGAAGAGGTCCCAGATGCTTGCACTCATGACACACCTCCATCCCCAGAGCTGAAGGTCTGCCAATCCGGCGGTAATTTCCGGATATGCGGTTCGTCCGCGGTCAATGACACTTCAGACATAGCTTAAACAAGCTACGTCTCGGCGGGTTCCCGGCATGGTTGATCACGAGGTTCTGAACCCAGGCCAGGGAATAATAGCGCGCAATCGCCCGAGCCGGTTGCTCAGCCTGCGAAAGCGCTGGTCGGCAAGCCGGTGACGCCGGGATCCACCTCAAAGAAGCTGCCGGCATGCGGCTCATTTTGTAACTGTTCGGCACTGAGGCCGATGCGGGCCGAGGTGACGAACAGGCGGTCGAGATTGTCACCGGCGAAGCAGCAGCTCGTCACCTGCGAGACGGGCAGGCGGACGAAGCGTTCGCGTTTGCCGGACGGATCGAAGCGGGCGATGCCCCAGCCACCCCAAAGCGCAATCCACAGAAAGCCCTCGGCATCGGTCGTCATCCCGTCAGGCGAACCGTCCTTGGCCTCGAATTTCGCGAAAACCCGCTTATTACTGAGGCTGCCGTCGTCATTGATGTCGAACTGATAGACCTCATTGCGCAGGCTGTCGGTGTGGTAGATGCGCTTGCCATCGGCGCTGAAGGTCGGGCCATTGGCGCAAATGTAATCGCGGTCGACCTGATGGTGTGAGAAATCGGGATCCAGGCGGTACAGGCTGCCGCTGGGCAGCTTCTCGGCGTCGTCCATCGACCCGAACCAGATGCGCCCGGCCGGATCGACCTTGGCATCATTGAGGCGATTGCCGGTCAATTTGGTCTCCGGCTTGAAGCGCTCGCGGATACCGAAGGGCGACAGGGAAAGCTCGGCGACGGCATTGCGGAAACCGGCGACGAAGCCGGGCTTATCCCGTCTTTCAACCACCCAGCCGAGAAAATCCGGCATGGTCCAGCTCTGCAGGCGTCCGTCGAAGCCGTAGCTGTGCAGCATGCAGCCTTTGATATCGACCCAATAGATCGCCTGGTTGCGGGCCGACCATAACGGCCCCTCGCCGAGCAATGCGCGGATGTCCCAAACCAGATTTGCGTCGCTCATCAGCATTTCCCCTTACGCCTGCCGGTCGCCCCGCGACGGGCCTTATTTTCAAACCCAACCGCCGTCAACGATGAATTGCTGGGCCGAGACCATTTCCGAATCCTTTGACGCCAGGAACAAGACCATCCGCGCGAGGTCAACAGGCATGACGCGTCCCCTGAGACATTGATTGGCGTCGATTTCCTGCTCGCCGGCTTCGTCCAGCCACAGGGTTTTCTGCCGCTCCGTCATCACCCAACCCGGCACCACGGTATTGACGCGGATGCCGTCCTTGCCGAGTTCGCGGGCGAAACTGCGTGTCAGGCCGTGAATGGCCGCCTTCGCCGTGGTATAGGCGGGCATGCCCGCAGACGACTTCATCCAGCTGATAGAGCCGAAATTGATGATCGAGCCACCGCCCTTCCGCTGCATCGCCGGTGCAACCGCCTGGATGGCGAAGAACAGCGGTCGCAGATTGATCGCTTGACGATCGTCCCAGTATTCCGGCGTCACTTCGCGCCAGTCATGCCGCGTATCGCTGGCGGCGTTATTGACCAGGACGGCGATCTCGCCGAAGGCGGCCGTGGCCTGTTCGATCGCCCGCCGCAGCGCGGCGATGTCGCGGATATCGCAGGGAATGAAAAGTGGCCGGCGCTGATATTGCGCTTGCAGCCGGTCGCAGAGATCGCGGCTGGCCGTTTCCTCGATATCGATGAAAGCGACCTTGCTGCCTTGCTCGAGGAAACATTCGACAATTGCCGCGCCGATGCCGCTGCCGCCGCCGGTGACGAAGACCGTCTGGTCTTTCAGGCTGGGATGCCGCGCGTAAGCAGCGAGATCCATAAGTGATGCTCCTTCATGCTCCCCGATCCTGCCTCGAATGGCAGAGTCGGGGCAATGTGCCGGGGGAAAGGCGGTGATGGTCAGGATTTGCGGGTCAGGCGCTCGCCGGCCGGCTCGTCATGGGCGAGGCCGATGACCCGGTTGGTATCGCCGAGCAGCTTGCGCACGGCCCGTCGGGCAGCTTCGGGCCGGCGTTGCCGGATCGCCACCAGGATATGTTCATGCAAGGGCAGGGCGCTGCGGAAATCCTCGTTATGCCGCGTCGTCCAGTCGAACATGTTGCCGAGCGCCGATTCGATGACGAATCCGAGCGGCACCAGCAATTCGTTGCCGGCGGCGAACAGGATGGCGAGGTGGAATTTGACGTCGGCGGCGTTCCAATCCGGAAATGACTGCGAATCGCGCATGCCGTTATAGGCTGCCTCGATCTCGGCAAGCTGTGCAGCGGTGTGGTTTTCCGCGGCCAGCGCCGCTGCTTCCGGCTCCAGGATCTGCCGCAATTGCTGCATGTTGGCGAGGAAATGATGCTGGTCTGCTGCGGCGCAATACCAGGCCAGCACATCGCGGTCGAGCAGGTTCCAGGCATCGCGCGGCTGCACCCGCGATCCGATCTTCGGCCGTGAGACGATCAGTCCCTTGGCCGCCAGCATCTTGATGGCTTCGCGAACGGCTGTCCGGCTGACGCCGTAGGCCTTGCACCATTCCGCCTCATTCGGCAGCAACGTTCCGGGGGCGAATTCGCCCTTCAGGATTCGGGCGCCGATATCCTGGGCAACGCTGTGATGCAGGCTGTTTCCCCGCCGCGACCGTGTGATTTTTGCTTGCTTCTGCATGGCTCTTCCAGTCGCCGTCACTCTATCACTTCCTGTTTTTATTTGTAATACAAAATGGCGTTGCTGCCTTGTTTTTTGTATGATAAAAACCGGCTGTTTCAATCAAGATCCGGTTTCCAACAACGGATCAATAAAAGATCCGGCGAGCTGAAACCGTCGTCAGGCAAGACATTAAGGGAGGCGCTTCGATGAAAAAACTCTTATTGGCGGCCGGCAGCATGTTGCTGACGTCCATGACTTTGGCGCTGGCGCCACAGGCGGCGCATGCCGATGTGGACGGCTCTTGCGCCGGCAAGAAATTCGTCTTTTTCCCCGGTGGCGGCGAAGGCGACACCTTCGCTTCGATCGTCTATCGCGGCGCGCAGCTGGCGCAGAAGCAGACCGGCTGCCATGTCGACTATGTCTGGTCCGACTGGAATCCGGAAAAGATGGTCGCCCAGTTCAAGGAGCAGATCGCCCGCAAGCCGACCGGCATCTCCATCATGGGCCATCCGGGCGAGGGCGCGCTCTCCAAGCTGATCGATGAGGCCCGCGCGGCCGGCATCATCGTCACCACAGCCAATGTCGATCTGCCCGACAGCGAGGGCAAGTACAAGGGCGATGGCATGGGCTATGTCGGCCAGCGCCTCTATCCTTCGGGTGAGATGCTCGGCAATGCCGCTTTCGATATCTGCCAGATGAAATCGGGCGACAAGGCTTTGGTCTGGGGCCTGATGGGCCAACAGGGCCGCGGCGAGCGCACCAAGGGCGTGGTCGATGCGCTGAAGGCCAAGGGCATCAATGTCCAGTATCTGGAAATCTCCGACGCCGTGAACAAGGATCCGTCACAGGGCGTGCCGGTGTTCTCGGCTTATTTCCAGAGCAACCCGGACACCAAGGCGGTGATTACCGATCACGGTACGCTGACCGCGACAATTCCGCTCTATTTCAAGAATGCCAATGCCGACAAGGACAAGGTCTGCGGCGCCGGTTTCGATCTTTCGGCGCCGACCGCTCAGGCGATCAAGTCCGGCTATGTGAAGGCCGTGCTTGACCAGCAGCCTTTCCTGCAAGGCTATCTGCCGATTCTGCAGATGTATCTGACCAGCAAGTTCGGCTTTGCCGGCTTTGACGTCGATACCGGTGCGGCGATCATCAGCAGCAAGAACATTGATGCGGTCGCGCCCTTTGCCAAGGAAGGCATCCGCTAAACGCCTCTTGCCGGGCCTGCCATCGCCGACCCTCCGATGGCAGGCCCGTGCTTTATCAACATTATGATCTACTGCGTTCCGCCGAATGGGAGGCGGTATTCGGCTCGCATCAGCGGCCGGCCTGGCGACGTATCTTCCACCTGACACCAGCAGGGCAATAGAAAGTAAGACTGTGACAGATCCACTTCTGCAGCTTAACGGCATCAAGCTTGCCTTCGGGCGCCTCAATGTTCTCAAGGGCGTCAGTTTCGAAATCTTCCCCGGTGAGATCGTCGCTTTGGTCGGCGATAACGGGGCGGGCAAATCCTCCCTCATCAAGGTCATCACCGGCGTTCACAGGCCGACTGCTGGCGAGATCCAGTTCAAGGGGCAGCGGATCACACTGAGCTCGGTGAAGCGCTCACGTGAGCTCGGCATCGAGACGGTCTATCAGGAACGGGCCCTGGCCGATCAGCAGGAGCTCTGGCGCAATGTCTTCGTCGGCCGTGAGTTGACGACTGCCGCCGGTTTCCTCGACATCAAGAAGCAGAAGGAAGAAACGCGCAGGCTGTTGCGCGATTACATGGGTTTTACCTCGGAAGTGATCAATGTCGATTCCGAAGTGAAGGGCCTCTCGGGGGGCGAGAAGCAGGGCGTCGCCATTGCCCGCGCGCTCTATTTCAATGCCGAATTGATCATTCTCGACGAGCCGACGACCGGCCTTGCTCTGTCGGAGCAGCGCAAGGTGCTCAACTTCATCCGCAACATCCGCGACAAGGGCAAGTCGGCGATTTTCATCGACCACAATATTTTCCACGTCCATGACGTGGCCGACCGATTCATCATCCTCGACAAGGGCCAGGTGGCGGCACAGTTCACCAAGGCCGAGATCTCGCGCGATCAGCTGATCGACATGATGGTTGAGTTGCATCAGAAGGGAGCGATCGCATCATGACCGCGCAACAATTCTTGTCCCGCAACCGCATTCCCGTGGTTGTGACGGCGATCTGCGCCCTGTTGTTCCTGGTCTATATCGTCGGCGCGCCGGATACCTTCCTCGATTCCGGCATCTATGCTGCGTTGATGGGCACTATCGCTTTTTCCGGCATCCTGGCGGTGGCGGCAACTTTCATTGTGACCTTGGGTGAGATCGACCTCAGCTTTCCGTCGATAATGGGGCTTAGCGCCTATGTCTTTGCCTATCTGTTTTCGAATGAGGTCAATTTTCTGCTGTGCTTCCTGGCAGCGATCGCCGTTGGCGTCGTGCTGGGCTGGCTGAACGGCGTCATCATCACCAAGGTCGGCGTGCCGTCGATCGTGCTGACCATCGGTACGATGTTCCTGTGGCGCGGCCTGATCCAGGTTCTGGTGCAGGGCCAGGCGATCTCGCTGTATGAGATGGACGGTACCGTCTGGAACAGCCTGATGGTGGGCAAGATCGGCGGCTACCTGCCGGCCCAGTTTGTCTGGTTCGTGGCGATCGCCGTCGGCCTCGGGCTGATCTACCGCAAGCATCGCTTCGGCAGCCATGTGCTGTTTGTCGGCGACAATGCCGCCAGCGCCCGCATGGTCGGCATCGACACCGATATGGTGAAGATCAAGTGCTTCATGCTGATGGGCTTCATGGCGGCGATCGCCGGCCTGCTCAGCCTTGCCTTCAACCAGTCCTTCTTCCCCAGCCATGGCGACAGCATGTTGCTGCCGACCCTGGCGGCTGTCTTCATCGGCGGTACCTCGGTGTTCGGCGGCAAGGGCACCATCTGGGGTACCTTCATGGGTGTGCTGATCATGGGCTCGCTGGAGACCGGAATTGTGTCGCTCGGTCTGACCGGTTTCTGGTATCAGTTCATCGCCGGGTTGACGATCGTTGCCTCGGTGATCAGTTATGCCCTGTTGCTGAAGAAGGTTGGCTAACATGCGTCTGGTACAGATCGAGATGTCGATAGGCCGGGTTGTCGCCAGGGTGGATGGGGACCGCGCCGTCATGGTACCCGGCGACGAGAGGACGATCCTCGATCTGGCCAAGGTGGCTATCGCGAAAGGCACCCGGCTTGACGATCTGGTCTTCGAGCGCGGCGAGGGAATGGTACTCAACTACCCCATGCTCCTCGCCGATGGTCGCATCCTGCCGCCGATCGACCATCCGGATCCCGCCCATTGCCTTGTCTCGGGAACCGGCCTGACACATCTCGGCAGCGCCGATGCGCGCGACAAGATGCACCAGACACTCAGCGGCGGCGAGGAGACGCTGACCGATTCCATGAAGATGTTCAAAATGGGATTGGAAGGTGGCAAGCCTGTCGGTGACGGTCCCGGCGTACAGCCGGAATGGTTCTACAAGGGCGATGGCAGCATGGTCGCGCATCCAGGTGCGGATTTAGCTTTGCCAGGCTTCGCACTTGATGGCGGCGAGGAGCCGGAACTGGCCGGCATCTATCTGATCGGCGAGGACGGCAAGCCCTGGCGACTGGGCTATGCGATCGGTAATGAATATTCCGATCATGTGATGGAGCGGCAGAACTACCTCTATCTCGCCCATTCCAAGCTGCGCGCCTGCGCCATCGGGCCGGAATTGCTGGTCGATGATCTGCCCGATAAGCTGGAAGGCGAAAGCCGCATCCTGCGCGGCAATGAGATCATCTGGCGCAAGCCCTTCCATAGCGGCGAAGGCAATATGTCCCACACCATCGCCAATCTGGAATACCACCATTTTAAATATGATCTCTTCCGTCGCCCCGGCGACGTGCATATCCATTTCTTCGGCACGGCGACATTGAGCTTCGCTGATGGCATCAAGACCCAACCGGGTGACATCTTCGAAATCGAGATGGCGGAATTCGGCAAGCCGCTGCGTAATCGCCTGGCGGAACCGCAGACCGGCCAGTTCAGCTATGGCGGCGTCGGCGTTCTCTGACCAATGGTGATGAGCACGGCCCGCATCGACTGCATCGTCGCTGATTGGGGCACCAGCAATCGGCGCGCTTGGGCCTTGTCCCGCGACGGTGAGGTGATCGGCGAGCGGCACGACGACAAGGGGCTGCTCGCCCATGCCGATCGCCAGTTCGCCCAGTCCTTCAAGGTTTTCTGCCATGACTGGCTGACGGCGGCGCCCAAGGCGCCAGTCATCATGGCCGGTATGGTCGGCAGCAAGTTGGGCTGGCAGGAAGTGCCCTATCAAATGGCACCGGTCCTGCTGCGTGACCTGTCGCGGCATCTCGCCAAGATCGAGGATCCTGATTTCGATCGCGCCTGGATCGTGCCGGGCATTGCCGTCGACAGCGAGATCCAGCCGGAAGTGATGCGCGGCGAGGAATGCCAGGTGCTGGCCGGGCTGTTGCGATTGAACATCACCGACGGTGCATTTCTTCTGCCCGGAACCCATTCGAAATGGGCGCTGGCCGAGGCGGGGAGCCTGACCCGGTTTCGCACCTATATGACCGGCGAGACCTTCGGCCTTTGGCGCAAGAGCGGTACGCTTAGCCAGCTGATGGAGGGTGACGTCTTCGACGAGGCGTGCTTTCGGCGAGGGGTCCAGCAGGCGACCCGACCGGATGCCGCCAATCTGCTGCACAGCCTGTTCAGCGTGCGTACGCTGGGACTGTTCGAGCGGGTGCCGCGCACCGGCCTCGCGAGTTACATGTCCGGCGTGCTGATCGGTGCCGAAGTCGGCGATGCCAGGCAATGGCTGGAGCGGCTTGGGGTCGCCGGCAGCGTGACGGCGATTGGCTCGCCGGGATTGCTGAACTCTTATCGTCTGGCAGCCGAAATGCTCGGTGTCGAGCTCGCTTGCCTCGACAGCGCCGATCTGTTGCCAGTAGCACTGCTCGAGTTGGCGAAGACAGCGGGCTTGCTGCCAGCCGCCTGAAGACCAATCTTACTTGATATACCTCTGCTGGTGAAATTCCGGGAGCCCTGTCATGAACCTCATCCGCCACGCATTGCAGCAGATGCCGATCGTCGCGATCCTGCGCGGCATCAAGCCAGCCGAAGTCGATTGGGCCTTCGACGTCCTGAGTGCTGCCGGCATACGACTGATCGAGGTGCCGCTTAACAGCCCGTCGCCCTATGACAGTATCCGCCGGATGCAGCAGCGGGCGGGTGACGATATCCTGATCGGCGCGGGCACCGTGCTGACGACCGCCCAGGTCGACGATTTGCAGGCGATTGGCGCCAAGCTGGTGGTGGCGCCGAATTGCGACCCAGCAGTGATCCGTGCTGCGAAGGGTTATGGCATGGCAGCACTGCCCGGCGTCGCCACGGCCACCGAGGCTTTCACGGCCCTGCAGGCGGGAGCGGATGGGTTGAAGATGTTTCCCGGCGAATTGATGCCGCCGGCGGCCGTCAAGGCCTGGCGCCAGGTCATGCCGGAAGGGACGCTCTTGCTGCCGGTCGGCGGTGTCACGGTGGACAACATGGCCGCCTATGTGGCTGCCAGTGCCGACGGCTTCGGCATCGGCGGGTCGCTCTACAAGCCCGGCATCGATGGCGCCGAACTCAAGCAGCGCGTCGACGCCTTTGTCGCCCGCGTCGGGGAGATCTGGCCGAAACGTTGAGTATCGCCGGTTATTCAGCGGCCGGCCGCATGCCGATCACCGCGGCAATATCCGGTTCGTCGATCTGTTCCGCCATGAGGAAGCGTTCGGCATAGTCGCGCCACACGCCGGAGGCGAGGAAGAGGTCCATCAGATCCGGATCGAGGTGGTGGTCCTTCTTCATGAAGCCCATGATCTTGACCGCCTCGCTCAGCTTCTTGGCCTTCTTGTATGGCCGGTCGGCGGCCGTCAATGCCTCGAAGACATCGGCGATGGCCATGATGCGGGCGACCACGGACATCTCGCCACCCATGAGCCGCTTGGGATAACCGGTGCCGTCCATCTTCTCATGATGTCCGCCCGCCAGTTCCGGCACATTCTTCAAATGTTTGGGGAAGGGCAGGCTGTTGAGCATGATGATTGTCTGAACGATGTGGTCGTTGATGCGATAGCGCTCTTCCTCGGTCAGAGTGCCGCGGCCGATGCTCAGGTTATAGAGTTCGCCGCGATTGTATTTGACCTTGGGTACATTGAGCTGGAAGCCCCATTGATTGTTGGCGGGGATAATGTCCCGCTCGGTCAGTTCGACGATGTGGTCGTCACGATCGGCCAACAGTGGCTCCTCGACCGGTAGAGCCGCTTCAGGTACCCGGTCGAAACGCCGTTTCTCCTCATAGGAGACACCCAGGCGGTTGCTGATCGTTCGGGTCCAGGTGCGGGCGGCAATCCCTTTCAGTCGCTCGATCTTGGCCGGTTCCATGAATTCACCACCTTCGTTGCAGACGGCGATGAAGGCGAAATCATCATCAAGACGCTGCTTCTCAGCGTTCATCGCAGCCCGCAGGGATGCTTCGTCGCCACCTTTGGCAATGCCGCGCCAATATGCGATCTCTGCATCGCGTTTCAGAATCTCGAAGCGACCGCGGATCTCATGGATGCGGTCATAGATGGTTTCCAGCTTGGTCGCCTTGTCGACCACATATTCCGGCGTCGTCACCTTGCCGCAATCGTGCAGCCATGCGGCGATGTCCAGCGCCTCCCATTCTTCGTCGGTCAGGCTGAAATCGCGGTAGGGCCCCGCTTGCTGCGCGACCGCGGCCTCGGCCAGCATGCGGGTCAGGACGGGTACCCGCTGGCAATGGCCGCCCGTGTAGGCGGATTTGGCGTCGATCGCGCCGGCGACAAGCTTGATCAAAGAGTCGATCAGCTTGCGCTGCGCGTCCAGGAGCAGCTTGTTCTGGATGGCGACGCTGGCACTGCCGCTGACGGCGTGGATGAGCTGCAGCATGCGGTCTTCGACAACCCAGGACTGATCCTCGGCGGTCAGGGCCTTCACCAGCAGGAGGACCCCCAGCGGCACCTGGTTGCGGTCGAGCAGCGGCACGACGACAAGGGCGAGGCGATTTGCATTGAGAGCATAGGCCATTTCGCGCAATCCCAATGCAGTCAGCTCTTCTTCCTCCAGGCGCCGCTGAATGACGGAAATTTCACTGCTGCGCATGGCTGCCGCCATCTCGCTGACAATGCCCGGCTGCGTCAGTGCTACCGGCGCGAGACCGGCTTTCTCCTCATCGACGCTGCTGCCATGCCAGCGCAGGATCTCCGGTACCAGCTCGTTCCGGTCTTCGTCCAGCATGTAGATGGCACCACCATCGCTCTCGACGACATCGATGGTTTCCTGCAGGACGCGGTCGAGCAGCGGCTTGAAATCGCGTTCAGCCGCGAGCGCCCGGCCGATCTTGAGAAACTTGCGGATGGTGCGTCGCATGCGGTCCAGCGCCCGGCCGAGATCGTTGATCTCGCGGATATGACTGCGGACCTTGGTATCCGTGGTGAAATCGAAACGACCGATCTTCGCCGTTTCATTGGCCAATCGACGCAAGGGAGTGACAAGTTTCTTCGTCAGCCACCAGACCAGGGGAATTGCCAGGATCAGGATCAGGGCCGCGATCTTCAATTGCAGCAGGACGAGCTCGCGCGCGGAGGCGAAGAATTCGTCATCGGGCATGGCGATCAACAGCTTGAGCTGCCCGGTATCGCTGATGGCGATATTGGATTGAATGACCTGCCAGATGCGGCCATAGGCCTTCATGCCGCCCCAGGTCATCGTTGAGCCACCAAATGAGAAATGACCGGCCCGGATCAACAGCGGATTGCCAAGATCGTCGACCGTGGCGAGGCGAAGGCTGCCGTCCTGGTTCTTGATGATGAGCTTCGATAGATCGCGATAGGCGATCAGCTGTGCCTGTTTGTTGACCAGGGCGACTTCGGCCGAGGGCGTTA
>Ga0209148_1000476_pt1 | contig 42273 bp, 36 predicted proteins | sample AraplaCol_mMF_r2_2_FD_184288 | JGI IMG/M metagenome (GOLD analysis project Ga0209148, IMG submission 184288) | Arabidopsis root microbial communities from North Carolina, USA - plate scrape CL_Col_mMF_r2 (SPAdes) (version 2) | ecosystem: Host-associated > Plants > Roots > Endosphere | place... | reverse complement strand
CACGACGGCCGCGCCGCCGATCTTGGCCAGCACGATGGTCGCGATGCCGGACAGCGCGTGGCCGTGGGCGATGGCGACGACGGCCAGCACCTTGACGGGCAGCAGCAACAGGCCCGGCAGCACGAAGGCGCACAGGGCACCGTACGGCGGCAAGGTGCGCACGCGGCCTTCCAGCACCGCCAGCGCGGGCCAGCGCGCGAGGGCACGCGCCAGGCGCATGCCGGTATCCCAGCACCATTCCTCGACGAGCAGCACCACGGCCGCCAGGTACACCAGTGGCGCGAACATCCGGCTGCGTGGAAGGGCTCGTGTCATGGCATCATGATACGGGAAAACCGGCGCGGGACCGGCACGCCGCATGCGCGTGCGTGTTGTCGAAGGCGCTACAATAGACGCATGAACAAGGCATTTGTAAAAGAGTCCGACAACGACGACGATGACGAGGCGCTGGCGCTGGCCCGGGCGATACCCGCCGGGTCCAAGAACTACATCACGCCGGCCGGCCACCAGGCCATCAAGGACGAGCTGTTGCAGCTGATCGACGTCGACCGGCCGGAAGTCGTGCGCGTCGTGCACTGGGCCGCGTCGAATGGCGACCGTTCGGAAAACGGCGACTACATCTACGGCAAGCGGCGCCTGCGCGAGATCGACCGGCGCATCCGCTTCCTCACCAAGCGCCTGGATTCCGCCTTCGTCGTCGACCCGTCCGTCCATCACGGCAACGACCAGGTGTTCTTCGGCGCCACCGTCACCTATGTCAACAAGGCGGGCGAGGAACATACCGTCACCATCGTCGGCATCGACGAACTCGATCCGCTCAAGGGCAAGATCAGCTGGGTCTCGCCGGTGGCGCGCGCGCTGACCAAGGCGCGCGAGGGCGACGTCGTCGCGCTGCATACGCCGCAAGGCAACGACGAACTGGAGATCCTGAGCGTCGAGTACCCGGCGCCGGCCGCGGACTGACGGCACCGGCCGCATGCGATGCGGCGCGCGATTGCCGCCGCTGATAAGATGTCCGGTTTCACCCTTTCCATCTCATGAACCGCTCCGACGCCGCGTACGTCGCTGCGCACGCCGCCGATCCCCTGGCCGCCCTGCGCGCAGCCACCGCCAGCCGCCACGCTGCGCTCGACAGCGGCCTGCCCATCGGCGCCCCCGACGCGTCACTGGCCGACTACACGGCCCACCTGGCGCTGCTGCGCGCCTGGCTCGGCCCGCTGCACGCGTGGCTGGCCGGCTTCGCGGACGGCGCGGCGTTCGATCATGGCGCGCGGCTCGGCCTGATCGAGACCGATCTGGCCGAGGCGGGCATACCGGTCCATGGCGGCAAGTACACGCTCTCGGGCGCGTGGCCGGCAGCGGCCAGCCCCGCCTACCGCTGGGGCGTGCACTACGTGATCGAAGGGTCGCAACTGGGCGGCGCCGTGCTGTACGAACGCCTGCGCGCACGTCTGGCGCCGCACCGGCTGCGCTACCTGAAAGGCGACGCCGGCGGTCCCGGCCCGCGCTGGCGCGCCTTCATGCTGGCGCTGCGCGCCAATGTGCGCACGCCGGCCGAGATCGCGGACGCCTGCGCCGGCGCATGCGCGGCATTCGACAGCATTCTCGAACTGCGCGCCGGTCCACATTCCGAAACCGTCTGAACGGCGTGCCTGCCCGGTCGATGGTGCCGGGCGTCGGCACGGGCATAAATAGAAAATAGAACATAGCCGATCAAAAACACCATCAGGTATCGGATCAATAAACCATGGTGCTGAAACGTCGATGGCCGCATGCGCATTTCCATTGTTCCGTTTGCTTACCCGCTTTTCTATTTTCCCAAGCCAGGCATTCCAGCATGCCGTCCGCCGCGCCCGCCACGGCCCTGCGCAGGCATTCCGCCCTGCGAGCGACCGGATAAATATGAGTGATCCAGCCGACACCGATTTTGTGCGGCGCCAATAAGACGCACGCAGTGCATTTCGTTTCTTTATCTAAATACTTTTCCAAAAATAATATGTAAGGGGAAACGAATCCTTTATTTCGCTGGATATCGAGAAAGTTGAGGTTGCATAAAAATCCTCATAATCAAATACCGCATCATCGTTTCGTCCGAAAAGACCACACGAGGAAATGATGAGGCAACTCTACGAATACCACCCTGTCGTCGGCTATCGCTACATTCCCCGCCTGCAGGTACGGATTCCGCATGAAGGCGGCGGATATCTCATGCAGGTCAACGAACAGGGATTCCGCGCCAACCGGCCCTTCGTGCGGACGCGCACGCCCGGGCACCGGCGGGTACTCGTATTCGGCGATTCGTTCACGGCCGGCGATGCCGTGCCCAACCGCCAGCGCTATACGGATCTGCTGGAAACGCGGCTGCCCGCCGCCGGCACGCCGCCCGTCGAGTTCTACAACTTCGGCCTGTCGTCGACCGGCACCGACCAGCAATACCTCATCTGGCGCGAATTCGCCCGCGACATCGAACATGACCTCGTCGTGATCGCCGTCTTCGTCGAGAACATCCGGCGCGTCGCCGCGCAATTCCGGCCGCACCGCGACGAGCATGGCATCGAGCGCATCTACGCCAAGCCGTACTTCCGGCTGGAGAACGACGCCTTGCGGCTGTGCCACGTGCCGCCGCGGCGCGAACCGTTCGAGGACCACGAACTGGACGCCTCGCAGGCCGCGGCGGTCGACCAGGGCGGGCGCTTCCTCCTGCTGCGCAAGATGGTCACGAAACTGGGGCTGCGCGACATGGTCCAGCACCTGACCCAGTACCAGCCGCTGCCGCATTACGACTCGCCCGCCAACCCGGCCTGGCGCCTGATGCGTGCGATCCTCACGCAATGGGTCCGCGCGCTCGACCGGCCCGTGGTCCTGATGCCGCTGCCCTTGCCGCAGCATCTCGACGAGACCTGTGATGCCGCGCCGTGCCAGGCCCGCTTTGCCGAACTGGCCGGCGAGCTTGGCTGCCGCCTGCACGATCCGCTGCCCGACCTGCTGCGCATCGCGCCCGAAACGCGGCGCCGGCTGCGCTGGGACAAGGACATCCATTTCACGCCGGCCGGCCACGATGCCCTCGCGCGCTCGCTCGAACCCGTCATTGCCGCGATGCTGGGCGCGCAACTGGCGCGCGCGAGCTGAGGAGGCGCCATGGCCAACACCATCCTGGGTATCGCCGGCTATTACCACGACGCGGCGGCGGCGCTGGTGCGGGGCGGCGACATCGTCGCGGCCGCGCAAGAAGAGCGCTTCACGCGCCGCAAGCACGATCCGTCGTTTCCCGTCAACGCCATCAATTACTGTCTCGAGGAAGGCTTCGTCGACGCCGCCGACCTCGATGCGATCGTCTTCTACGACAATCCGCTGCTGACGTTCGACCGCGTCGTGCAGAACGCCTGCGCCGGCGCGAGCCACGGCGACGCGGCCGGCGCGCGCGCCCTGTTCGCGCAGGCGGCGGGGGCGGTGCTGGGCGATAAGATCTGGGTGAACGAGCACGTCCGGCAGACGCTCGGCACCCTGGGGCGCGCCGGACGCGTGCTGTTCGCCGAGCACCACATGGCGCACGCGGCCAGCGCCTTCTACCCGTCGCCGTTCGACAGCGCCGCCGTGCTGACCATCGACGGCGTCGGCGAATGGGCCACGACGACGCTCGGCGTCGGCCATGGCCGCAAGCTGGAGCTGTTCGCGGAGGTCGACTACCCGCATTCGCTGGGCCTGCTGTACAGCGCCTTCACGAGTTTCTGCGGCTTCAAGGTCAATTCCGGCGAGTACAAGCTGATGGGCCTGGCGCCGTACGGCCGTCCGCATTACGCCGGGCGCATCCGCGACCACTTGATCGACGTCCGTACCGACGGTTCGTATCGGCTGGACATGTCGTTCTTCGGCTGGCTGGACGGGATGGCGATGCCGGGCCCGCGCTTCGCCGACCTGTTCGACGGCCCCGCGCGCCTGCCCGAAACGCCCATCACGCGGCGCGAGATGGACCTTGCGGCCAGCATCCAGCAGGTGACCGAGGAGATCGTGCTCAAGACGGCGCGTTACCTGCGCCGCCTGAGCGGAGAAAGCCGGCTCGTGCTGGCGGGCGGCGTGGCGCTGAACTGCGTCGCCAACGGCAAGCTGGCCGCGGCCGGCATCTTCGACGGCATCTGGATCCAGCCGGCCGCCGGCGACGCCGGCGGCGCGCTCGGCGCGGCCCTGCTGGCGCACCACATGGCGTTCCAGGCCCCGCGCCGGCGCGCGCCCGGCGCCGGCGACGCCCAGCGCGGCAGCTACCTGGGGCCGCGCTATTCGAGCGAGGAGGTCCTCGCCTTCCTCGACCGCAAAGGCTATCCGTACCGGCGCATCGTCGACCGCGACGAGCGCCTGGCCCTCGTGGCCGGGCAGCTGGCGGCCGGCAGGATCGTCGGCTGGCTGTCGGGGCGGATGGAGTTCGGGCCGCGCGCGCTGGGCGCGCGTTCGATCCTCGGCGATCCGCGCAACCCGCGCACGCAGGCGACGATGAACCTCAAGATCAAGTTCCGCGAATCGTTCCGCCCGTTCGCCCCGGCCGTGCTGCGCGAACGCTGTGCCGAGTATTTCGATATCGACGGCGACAGCCCGTACATGCTGATGGTGGCCCCGGTGAACGAGATGCGGCGGCTGGCGATGGACACGGGCGCGTTCGACGCCGGCGACGACGACATGATGGCCGTCATCCACCAGCCCCGCAGCGACGTCCCGGCCATCACGCACGTTGACTACTCGGCGCGGATCCAGACCGTCGACAACGACAGCCACCCCGAGTTCCGCGCGCTGATCGAAGCGTTCGAACGGCTGACGGGCTGCCCGCTGCTCGTGAACACGTCGTTCAACGTGCGCGGCGAGCCGATCGTGTGCAGTCCGCGGGACGCCTACCGCTGCTTCATGCGCACCGAGATGGACCTGCTGGTGCTGGAAGACGTCGTGTTGTGGCGCCGTGAGCAACCCCCGCTGGCGGATGACGAAGACTGGAGGAAAACGTATGAGCTCGATTGACGACGCGGCCGTGCGCGACCTTGCGGCGCCGCTGTTCGACGCCCTGACGGCCGGCTGCGTGCCCGGCCAGGTGCCGTTCCCGCTGGGGCCGAATGCGCGCCTGGCCAGCTATTACACGCAGCGCACGCGCACGACGATGGGCCTCGCCGATTTCCTCGCGCCGTCGTGCCTGGATGCCGGCGAGTTCGGCGAGCGCCTCGCCGCGCACTGGCGCGCGCACGGGCATCCCGAGCTGGCGGCGCTCGCGCCCCGGGTGGCCGAGACGGCGCAGGCCCTGCACGCGCTGTACGTGGCGGCGCGGCCGCAGGCGGCGCTGTCGCCGTATGTCTACCAGATGTTCTAGTGGCCTCGGCATGGGCAATCTCGATGCGGACATGGCCGCCGTGGCCGGCGTGCGCGCCGTCGGCGCGGGCCGGCTGTTCCAGGGGCTGCACCTGGGGCGGTTCGACGCGGCCCAGCCGGCCTGCACGGCATCGTCCGATCCGCGCGAGCGGCGCTGGCACGTGTTGTCGAACGGCGCGCGCATCCACGACTTCGCGGGCAATGCGTTCAGCTGGATCTTCGACGACGTCCAGGGCGATATCGAGGGCATCGTCGCGCGCAGTTTCGCGCCCGATTCGCCCACGCTGGCGACGCCGCCGGGCGCCCCGATGCAGCAGGGCCTCGGCTGGTGGCCGCGGGCCGGGCGCAGCTGGTGGGGCAGGGCGCTGGCGCGGGGCGGTAGCTGGTCGTCGCAGGAAGGGGCGGGGGTGTTTACCGTCGTCGACGAGCGGCCGCGGGCGGAGCGGCGTATGTCGGCTTCCAGTGTACGTTGGCGCTGTGAGAAAGCGCCGGCGTCCCGCACACCTTGATTGGCGCGCTCGCGGCGCCTACCCTAGATGTTCACAGGCCGTAGCTTGGGCACCCGTGCCCAACACAACCACGTCACGCCCGCTCGCGCTCCACGCGATTGACGCCGGCCACCCGCCGCAGGTTCCGGATCAGGTGCGCCAGATGCACGCGATCCTTGGTCTGGATCGTGAAGCGCAGCTGGGTCATCATGTGTTCGTCGTCCTCGTCCATGCCGACATACGTGATGTTGGCATCGGACTCGCCGATCTCGGCGGCGACGCGGGCCAGGATGCCCTTTTCGTTGTTGATCAGCAGGCGGATGCGGCAGTCGAAGCGGCGGTTCAGTTCGGTGCCCCACTGGGCCGGAATCCAACGGTCCGGTTCTTTCAGGCGCAGGCGGTTGGCCTGCGAGCAGTCGGCGGTGTGCACGACGAGGCCCTGGTCACGGCGCAGCTGGCCGATGATGTGGTCGCCCGGGATCGGCAGGCAGCACGGCGCCAGCTGGACCGCGACGCCTTCGCTGCCGTAGATCGTGACGGGGTCCAGTTCGCTGCCGTTGCTCGGCTGGGCCGGGACGGTGGCGACGTCGCCGCCCAGCAGGCTCACGATGTGGCGCGCGACGAGCGCGGGCATGCGCTTGCCGATGCCGATGTCGGCGTACACCTCGTCCATCGACTTGGCCGAGGATTCGGCCAGCAGGCGGTCGACGGTCGACGGCGCCAGCTCGGCCTTGATGCTCAGCTGGGCCAGCGCCTGGCGCAGCAGTTCCTGGCCGAGTTCGACGGATTCGTTCAGGTTGATGGTGCGCAGGTGGTGGCGGATCGCCGAGCGCGCCTTGCCCGTGCGCACGAAACTCAGCCACGTGGGGCTGGGGCGCGAATCGGGATCGGTTTCGATTTCGACGATGTCGCCGTTGCGCAGTTCCGTGCGCAGCGATGCGGGTTCGTGGTTGATCTTCACGGACACCGTGTGGTCGCCGATGCCGGTGTGGATGCTGTAGGCGAAGTCGAGCGGCGTGGCCCCGCGCGGCAGGGCGATGATCTTCGACTTCGGCGTGAACACGTAGACCGAGTCGGGGAACAGGTCGACCTTCACGTGCTCGAGGAATTCGGCGGAATCGCCCGTCTGCTGCTGGATGTCGAGCAGCGACTGCAGCCACGCGTGCGTGCGCTGCTGCAGGTCGGTCATGTTCTGGTCGCCCGTCTTGTACAGCCAGTGCGCCGCCACGCCGGATTCGGCCGTGCGGTGCATCTCCTGCGTGCGGATCTGGAATTCGACCGGGGTGCCGTACGGACCGATCAGGGTGGTGTGCAGCGACTGGTAGCCGTTGATCTTGCGGATCGCGATATAGTCCTTGAACTTGCCGGGCATGGGCTTGTACAGCGCATGCAGCGAGCCGAGCGCCACGTAGCAGTTCGGGACCGTGTCGACGACGACGCGGAAGCCGTACACGTCCAGCACCTGCGAGAACGACAGGTGCTTGCTGCGCATCTTTTTATAGATGCCGTACAGGGTCTTTTCGCGGCCGTAGACTTCGGCCGGCAGGCCGGCCGTGGCCAGCTGGGTCTTGACCGCGTCGAGGATCTTCTTGACCACTTCGCGGCGGTTGCCGCGCGCCGACTTGATCGCCTTCGACAGCGTGCGGTAGCGCAGCGGGTACAGGTGCGAGAACGACAGGTCCTGCAGCTCGCGGTAGATGTCGTTCAGGCCGAGGCGATGCGCGATCGGCACGTAGACTTCCATCGTCTCGCTGGCGATGCGGCGCTTCTTGGCCGGGACCATCACGCCGAGCGTGCGCATATTGTGCAGGCGGTCGGCCAGCTTGATGAGGATGACGCGCACGTCCGACGCCATCGCGAGCAACATCTTGCGGAAGTTTTCCGCCTGCGCCTCGACGACGCTCTGGAATTCGATCTTTTCCAGCTTCGACAGGCCGTCGACGAGGTCGGCGACCTGCGGGCCGAAGCGCTCCAGCAGCTCTTCCTTCTTGACGTCCTGGTCCTCGATCACGTCGTGCAGCAGCGCGGCCATGATGGCCTGGGCGTCCAGCTTCCAGTCGGCGCAGATTTCGGCGACGGCGATCGGGTGCGAGATATACGGCTCGCCCGATTTGCGGACCTGGCCCAGGTGCATCTCGTCCGAGAAGCGGTAGGCTTCCTTGACGCGCTTGAGTTCGACGGGAGTGAGGTATTCGGCCAGCTTGGTGGCCAGATGGGTGATCGACGCGACGCCGGGCGCGGGGACCGGTTCGGTTTCCTGCGGTTTGTTGGCGGGCCGGCCGGGCCGGCTCGCCTTGGTATTGTTGGTGCCCGAGTGGACGGAATCCGGTGAGGATAGGTTCATACGAAAAGACAATCAGCCGCAGTATGGAAACAGCATAACAGAATCGCGGGCTGCTTCGAGTCAGTTGGGGTCATAGCCCGCCCGAGAAATTCGGGCGCCGACCCCAACGACGAAGAAAGTCATCGAGCACCGCCCGATTTACATCGGGACTTTTTTCAGCATTTCCAGACCGACTTTGCCGGCGGCGATTTCACGCAGCGCGACGACGGTCGGCTTGTCCTTGGCTTCGACTTTCGGGGTGTGGCCTTGCAGCAGTTGGCGCGCGCGGTAGGTCGCGGCCAGGGTCAGCTGGAAACGGTTCGGGATGTTTTTGAGGCAATCTTCGATGGTGATGCGGGCCATGTTTTACTCCAGGATCGAATAATTAAAACGGACAGTCCAAACCGGCTTCGGTTCGGCTGGCTGTATGCGTGCGTTCTGTCTAGTCAGTCGGGTTCAGAGCCCAAGCGGGAAATTCGGGCTCTGGCCCCGAAGCGTCAAGACGAATGGATTCCCAACTGGGCAAAGAGCGAGGCGTTGCGGGCTGCCTGTTGGGCGAAGCGGGCACGTGTCGCTTTGACAATCGCCTGCAGCTCGGACAGGGCGACGTTGAACTCTTCGTTGATGATAGCATATTCGAACTCGGGCGCGTGAGCGATCTCGCCCCCCGCGGCCAGCAGGCGTCGCGTGATGATGTGCGGTTCGTCGGTGCCGCGCTTGTGCAGGCGCTCTTCCAGCGCCGCGATCGACGGCGGCAGGATGAAGATGCCGGCCGCATCCGGGAACTGCTTCTTCACCTGGCGCGCGCCCTGCCAGTCGATTTCCAGCAGAATGTCGATGCCCGTTTTCATTTCCTGTTCCACGGTCAGGCGGCTCGTGCCGTAGTAATTTCCATGCACCTCGGCCCATTCCAGGAATTCGCCGCGGTCGGCGCGGGCGACGAAATCCTCGGCGCTGGTGAAGTGGTATTCGCGGCCGTCCTGCTCGCCCGGGCGCGGGGGGCGCGTCGTGGTCGAGATCGACAGTTTGATGCCCGGTTCCTGAGCCAGCAGCGCATTGACCAGGGTCGACTTGCCGGCGCCGGATGGCGCGGCGACGACGAACAGGCTGCCGGAAAAAGCGGAGGTGAGCATGGTGGGTTCCTTTTTCGTGGTGTTCATAGTGCAATTGAACGCGTGGACGGGGAACCCGTCCACCCTACGTAGGGTGGACGGCTTTGCCGTCCACGCGTTCTGCGCTGCCTGACCGGCCCGCGCGCTTATTCGAGATTCTGTACCTGTTCCCGCATCTGTTCAATGAGCAGCTTGAGCTCCATCGACGCATCCGCGAGCTCCTTGACGGAAGCCTTGGCGCCCAGCGTATTCGCCTCGCGGTTCAGTTCCTGCATCATGAAGTCGAGGCGTTTGCCGACCTGGCCGCCTTTTTTGAGGATGTGGCGGGTCTCGTTCAGGTGCGCCGTCAGGCGCGACAATTCTTCCGAGACGTCGATGCGGATGCCGTACAGGGTGACTTCCTGGCGGATCCGTTCGAAGACTTCCTGGCGCGTGAGGACTTGCGGATTGCCGTGGCCGGCGAGGCCGAGGGCGTCCTGCATGCGCTCGATGGCCTTTTGCTGGAACTGCGCGATGACTTGCGGGATCAGCGGCGTGATGCGCTTGACGATGGCTTCCATCGCCTCGATGCGCGCGACCAGCATCGCCTCCAGCGCCGCGCCTTCGCGCTTGCGGCTGTCGACGAAGGCGGCAATCGTTTTCGCGGCGAGGGCGGCGACGTCGGCCTGCAGCGATTCCTGGCCGATCTGCGCTTCCTCGATGACGCCCGGCCAGCGCAGCAGTTCGGCCACCGTCATCAGGGGTGCCGAGACGAAGTGGCGCGTGACTTCGGTCTGGAGCCGGGCGAGGTCGGCCAGCAGCGTGTGGTTGAGGGCCTGGGAGCCCGTCGTGGCCTTGCGGCCGAACGACAGGCGGACCTCGACCTTGCCGCGCGTGATGGCGGCCATGATGGCGGAACGCAGGTCGGGTTCAAGCGCGCGCAAATCGTCGTTGATGCGGAACTGCAGGTCGAGGAAGCGCGAATTGACGCTCTTGATCTCGATCGTCAGCGTGCCGGCAGCGCCTTCGCTTGTGGCGACCGCATAACCTGTCATGCTAGAAATGCTCAATGGAGTCCCCAATTATCGAAATGTCGCAAGGCCCGTGAGGCCATCCGCGCGGCGCGGTGCGGGTAGCGCCGCGCGCTGTGGTTTTGCGAGATTCCCTTATTCTTTACAAAGCGGTGATTTATCCACACAATCGCCGTGTTTAGCAAGGAATACTTTCCCAAATGGCTGCCCAGAATAATGCTCCCCTGCCCGATGGGCTGGAAATTGGCGGATATCGCATTGTAAAGAAAATTGCGTCCGGTGGGTTCAGTATTGTTTATCTGGCATATGACGGCGACGGCAATGCCGTGGCGATCAAGGAATACCTGCCCAGCGCGCTGGCGCTGCGCGCGCCGGGCGAGCTGGCGCCCGTGATCGCCAAGGCCAATCTGCCCATCTTCCGCATCGGACTGAAATGCTTTTTCGAGGAGGGGCGGGCGCTGGCGCGCATCGTCCATCCGAACGTCGTCCGGGTGCTGAATTTTTTCCGCGCCAACGATACGGTCTACATGGTGATGGCCTACGAATCCGGCCACTCGCTGCAGGAATACGCCGCGCGCCTGTTCTCCAAGGGCAGCCGCGCCGGCGAGCCGTTCATCCGGCAGGTTTTCTACGGCGTCTGCGCGGGCCTGCGCGAAGTCCACGCGAACAAGCTGCTGCACCTGGACCTGAAACCGGCCAACATCTACCTGCGCACCGACGGCTCGCCGCTGCTGCTCGATTTCGGCGCGGCGCGCCAGACCATCAATACCGATTCGCCCACGCTGGCGCCCATGTACACGCCCGGCTTCGCGGCGCCCGAGCTGTATGCGAAAGGGACCGCGCTCGGGCCGTGGACGGACATCTACAGCATCGGCGCGGCCATGTTTGCCTGCATGGCGGGCGCGCCGCCCCCGCCGGCCGACCAGCGCCGCGTGGCCGACACGATGGACAATCAGGTGGCGCGGCTGGAAGGGGCCTACACGCCGGGCCTGGTGGCGATGGTGAAGGCTTGCCTCGCCCTCGATCCGCTGGCGCGCCCGCAGAGCGTGTTCGCCGTGCAGAAGGTGCTGCAGGCCGGCCTTTCCGCACTGCCGGCGCGCGCCGAACCGCAAGACGCGGCGCCGGAGGCCGCCCCGGAATCGGGCTGGCGCGGCCTTGTGGGACGCATCGGCTTCGGGCGCGGCGGACGTAACTGAGGAACCGACATGCAATTCTCCATCTACCAGCAAAGCCACATCGGCGGCCGTAAAGTCAACCAGGACCGCATGGGCTATCTGTACACGCGCGAAGCGCTGCTGCTCGTGCTGGCGGACGGCATGGGCGGCCATCTGCGCGGCGAGGTCGCGGCCACGATCGCGCTGCAAAGCATCGCCGCGCGCTTCAAGGCGCAGGCCACGCCGTACGTGCGCAAGCCCGAACGCTTCCTCGAGGAGGCCCTGCGGCAGGCCCACGACGACATCCTGCGCTACACCCGCGAACACGCCATGCCGGACAGTCCGCGCACGACGATCGTCGCCTGCCTCGTGCAGCACAACAGCGCGGTCTGGGCCCATTGCGGCGACTCGCGCCTGTACTGGCTGCGCCGGGGCCAGGTCCTCGGGCGCACGCGCGACCATTCGCACATCGAGTACCTGATCGCGAAAGGGCAGGCCGACGCCAGCGAGCGCGCCACGCACCCGGACCGCAACAAGCTGTATAACTGCCTGGGCGCGTCGACGCCGCCGAAGGTCGAGCTGTCGCGCGGCGCGAGCCTGGAGCCGGGCGACGTCCTGCTGCTGTGTTCCGACGGCCTGTGGGCCGTCCTGCCCGACACCGAGATCGCGCACCGCCTGTCCGCGCACACCGTCGTGCAGGCCGTGCCGGAGATGGTCGCGATGGCCACCGCCATCGCCGGCAGCCGCGGCGACAACACGACGGCCCTCGCCATCCAGTGGCAGGGCGCGGGCGCGCCGGCCATGGCCGCCGACCCGAGCGTCGTCTCCACGCAGATGCTGCCCGAGGGCGAAGTCACGAGCCGCATCGATTCTCCGGCCGCGGCGCCCGGTCCCGACGACCCGTTCGACGAGGACGACATCGAGAAGGCGATCGCCGAGATCCGCGACGCGATCGAGAAGTCGTCGCAGATACTGAAATAAACCTGATTAACCACTTACCGACCACTCACACGAAGGACATCCATGACCGAAACCCTCCGCCCCAGCGGCCGTGCCGTCGACCAGCTGCGCGCCATCCGCATCACCCGCCAGTACACGAAGCACGCCGAAGGTTCCGTGCTGATCGAGTGCGGCGACACGAAGGTGATCTGCACCGCCAGCATCGAAGACAAAGTGCCGGGCTTTTTGAAAGGGAAGGGGCAGGGCTGGCTGACGGCGGAATACGGCATGCTGCCGCGTTCCACGCACACGCGCATGGACCGCGAGGCGGCGCGCGGCAAGCAGTCCGGCCGCACGCAGGAAATCCAGCGCCTGATCGGCCGCTCGCTGCGCGCCGCCTTCGCCCTGGAAGCCTTTGGCGAACGCACCCTGCACATCGATTGCGACGTGATCCAGGCCGACGGCGGCACGCGCACGGCGTCGATCACGGGTGCGATGGTGGCGGCCTACGACGCGTTTTCGCGCCTGGTGCTCGCGGGACTGATCCCGGCCGTGCCGGTGAAGCATTTCGTGGCCGCGATCTCGGTGGGCATGGTGGGCGGCGTGCCCGTGCTGGACCTGGATTACATCGAGGATTCGGGCTGCGACACCGATATGAACGTCGTGATGACGGAGGCCGGGCACTTCGTCGAGGTGCAGGGCACGGCCGAGGGCGAGGCCTTCGACCGGGCCGGAATGAACCGGTTGCTCGACCTGGCGGAGCAGGGGATTCGTGAATTGGTGGCGTTGCAGAAGCGGGCGCTGGGCCTGGCGGCTTGACATCCCGTCGCCTCCGCGCAGGCGGGGGCCCAATTACGACGCTTGAAAGTTTGTGGCTTACGACAGCAATCCCGTGAGCCAGCTCGGATGAAACGGCAGTCCGCACAATCCGGCCACGCCATAAAACACACCGACCACCGTCGGTACCAGCGCCGCCATGTACAGCCAGCGCTGGCGCGTCAACGCGGTGACGGCCAGCAGCGACAGCGCGAGCGCCAGCGCCGCGTCGGACAGGTCGAACTGGTCGTCGCGGTAATTCAGTGCGTCGTACGTCGCCTGGTCCTGCCTGGCCTGCGCCACCACCTCGTCCTTCTTCTTCGCCTGGCCCGCTTCCAGTTTTTCGAGTTCCCCGATCGCGGCAGCGTAGCCCGCCTGCTCGCCGGCCGGGCGGGCAGCGGCGGCCAGGCGCAGCTGCAGCAGGGTCGTATGCGCCTGTTCCTGGCGCAGGTTGCGGGCCTGGTAGAAGGCCCAGTGGTCGATCTTGTCGGCCTGCGCCTGCTGCATCGCCTGCACGATGTTGTCGTCCTTGATCTTGCAGACGCCCATGAACGACGCCAGCAGCGCCACCGTCAGCGCGACCTTGCGATCGAGCCCGGAGCCGCCCGTGATTTCGATGCTTTCCATGTCACTCCTTCGTATTGCCCGTACCCGGCAGTTTCAGCCGGCCCGTGTGATAGTCGTATTCGTATAACTCGCCGTAGCGGCCCCATTCGATCGCCACTTCCAGCATGCGCTTGGCCTGGTCCGCTTCCAGCGTGTCTTCCAGCAGGTCGATGAACGGGTCTTCCGGCAGCGCGCCGCCCGGTTCGTCCTCCAGCTGGCGGTGGATGCGCGCGGCCAGCGGCACGGTTTTCAACAGCTGCTGGCCGAACAGCGTCTGGCGCAGCGCCTGGTCGGCCTGGGCATAGCGCAGGCCAAGGCCGGTCAGGGCGATGTCGCCGCGCTCGACGTGCGCGAGGCCCAGCAGGCCCAGTGCCTCGTAGGTCGGGAACAGTTCCTCGTCCGGCAGCTCGGTGTCTTCCGACAGCTGCGGCAGGTCGGCGCGGCCGTCGTACGGGGCGCCGGCCAGCAGGTCCAGCACGCTCTCCATGCGGCCCACGTCGGTGTCGGGCACACGGTAGTCGATCGTGGCCGCGCGCGCGGTCGCGGGGACGACGGCGGGGCGCATCGTCATCAGGCCGTACACCTCGTCGACGAGGGCGCGCACCGCCGGCGTGTCGGCATTGCGCGGGCGCGGCAGGTCGATGCGGATCTCGTGGCGCACGCGGCCCGGATCGCTGGACAGGATGATGATGCGGTCGGCCATCATGACGGCTTCCTCGATGTTGTGCGAGACGATCAGGATGCCGCGCGTGGGTATTCGCTTGCCGTCCCACAGGTCGAGGATGTCGCCCCGCAGGGTCTCGCCGGTCAGCACGTCGAGCGCGGAAAAGGCTTCGTCCATCAGCAGCACGTCCGGGTGCGTGACGAGCGCGCGCGCGATGCCCACGCGCTGGCGCATGCCGCCCGAGAGCTCGCGCGGCAGCGCGCTGCCGAAGCCGGACAGGCCGATCAGGTCGAGCATGGCGTCGGCCCGCTCGCGCCGCGCGGCAGGCGCAATGCCCTGCGCTTCCAGCCCGAGTTCCACGTTCTGCTGCACCGTCAGCCAGGGGAACAGCGCGAACGACTGGAACACCATCGCCACGCCGGACAGCGGCCCGCGGATCGGGCGTCCGCGGTATTCGACCTTGCCCGCGTCGGCCGGCACGAGGCCGGAGACGATGCGCAGCAGGGTCGATTTGCCGGAGCCGGATTTGCCGAGCAGCGCGACGATCTCGCCGTCCGCCAGGGTGAAGTCGACGCCTTCGAGCACGGTGCGCGGGGCGCCGTCGGCGCTGCGGAAGGCCTTTTTTACGCCTTTCAGTTCAACCAGGTTTTCCATAACGGTTCCAATGTGGTTCGGTGGGCACACCGTGCCCACCGTGCAAGTCACCTGCTTCGATCCTCTGCGAGGAGATACAGCCGGCGCCAGAAGAAGCGGTTCAACAGCATGACGAACACGCACATCACGCCGATGCCGAGGGCGATGCGGTGGAAGTCGCCGGCGTCCGTCATCTGCTTGATGTAGCTGCCCAGGCCGTCGGCCACGAGCGACGTCTTGCCCCAGGTGACGTATTCCGCCACGATGCTCGCGTTCCACGAGCCGCCGCTCGCGGTGATCGCGCCCGTCACGAAACTCGGGAACACGGCCGGCAGGTACACGCGCTTCCATTTCAGCCAGCCCGTCAGCCCCAGATTGTCGGCCGCGAGGCGCAGCTCGTTCGGCAACGTCGATGCGCCCGCGACCACGTTGAACAGGATGTACCACTGCGTGCCGAACACCATCAATGGGCTGAGCCAGATGTTCGGATTCAGGCGCAGGTGCACGAGCGCGTACACGACGAGCGGGAACATCAGGTTCACCGGGAACGCGGCCAGGAATTGCGCCAGCGCCTGCACGGCCTGCGCATAGCGCGGGCGCAGGCCGATCCACACGGCGACGGGCACCCACACGAGCGACGCGAGGCCGATCAGCAGCATCACCCGCACGAGCGTGATGCAGCCGAGGCCCAGGACGCGCAGCGCCTCGCCCCAGCCCACCTGCGCGTGGATGAACATCAGGAAGCGGCCTGCGCCCAGCAGCGCGAGCACGAGGACGACCCGGTCGATGGCGCGCGTGGACAGCGTGAAGCGCGCCGGGCGCGGCGCCGCGTCGGCGACGTCGCGCGTGCCGAACCAGCCGAGCGTGCGCGCGAGCGCCGCCCACATGCGGTCGGTGAGGGCGCGGATCCACACGCTGCGGCGGCCCCAGTCGAGCACCCACGATTGCTGGGCGTATTCGCCCTGCGATTCCTCGAAGCGGAATTTGTCGGCCCACGCCAGCAGGGGGCGGAAGAACAGCTGGTCGTACAGCAGGATGCCGGCGAACATGGCGGCGATGGCCCAGGCAATGGCGGCGCCCTGCTTCTGTTCGATGGCGACGGCGATGTAGGCGCCGATGCCGGGCAGCTTGATGTCCTGGCCGGCCACCGAGATCGCCTCGGCCGCGACCAGGAAGAACCAGCCGCCGGACATCGACATCATCATGTTCCACAGCAGCGCCGGCAGCGCGTACGGCAGTTCCAGGCGCCAGAAGCGCTGCCACGGCGACAGCCGGAACACGCGCGCCGCCTCCGCCAGTTCGGGCGGGACCGTCTTCATCGACTGGTACAGGCTGAACGCCATGTTCCAGGCCTGCGACGTGAAGATCGCGAACACGGCGGCGCATTCCACGCCCAGCAGGTTGCCGGGGAAGAGGGCGATGAAGGGGGCGATGGCGATGGCCTGGAAGCCCAGGATCGGCACCGACTGCAGCACATCCAGCAGGGGCACCATGATCTTTTCGGCGCTGCGCCAGCGCGTGGCGACGACGGCGAACGCGAACGTGAACAGCAACGCGGCGCCGAGTGCGCTGAACATGCGCAGGATCGTGCGCAGCAGGTAGTAGGGCAGGAAGGCCGGGTCGAGCGAGATCGGCGTCGGCTGGCCCAGCACGAACGGGCGCGTCATCTGCATCGCGCCGTACGCGGCCAGCGCCAGCACGACGAGGACGAGCGGCAGTAGCGCCCAGTCCCAGCGGTTCGGGGTCGTCGTGAGGAACGAGCGGCCGGTGCGGCCCGGGGTGAACAGTTCGAACATGTCTCGTCTCCGTCAGTATTGCCCGTGCAGGCGCAGGCCGGCCACGTTCACGGGCCCGCGCGCACCGTTGTAGGCCGGGTTGGCGATGTGCTGCCAGTCCAGCGACAGGGCCGCGTGCTTGCCCAGTCCAATCTTGTAGTACGCCTCGGCGATCTGTTCGGGATGGTAGTCCAGTCGGCCGTCGCCGATGAACGCGCCCACGCCGCCGGCCGCCAGGTAGTCGCGGTGCGCCTGCGCCAGGCCATTGCGCACGGCGGCAATGCCCACGGCGTCGCCGGCGCGTCCCCACATCGCGCCCTGCAGTGTCGCACCCGCCGACAGCGAACGCTCGATCTCGGCGAACGCATACGTTTCCGACTGCCCGTCGTTGCGGCTGGCGCGCGCGAACACGGCGGCGTTGTCGCTCAGGGCCTGGTCCAGGCTCAGGCCGAAACCCGTCTTGTCGCGCTCGCGCCGCACGCTGCCGACATCGGGCACGCCGCCCGGCGCGCCGGCCGCCAGCGCGTCGCGGAACGATCCCATGCGCGCGCGGTCGCGGAACGCCAGCAGGCGCACCGTGCCCGCCTGCCCCAGCCAGGCGTGGCGATGCTCGAACTCGACCTGGTCGCCATAGTGCCTGAAGATGTGCCGGTCGAGCGGCAATCCGTTCGATTCCTGCGGCAGCATGAAGCGCCCCGCGCGCACGGCCCAGTCGCCATCGTAGTATTCGAGCGCCGCGCCCCACGTGTAGCCGCGCGCGTCCGCGGCGAAGTCCCAGGCGCCGTGGGCGACCAGGGCCCAGTTGAGGAACTGGCTGCGGGCGTCGTGCGCCTGGCTGTTGGCGTCGAAGATGTCGGATACGGCCAGGTTGCCGGCCGTGAGGACGACGCGGCGAGTCGCGACGCTGCCGGCCAGCTGGTTCTGGTCCGATTCGACGGCCTGCATGTCGCCGCCCAGGTTCCACGTCTGGCGCAGGAACAAGCGGGCGCGGTAGAAAGTGGGACTGGTGCCGCTCGTCTTCTGCTGTTCGCCATTGGTCATGCCGCCCAGCCCGTGCAGGCCGGACATGGCCTTGCCCTGCACGACTTCCGGGTCGAAATACAGCTCGGCGCCCTGCCACGGACGCACGCCGAAGGCGGCCGTCGCGCTGAACGAATAGCCCGTCTCGCGCCACGGGGCGAGGCTGGCGGGACCGCTGTAGGCGGCGTCGAAGGCGGGCTTGGCCTGCCACACGTACGTGGCCTGGACGTGCGCGTTCCAGGCCTCCGGCGCGGGCAGGTCGTCGGCGCGCACGCCCGGTGCGGCTGCCAGAAGCCAGGCCGCACAGTAAAACATCGAACAACGAAACATCGGTATCTCCGTCGGTGAACGGCATACCTTTCATTCGCGCTTGGTGACGCCGTGCGCGTCCTCGTCAGAAGGCGCGCAGCGGGATTCGTTTGTCGTGGGATGCGATGTCCCCGATGCAAAGGGACGCGGATACCATCATTCGCCCTGGGGCGAGATGACGGCAGGAGGAGACCTGCGTTATCTTGCCGGGGCCGGACCGGCATTTAGCCGGCAACAACTGCCACTCGAACAAGTGCCCATGAAAGGGACTCCATGAAATGAAAACGGTCGGATTCTACGTGGCCGTCCTTTCTAGCGTCAAGGAAATATCTGGGCGCTTTGGGGCGCTATCCTGGGCACCAAATATTGCACCGCAATGACATTCGCAAGGCAGGGCGGCCGCGCTCGCGCGCGCGAACAACGCGGTTAGGCGACGGTCGAAGGCCGGTGCGAATGATAGCGGTGCGCTTGTCTTTACGGTATTACGGTTTGTTAATGTGGGTGACATTACTTGATCGTAATTTTTACGCTCCCATCGGTCGCCTATACTGCACCGCAGCGCCATTTTCATGCCAATCCGGCAGCGCGTCCATTCCCGACACTGCCCCCAAACCATGCACGACCTCGCCGACATTGCAGACTGGCTGCAAACCCACGCCATTCACCACGAGACTCCGGTCCACGATACCTTGCCGGACCCGGTGTTCCGCGTGAACGGCGAGGCGGCCGTGTCGTTCAGCACCAACAATTACCTGGCGCTGGCGAACCACCCCCGTCTCGTGGAGGCGGCGAAGGCGGGCCTGGAACGCTACGGCGTCGGCAATTGCGAATCGCGGCTGCTGGGCGGCGACCTGCCCGTGTACCGCGAGCTGGAGCGCCGGCTGGGTGAACTCAAGCACAAGACCGACGCCGTGCTGTTCGTCACGGGCTATATGACGAACATCGGCGTGCTGTCCACGCTCGTCAAGGTCGGCCTGCTGGCGCGCATCCACGGCTACCGGCCCAGGAAACGCCGCAAGTACGCCTATTTCACGGACGAGTACAACCACATCAGCATCCGCGAAGGCATCCTGATGTCGGGCGCCGACCGGCACACGTACCGCCACGCCGACATGGACCATCTCGAGTCGTTGCTGAAGGCGGCGGAGGGCGTCAGCCCGATCATCGTCAGCGACGGCGTGTTCAGCATGGAAGGCACGATCGCGCCGCTGCCCGAGCTGACGCAACTCGCCGAGAAATACGGCGCGATCCTGTACGTCGACGACGCCCACGCCACCGGCATCCTGGGCGCCAACGGCGGCGGCACGTCGGAGCACTTCGGCTGCTACAGCCCCACCATCATGCAGATGGGGACCCTGTCGAAGGCGCTGGGCGCCATCGGCGGCTTCGTGGCGCTGGAGCGCCAGATGGCCGACGTGCTGCGCCTGACGAGTTCCGCCTACGGTTTCACCTGCCCGCCGCCGCCGGACCAGGCCAACGCCCTGCTGGCCGCGCTGGACCTGCTGCACGAAGAGCCGGAACGCCGCACGCGCCTGTGGGACAACCAGCGCTACTTCGTCGAACGCATGCAGCCGCTGGGGTACACGCTCACGTCGACGCAGACGCCGATCGTGCCGGTATTGATCGGCGACGCCGGGCGCTGCCAGACCTTCCAGCGCGCGCTGCGCGCGGAGGGCATCCACGTCGACGCGATCCAGTTCCCGGCCGTTCCCGTGGGCCAGGCGCGCCTGCGCTTCATGCTCAACGCGGGACATACGCGCGCCCAGATCGACCACGTCGTGGCCGTGATGACGCGGCTGTCCTCCATGCTATAGTCCAACCAATTCAAGAGCCGAACCATGCCGAACTGCCTCGTGATCGAAGACGACACCGAAACGCGCGACTATCTTTGCAGCGGGTTGCGCGCGGCCGGCTATGCCGTGCAGGCCGAAGCGAACGGCGAGTCGGGCAACCGCCGCCTGCAGGAGACGCGCTGGGACGTCGTCGTGCTCGACCGCATGCTGCCCGGCCAGGTCGACGGCATCGGCATCCTCGAACAGATGCGCGCACGCGGCGACGGCACGCCGGTGCTGATCCTGTCGGCGCTGAACAGCGTCGACGAGCGCGTGCGCGGCCTGCGCGCCGGCAGCGACGACTATCTGACCAAGCCGTTCGTCATGTCGGAACTGCTGGCACGGGTGGAAAACCTCAGCCGGCGCAATACCTGGTCGCGCGATGCCACGACCCTGCAGGTGGCCGACCTGCAGCTCGACGTGCGCACGATGCGCGTGACGCGCCAGGGCGCCACGATCACCCTGCAGCCGCGCGAATTCCGCCTGCTCGAATACCTCATGCGCCACGAAGGCCAAATCGTCACCCGCACGATGCTGCTGGAAGGCGTGTGGGAATACCATTTCGATCCGCAGACGAACGTGATCGACGTCCAGATCAGCCGCCTGCGCAGCAAGATCGACAAGGATTTCAGCCCCGCCCTGATCCACACGGTGCGCGGCGCCGGCTATGTGCTGAGCGCCGCCCCGACGTATGGCCCGTCCGCGCGCTAAGCCGGGCGCCGGCGCGGGCGTCAGCCTGCGCGGCTCCATCGCGTTCCGGCTCGCGGTCGGCTACGGCCTGCTGCTGGCCGCGTCGATGGCCACGCTGTCCGCGATCGTCTATTTCGGCACGGTGGGCGTGTTCGAGCACTCGATCGACAGCAAGATCATGAGCGTGGAGGCGCGCCTGGCCGACGCCTGGACCAGCGACGGCCGCCGTGGCCTCGTACGCGAGATCGACGCCCAGCTGCACGACCTGATCGACACCGACACGGAAGTGGTGGGCGTCGTCGACGCCCAGGGCCACGTCCTGGCCGGCAACCTGGGGCGCTGGTACGGCGACCTGCCGCCGTCCGGGGAGCTGGGGTTCGGACAGATGCAGCGCAACGGCACGCCGGTGTCCGTGCGCCTCATCGCGACCCGCCTGGACGACGGTAGCCGGCTCGTCGTCGGCCGCGACCTGATCGAGCTCGACGCCATCCGCAGCGTCGTCGAACGCGCGCTGCTGGTCAGCGCCGCCATGTCGATCGTGCTCGCGTTCTTCGGCGCCCAGATCTTCCGTTCGCGCCTCGAAGCGCGCATCGGCCGCATCCGCCGCACGACGGCGCGCATCGCGGCCGGCGAGCTGTCCAGCCGCATCGTCGTGATGGGCAACGACGAATTCGCGCGCCTGGGCGACGACATCAACCGCATGCTCGACCGCATCGAGGCCCTGATGGAGGGCGTGCGCCACGTGTCGAACTCGATCGCGCACGACCTGCGCACGCCGCTGTCGCGCGTGCGCAGTCGCCTCGACCGCGCGTTGCAGGTCTCGGCCGACCCGCATGCGCTCGTGGCGGACGCGCGCCTGGCCATCGAGGACATCGACAGCGTCATCTCGCTGTTCGACAAGCTGCTGCAGATCGCCGCGCTGGAATCCGGCGTGCGTGCCGGCACCTTCGAAAAGCTCGACCTGGCCGCCATCGCGCACGACATGACGGAATTGTACGAAGCGGCCGCCGAAGAGCAGGGCGTGCTGCTGCGCTTCGCCGGCCGGCCGACGACGATCCGCGGCGACCGCGACCTGCTGGCCAGCGCCCTCGCGAGCCTGATCGACAACGCCATCAAGTACGGCCGCAACGGCGGCCGGGTCGACGTCGACGTCGGCATGGTGGACGGCGCGCCGGTGCTGACGGTGCGCGACTACGGCTCGGGCGTGCCGGTCGAGGACATGGACAAGATCACGCGGCGTTTCTACCGCGTGGACCAGAGCCGCCACCTGCCGGGCAACGGCCTGGGGCTGTCCATCGTCACCGCCATCACCCAGCTGCACGAGGGCACGCTCGCGCTGCGCCGTGCCGATCCGGGGTTCGAGGCGAGCATGGTGTTCCCGCAGCCTTGATGCGCACCGCGCGTTAAAATACGGTCTTTGCCGCGCCGTGCGCGCTTGATCCGGAACGACCATGACCCAACGCCTCATCCTTGCCTCCAACAACGCGGGCAAGCTCAAGGAATTCGCCCAGCTCCTGGGCCCGATCGGCTTCGAACTGCATCCGCAGGGCGAATTCAACGTTCCCGAAGCGGACGAGCCGTTCGGCACCTTCGTCGAGAACGCCCTGCAGAAGGCCCGCCACGCGGCACGCCTGACCGGCCTGCCGGCCCTCGCCGACGATTCCGGCGTGTGCGTGAACGCCCTTGGTGGCGCGCCCGGCGTGTATTCCGCGCGCTATGCGGGCGAACCGAAATCGGACGCGCGCAACAACGAGAAACTGATCGCCGACCTGGCCTCGCACGCCGACAAATCGGCGTATTACTACTGCGTGCTCGTGTACGTGCGCCACGCCGACGATCCGCAGCCCGTGATCGCGGACGGCGTCTGGCGCGGTCAGATCGTCGCGACGCCGCGCGGCGCCAACGGCTTCGGCTACGATCCTTATTTCCTGCTGCCGGATGTTGGCCGCACCGCCGCCGAACTGGAACCGCTTGAAAAAAACGCCGTCTCGCACCGCGGCCAGGCGCTGCGCGCGCTCGTCGACAAGCTCGGGAAGCTGGCATGATTCCGATCAAGCCCGTCGGCCCGGCCGCCGCGCCCCGCAATGCCGCGACCGCAGCCCTGCAATACCTGCAACCGGGCGCGCTGAACCTGGCGGCGCTGCCGCCGCTGTCGCTGTACATCCACTGGCCGTGGTGCGTCCGCAAGTGCCCGTACTGCGACTTCAATTCGCACGAGAGCCGCGGGCCGATCCCGGAACAGGCTTACCTGGACGCGCTGCGCGCCGACCTCGAACAGTCGCTGCCGTTGATCTGGGGCCGCAAGATCCACACGGTGTTCATCGGCGGCGGCACGCCCAGCCTGATCTCGGCGGCGGGCCTGGAGCGGCTGATGTCCGACCTGCGCACCTTGCTGCCGCTCGACCTCGACGCCGAGATCACGATGGAAGCGAATCCCGGCACGTTCGAAGCCGACAAATTCAAGTCGTTCCGCGCGAGCGGCATCAACCGCCTGTCGATCGGCATCCAGAGCTTCAACAGCGCGCACCTGCAGGCGCTGGGCCGCATCCACGACGCCAACGAGGCGATCAAGGCCGTGGAGATCGCCCAGGCGAATTTCGACAACTTCAACCTCGACCTGATGTACGCGCTGCCGGGGCAGACTCTGGCCGAGGCGCAGGCCGACGTCGACCTGGCGCTGGGGTTCGCGCCGCCGCACCTGTCGCTGTACCACCTGACGATGGAACCGAACACGGTGTTCGCCAAGTACCCGCCCGACCTGCCGGGCGACGACGAGAGCGCCGACATCCAGGACATGATCGCCGCGCGCACGGCCGCCGCCGGCTACGATCACTACGAAGTCTCGGCCTATGCGCGGCCGGGCCACCGTGCGCGTCATAACCTGAACTACTGGCAGTTCGGCGACTATCTCGGCATCGGCGCCGGCGCCCATTCGAAGCTGTCGTTCCCGCACCGCGTGCTGCGCCAGGTCCGCTACAAGCAGCCGGCGTCGTTCATGGAAGCGGCCATGAAGGGCAATGCCGTGGCCGAGGAACACGAGATCGGGCGTGCCGACATGGGGTTCGAATTCATGCTCAACACGCTGCGGCTGACGGAAGGCTTCGACCCGAACCTGTTCGGAGAGCGTACGGGCATGCCGATCAACGCCATCGAAAAAGCGTTGAACGAGGCCGAAGCGAAGGGACTTGTTTATCGCGACTTCCGCGTCATCCGGCCGACGGCACTGGGGCAGCGCTTCCTCAACGATCTGCAGGAGATGTTCCTGGCCGAAGGGTAAATCCATGTAACGGTATCTCGCCGCGAGCACCTACATCGATTTCGACACGCCCGACGTCCTGGCCGCCGCGCACCGGCTGGGCGAGGGCGCCGCGTCCGAACCGGACGTCGTCCGCGCCTGCTTCGAATTCGTGCGCGACCGCATCCGCCACAGCGTCGATTTCAGGCTGAATCCCGTAACCTGCAAGGCGTCCGACGTGCTGCGCCACGAAACGGGCTACTGCTACGCGAAGAGCCATCTGCTCGCCGCGCTGCTGCGGGCGAACGGCATCCCGGCCGGGCTGTGCTACCAGCGCCTGTCCGTCGGCACCGGCGGCGCGCCATACTGCCTGCACGGCCTGAACGCCGTGTACCTGAAGGACTTCGGCTGGTATCGCATCGATGCGCGGGGCAACAAGCCCGGCGTCGACGCGCGCTTCGATCCGCCGGTGGAGCGGCTGGCGTTCGCCGTCCGCGAGCGTGACGAGCGCATGTTGCCGGAGATCTGGGCCGAGCCGCTGCCCGTCGTCGTCGGCACGCTCGAGTGCTACGATACGTGGGACCGGGTGCTGGCCAACCTGCCGGATGTCGAGCTCCTGGATTGACCGCAGCCTCCACCTGATGAAAGGACCAGCATGTTCAGTCACATCGTGATCGGTTCGAACGACCTCGAACGTTCCAGGCGTTTCTACGACGCCGTACTGGGAACGCTCGGCGTGGGCGAACCGTTCCCCAATCTTGCCCCGACCGGCCACCGGCGCCTGTTCTACCGCCATAACGGCGGCATGCTCGGCATTACCGAGCCCATCGACGGCGCACAGGCGACGTGCGCGAACGGCGCCACGATCGGCTTCAAGTGCGATTCTCCCGAGCAGGTCCATGCGTTCCACGATACCGCGGTCGCCCTTGGCGGCACGTCGATCGAGGCGCCGCCGGGCCTGCGCGAGGGCAGCCTGGGCCCGCTGTACCTGGCCTATGTGCGCGATCCGGACGGCCACAAGCTCTGCGCCGTGTACCGCCCCACATAGTCGGACCGGCCCGCGGTGACCGGACGAAACGTGTCGGGTATCCTCGCAACCCTGTGTTAAAGTAGCTGTCTTGCATGTGTTTCAATGAAAGGCAGCTGGTCGATGCCTATCCCCGCAACGCCGCGCATCCTGGTCGTGGATGACGAAGAAGCCATCCTCTATGTGTTCGAGCGCTATCTGAGCGTCGCCGGCTATGACGTGTCCGTCGCCGACAACGGCTTCGACGCCATCAGCGCCGGCGAAGCCGGTCCCTTCGACCTGCTCATCACCGATTTCCGCATGCCCGGCATGAACGGCATCGAGGTGATCCACGCGCTGCGCCGCCTGCGGCCCGGCCTGCCGGCGCTCATCATTTCCGGCAATCCGGTCGAAGCGGGCGCGATGCCCGACGGGGTGCGCTTCCTGTCGAAACCCGTGTCGATGGCCGCTCTCCTCGGCATCATTCCGTCCCTCACCGGACGCCGTATCGACTGAACATACCGAAACGGCAGTACGTCGATCCGGTGCCGATCGCGCACAATGGGTGTCATGAAGCATCCCGATCGCTCCCTCTTTCCCGCCCGCCGCCTCGTCGCCGAAGGACTCGGCACCGCCTTGCTGCTGGCCGTCGTCGTCGGCTCCGCCATCATGGGCAACCGGCTCGCGGGCGGCAATGCGGCCATCGCGCTGCTCGCCAATTCGATCGCGTCCGGCTGCGGCCTCGTCGTGCTGATCCTGATGTTCGGCGGCGTCTCGGGCGCGCATATGAATCCCGTCGTCACCCTGGCCGAAGTCTGGCAGCGCAACCTGCCGGCCGCGCTCGCGCTGCCGTATGCCGCGGCGCAGACGGGGGGCGCGTTCGCCGGCGTGGCCATCGCGCACCTGATGTTCGGCGAACCGGCGTTCGCCGCCGCGACGCATGCGCGCACGGGCGCGGCGCTGTGGTGGAGCGAGGGCGTCGCCACGTTCGGCCTGGTGGCCACCATCATCAGCTGTGCGCGCACCCGGCCGCATGTCACGCCCTATGCGGCGGCGCTGTTCATCGTCGCGGGGTACTGGTTCACGGCGTCGTCGTCGTTCGCCAATCCCGCCCTGACGCTGGCGCGCGCCGCCACCGATACGTGCGCGGGCATCCGGCTCGCCGACGTGCCGGGCTATGTGCTGGCCCAGCTGGCCGGCGCGGCGGCGGCGACGGCCGTCTTCGGCTGGTTGTATCCGCGCGCGCCGGCAGGGGCCACGGTGGCCGGCACGGCGGCGCCCGGCGAGTTGGCGGCGGCCGACTGAAGGGAACGTCCCGAAGCGTCAACCGCGCTGTCCGGCCGCCAGCGCCGTCAGCGTGCGCGCAAGGCCGCTGACCACGCGCGCCATGCCGCCAAAGATGGCCTGCTCGGGCGACTCGTCGTCGTCATCCGGCTGGCCCTCGGCCTGGCGGTACGGAAAGCGCGTGAACGACGTGTCGGTGAGCACGAGGGCGGGCATGCCGGCGCCGGGATGATGCCAGGCGGCGCGGTCGAGCAGGGTCACGCCCTGCATATAGGCCGGCGTCGCCAGGCCGTGCGGCGGCACCCCCACGACGCTCTGGAAAGCCGCCAGCGCATCCTGCACGGCGCGCGACGACGCCAGGCTGCCCACGTAGGCGATGAAGCTGGCGGGACGCTCGACCGGCGCATCCGCCAGCATGTGCGCCAGGTCGTCCAGGTCCGCGCCGTGCGCCGCCGCGGGCGCGGCGGGCCGGGGCGCCAGGAAGAAGACGAAGCGGATTTCCGTGCCGCGGCTGGGATGCACGTCGGCCAGCAGCCGCGCCAGCTCCAGCACGGCGGCCGCACCGCCGGCCGCGCCGGGATCGCCGTCGGGCGCGTTGGCTGGGGCGCCGTCCAGGCGGGCGCCGACGATGAAGGTGCGCCCCGCCTTCGCACCCGGCGCCACGTTGGATACGACCGCTTCGATGTGGTGTCGCTGGCCGGGGCCGCCGCAGTCCTGCACGGCATAGCCGGCGATCCGCAGTACGCTGTCGATGTAGGCGGCGGCCTCGGCCCGCCGCGCGGCCGGGTCGTGCGTGCCGGCCGCGAGCGCGCTCACGTGCGCGCGCAGGCGCATGGCCAGCGGCGGCGCCGGCATGGCGGTACCGGGGTTCACCGTGACCAGCGCCAGCAGCACGAGCAGGACGATGGCGACGATGGATTTCCAATGTGCACGAAAAAAATGTCGCATGGCGTGGGGCGCGGCGCATGGGGCGACCGTGCCGGACAGGCCGGGCTCGGCGCGCGATTGCGGTCCTGGCGGACGCCGTCCGGCGACGGCTGCCGGGGCCGCCCGTGCATGCATAAAAAAACCGGGGCCGGCCTGCGATTTCATGATACCGAAATCGCGGCCGGCCCCGGTCGGGATCGTGCCAATGGCGCGCGGAAACAAAGTCGTGCGCTAGAGCATACCAACGTCGTTCCCGCGAAGGCGGGAACCCAATTTTGCACGCGCAGCCGACGCGCATCGAACTTGGGCCCCCGCCTGCGCGGGGGCGACGGCTCATCAGCCCGCCGCCGTCGCCGGCCCCCCGCGTTCGCGGAAACGACGGCTCATCAGCCCGCCGCCGTCGCTGGCCCGGCCGCCTTCGCGGGGGGCGACGCTCATCAGCGTGCCGCCGTCGCCGGTCCCGGCTCGCTCCAGCCGCCGCCCAGCACGCGGTACAGCGTGACCTGGTTCTGCAGGCGCAGCAGGTTGGCCTGGATGGCCTGCTGCTGCGCGGTGAACAGCGAACGCTGGGCATCCAGCAGGTCGAGGTAGCTGGCCGTGCCGTTGCGGTAGCGCAGGTCGGACAGGTTGAAGCGGTCGGTCTCGGCCGCTGCCACCGCCTGTTGGGCCCGCAGTTGTTCGCTGTACGTGGCCTGGCCGGCCAGCGCGTCCGCCACTTCGCGGAACGCGGTCTGGATCGACTTCTCGTACTGCGCGACGGCGATGTCGCGCTCGGCACGGGCGCTCTCGACGCCGGCGCGCGTGCGGCCGAAGTCGAACAGCGGCAGGATCGCCTGCGGGGCGAACGTCCAGCCGAACGTGCCGCTCTTGAACAGGCCCGACAGCTGGCTGCTCGCGGTGCCCGTGCTGCCCGTCAGCGTGATGCGCGGGAAGTAGTTCGCGCGCGCCGCGCCGATGTTGGCGTTGGCCGCCATCAGCTGCTGCTCGGCGGCGCGGATGTCCGGCCGCACGGCCAGCAGGTCGGACGGCATCCCGGCCGGCAGGTCCGGCAGGTTCGTCGTCGCGAGCGTGGCGCCGGCCGGCAGGTTGTCGGGAATCGGCTGGCCGATCAGCAAGGTGAGCAGGTTCAGGTCCTGCGCGCGCTGGCGCTGGGCCTGGGCCAAGGTCGTGCGCGCCGTCTCGACGAGCGACACGGCCTGCTGCAGGTCGAGCTTGGACGAGACGCCGTTGTCGAAGCGCAGCTGGGTCAGGCGCAGCGATTCCTCGCGCGTCTTGAGGGTCTGCTGCGTCAGCGCCAGCAATTCCTGGTCGGCGAGGTAGGTCAGGTAGGTGTTGGCGACCTGGGCGATCAGGCTGATCTGCGCCGTCTTGCGCGCTTCCCCGGTGGCGAGGAATTGCGCCAGCGCGGCGTCGGACAGGTTGCGCACGCGGCTGAAGAAGTCCAGCTCGAACGCGGACACGGACAGGCCGGCCTGGTAGACGCTGCTGATCGGCTGGTCCTTGCCGGTGGTCTGGCGCTGGCCCGTGATGCCCGCGTTGACGGCCGGGAACTGGCTGGAGCGCTGGATCTGGTACTGCGCGCGCGCCGCCTCGATGTTCAGGACGGCCACGCGCAGGTCGCGGTTGTTGGCCAGGGACAGCGCGATCAGCTGCTGCAGGCGCGCGTCGGTGAAGAAGCGCTGCCACGCGATGGCGGCGGGCGCTTCGCTCGCGACGGCGTTGCCGCTGCCGACGGTGCCTTCCACGGTCGGGAAGGCGCCCGCCACCGGCGCTTGCGGCCGCTCGTACTTCGGCGCCAGGTTCACGCAGCCGGCCAGCACGAGCGCGAGCGCGAGAGGAGTAAGTCGTTTCATGGTGTTCATCAGATTTTCGAGTCGATGACAGTGTTCTCTTCTTCGTGCGCGTACTTCTTGCGCTGGCGTTCGCTGCCCTTGAAGAACCCGCGGATGACGACGAAGAACACGGGCACGAAGAACACGCCCAATGCCGTCGCCGTCAGCATGCCGCCCATCACGCCGGTGCCGATCGCGCGCTGCGAGGCCGCGCCGGCGCCGCTGGCGACCACCAGCGGCAGCACGCCGAGGATGAACGCGAGCGACGTCATGATGATCGGACGGAAGCGCAGGTGCGCCGCCTGCAGCGCCGCCTCGAACGGCGACTTGCCCTGCGCCTGCAGGTCCTTCGCGAATTCCACGATCAGGATCGCGTTCTTCGCGGCCAGGCCGATGATGGTGATCAGGCCGACCTTGAAGTACACGTCGTTGGACAGCCCGCGCAGCGAGGCCGCGCACAGCGACCCGAGCACGCCCAGCGGCACCACGAGCAGCACGGCGACCGGGATCGACCAGCTCTCGTACAGCGCGGCGAGGGCGAGGAACACGGCCAGCAGGGCGAAGCCGATCAGCACGAACACGGTCGAACCGGCGAGGATCTCCTCGCGCGACTGGCCGGTCCATTCATACGCGAAGCCGGCCGGCAGCTTGGCGGCCAGCGCCTGCATCTCGTCCAGCGCCTGGCCGGTCGAATAGCCTTGCGCGGCGTCGCCCGTGATGCTCATCGCGGAATAGCCGTTGTAGCGCGTCGTCTGCATCGGACCCGTGATCCACTCGGTCGTGGCGAACGCGGACAGCGGCACCGGCTGGCCCTTCGTGTTCAGCGCGTTGATGTGCAGGAGGTCCTCCGGCTGCATGCGCTGCGGCGCGTCGGCCTGCACGATCACGCGCTGCAGGCGGCCGGCGTTCGGGAAGTCGTTCACGTACGCGGAGCCGAGCGACGTCGACAGCGCCGTGTTGATGGCGCCGAACGTCACGCCCAGGGCCTGTGCCTTGTCGCGGTCGATGTTCAGCTTCAGCTGCGGCGCGTCTTCCAGGCCTTCCGGACGGATGCCCGTCAGCACCTTGCTTTGCATCGCCATGCCCAGCAGCTGGTTACGCGCCTGGAGCAGGGCGGCGTGGCCGAGGCCGCCGCGGTCCTGCAGGCGGAACGAGAAGCCCGTGCCGCGGCCCAGTTCCGGGATCGGGGGCGGGCTCACGACGAAGATGAACGAGTCGCGCAGCGCCATCATGTGCCCCGTGATGCGGCCGGCGAGGCCTTGCGCATCCTGGCCCTTGCCCTTGCGCTCGTCCCACGGTTTCAGCGGGATGAACGCGAGGCCCATGTTCTGCCCCTGGCCAGTGAACGAGAAGCCCGTCACGGCGACCATGTCGGCCACTTCCGGCTGCTTGAGCACATAGTCTTCCATCGCGTGCAGGACGACGTTGGTGCGCTCGGCGGTGGCGCCCGGCGGCAGCTGGATGTTGGCGATGATGTAGCCCTGGTCCTCGTTCGGCAGGAACGAGTTCGGCAGGCGCGCGAACATCAGGCCGACGATGGCGACCAGCACGGCGAACACGACCAGCGCGCGGCCGGTCCGCTTGAGGATCTTGCCGACGAAGCCTTCATAGCGCTTGGCGCCCGTCGTGAACGTGCGGTTGAACCAGCCGAAGAAGCCTTTCTTCTCCATGTGGTGGCCCGCCTCGACGGGTTTCAGCAGGTGCGCGCACAGCGCCGGCGTGAGCGACAGCGCCATGAACGCCGAGAAGCCGATCGACGACACCATCACGATCGAGAACTGGCGGTAGATGTTGCCGACGGCACCCTGGAAGAACGCCAGCGGCACGAACACGGACATCAGCACGACGGTCACGCCGATGATCGCGCCCGAGATCTGGCCCATCGCCTTGCGCGTGGCCAGCAACGGGGGCAGGCCTTCCTCGGACATGATGCGCTCGACGTTTTCCACCACCACGATCGCATCGTCGACGACGATACCGATCACGAGCACCATGCCGAACATGGTCAGCACGTTGATCGAGAAGCCCATCGCCAGCAGCGTCGCGAAGGAGCCCAGCAGGGCGACCGGCACGACGATGGTCGGGATGATCGTGTAGCGGATGTTTTGCAGGAACACGAACATCACGATGAACACGAGGATCACGGCCTCGATCAGCGTTTCGACCACCTGGCTGATCGAGATCTGGATGAACTTGGTGCTGTCGTAAGGAATCGAGTACTTCATGCCTTTCGGGAAGTACTTCTGCAACTGCTCCATGCGTTGCTTGATCAGCTTGGCGGTCTCGAGCGCGTTACCGGTCGGCGACAGCTGCACGCCGATACCGGTCGACGGCTTGCCGTTCAGGCGCGTCGACGTGGTATAGGCCTGGCCGCCGATCTCGATGCGGGCGACGTCCTTGAGGCGCACGGTGGAGCCGTCCGGATTCGCGCGCAGCACGATGTTGCCGAACTGTTCGACGGTGGCCAGCTGGCCCGTGACGACGACGGTGGCCGTGATCTGCTGGCCCTTGGCCACCGGCAGGTCGCCGATCGTGCCGGACGCCACCTGGGCGTTCTGCTGGCGGATCGCCGTGTTGACGTCGTCCGGCGAGAGGTTGAAGCCGACCAGCTTGGCCGGATCGATCCAGACGCGCATCGCCTTCTCGGTACCGAACAACTGGGCCTGGCCGACGCCCTTGATCCGCTGGATCTCGGGCAGCACGTTGCGCGACGCGTAGTCGCCCAGCGCGACGGTGTCCCAGGTCGGGTCGTCCGACGACAGGATCGTGAACAGCAGGAAGTTCGAGCGGGCCTTGTCGACGCGCACACCCTGCTGGGTCACCGCGGCCGGCAGGCGCGGGGTCGCGCGCGCCAGGCGGTTCTGGACGTCGACCTGGGCCAGGTTGGGATTGGTGCCGGTCTCGAAGCTGATCGTGATGGAGCCGGTGCCGTTGGCCTGGCTGGTCGACTCCATGTAGATCATGCCTTCGGCACCATTCATCTCGCGTTCGATGACGGAGATGACGGATTCTTCCAGCGTCTGGGCCGACGCGCCGGGATAGGCGACGCTGACGACGATCGACGGCGGTGCCACGGTCGGATACTGCGCGATCGGCAGCTGCTTGATGGCGACGCCGCCAAGCACCATGATGAACAGCGCGATCACCCAGGCGAAGATGGGGCGGTCAATAAAAAAACGTGCCATTGTGGTTCCTGTTATCTAGCCTTGCCTTGCTCACTGGCGGGTGTTGCCCGGACCGGCGGCGGCGCCGGCGGCCGGCGAACCGGCCTGCGGCGTGCGCGCGGCGGGTGCGGCTGCGGCGGTCTGGACGCCGGCCGCGTTGGACTGGGCCGCGGGCGTGCCGGCGGCGGTCGGGGCGGCCGGCGCGCCGATCGGCGTCCACGCGACCGGCTGTACCGGCGTGCCTGGCGGCAGCATCTGCAGCTTCTGGAAGCCGTCCACCATCACCTTCTCGCCTTCCTTGAGGCCATCCGTGACGACCCAGTCGTCGCCGTTCTGCGAACCGATCTTGACGGTGCGCGGCGTCGGCTTGTTGTCCGCGCCGACCACCAGCACCGTATCGCCGTTCGGGCCGCCGCGGGTGACAGCCTGCTGCGGCACCAGGATGCCGGACGGCAGCTCGGCCTGGGCCAGGCGCACGCGCACGTACTGGCCCGGCAGCAGGGCGTTGTCCGGATTCGCGGCCTGGGCACGCAGGGTGACCTGGCCGCTCGTCGGGTCGACGGTGATGTCGGAGAACAGCAACTTGCCCTTTTGCGCCATCACGGTGCCGTCGTCCAGCACGACGGTGACGGGGACGCTCGAGCCGATGCCCTTGGCGCCGGCATCCTTGCGCAGGCGCTGCAGTTCGGCGGCGGACTGGGTGATGTTCAGGTACACGTTGTCGGTCTGCTGGATCAGCGCCATCTGCGTCGCCTCGGTGGCGGACACGAGCGCGCCTTCCGTCACGAGCGCGCGGCCGATGCGGCCCGAGATCGGCGCGTACACGTTCGCGTAGTCGTAATTGATCTTGGCGATGCGGACCTGGGCCTTGGCCGAATTGACGTCCGCCTCGGCCTGCTTCTGGGCGGCGACGGCGTTCGTGAATTCCTGCTTGCTGACGGCCTGCGCCTCGACGAGCGGCTTGTAGCGCTCGACGGTGGCGGCGGTCGACGTCAGGTTCGCCTGGGCGCGGCCGAGCGCGGCCTGGGCGGCGTTCAACTGGGCCTGGTAAGGCTCGGGATCGATCTGGAACAGCGACTGGCCCTGCTTGACCATGCTGCCCTCGGTGAACAGGCGCTTGAGGACGACGCCGTTGACGCGGGCGCGCACCTCGGCCGTGCGGATCGCCTCGACGCGAGCCGGCAACTCGGTCTCGAGCGCGACCTGCTGGAACTTGGTGGTGATGACGCCGACCTGCGGCGGCGGCATCTTGGCGCCGGCGGCGCCGGGACCGGCCTGGGCATTATCCTTGGAGCCGCAGGCCGACAGCATGGCCATGGCGACCAGGGTGCATGCGGCGATCCTGGACAGGGTGAGGGAGGAGTGGGCAGAGCGCATTCAATGCTTCCTTCTTGTGGAAAAAAGGACAAAACCGATCCGCGGCACTGATCTATAAGGCCGAGCGGCCGTCGCGGTTCAAAAAATGCAACACGCGGCGGGTCGTTCGGCGCTTCCTCTTGCACGGCTTCGGGTTTATCGCTGGCTTTTGGGAAAACCCCGATATACTATCACGAGTGTATGTTTAATGTTTCTTACCAATAAAAAAACGGAGAGTACAACGCATGGCCCGCAGGACCAAGGAAGAGGCGGCTGCGACCCGTGACAGCATTTTGGATGCTGCGGAAAAATTGTTCGTGGAACAAGGTGTTTCGCGCACGACGTTGCAGCATATCGCAACCGCAGCCGGTGTGACGCGCGGAGCAATTTATTGGCATTTTGACGACAAGGGTGCGTTGTTCAACGCGATGATGGAGCGCGCGATCCTGCCGCTGGAAGCGGAGATGCAGGTGCTGGACCAGGCCGAGTCGGACGACCCGCTCGTCGACCTGCGCAATCACATGCTGGCCGTGCTGGACCGGACCGTCAACGACCCAAGCGCGCGCCGCGTGTTCGAGATTGCAACACTGAAGGTCGAGTTCGTCGGCGAGATGGACGCGGTGCGCCAGCGCCGCAAGGACAATATGGCCAACTGGATGACCCGCGCCGACCGCCGCATCCGCCTGGCCGCCGACAAGGGGCTGCTGTCCCGCCACGTCGATCCGAGCCGGGTGGCGCTGGCGTTGTGGATCATGATCGACGGGTTGATCCGCAACTGGATGTTCGATCCGCAGGATTTCGATCTGATCGCGCAGGGGAAGTGTGTGATCGATCCGTATCTGGATGGGTTGCGGACCGGGGGAGCGTAAAACAGGAAGACGTGACGCAACGGCGGCCCGCCGGCGTTCGCGCCGGCAGGATCGATCTCAACCAACCGTTGCCGGTAAGCTCCCGAGCAACTTGCATCCACATTCCGTTGTGCATCCTTCCACCGCCACAGGCACGCCGTTAACAGTCAATGTGTCGTGTGCCGTGATGATTTTGTTGATGCCGTGCGGCTTGCCACCTGGATAGGATTGCGGACAGTCGACCTTGTCGCCGAGCCTGGCAATTGCGCGCCCGTGGATATCGTGTGTCGGTGAGCCGCTGATCACGGTGCCGCCGTGGTCGGTTTTGTCGCCGACAGTGATTATTTTTAAAGACATTTTGCACGCCCTCGTGATGTCTTACTCGTCCGGCCACTCGCGAACTGTTTGAACAAGCTCCGCTTTGGTGATATTCCGTGCTTTAAGAATTTCCACTAGTTCATCCTTTGTGACAGGATAATCTTTCAGCAATTTCGGCCGCTCTTCTGGCTCGACTGTGCGGAGCCAAAGAGGCGAAATCATATTCGCGTCGGCAGGATCGGCCTTGAAATCACCTTTAAAATGAAAATATACATGATAAGTCTGGTGTCCCTCCGGCGACGCTCTGTCAAAATAAAGAACGGCGCCTGCTGGAAGAATTGAGTAGTGCTTTTGTTCGCCGACGATCAGTAGGGGTTATTTGATTGTGTATGCTGTCTTAGTCGTCATATTTAACGCTCCTGTATCTGAGATAAGAAAGCCGAAAGCTTCGGATAGGATTGCAATTAGAAGAACGAACAATGCATTTTTCATGACGCAGGCTTCGGCATCCGGTTGGCGAATATTGTGCGTTCTCCCGATCCGTTTCCGCCACCATTGATGGCCTTGATAACTTTGCGGCTTCATTTGCGCTTTGTACGCGGAACTTCCAAACGTTCTCTGGTTCGATAAATTCAAGCGCTACGGAATGGCCAGTGGGAACGAATTTATCCTTATTGATGACATACTCATTGAGTCTGACACCGGCTGCTAGATCCGCTTCAGGCGGATAGATATAATCGGCGTTATCGAATACAGGGCGCTCGAGGGCGTCTAGTCGTACACCCAAGCAAGAAGCGAATAGGCTTGGCAATTTGCAAGCGACAACTTGGCGATTCAACTGCATCTCTATCAGATACACTGACATATGGCGAACAGCGGTACCACTTGCTGAAGAGGACTGGTCTTCGACACAAGCAACGGCAGCGACTTTCCAATTAATCTGGAGCGTTGCGCGCGGCAGGCCAATCTTGATCATGGAAATTACGTCAGATTCGAGGTAGCACCCTCATGCCGGATTGACGGCGGTTTTTCGACGTACCCTATAATTGGAACCATAGCAGACTTCTCAGTCAGGGTCGAGTAAGAATTCTACTAATTATCAGCATCCGACCAATTTGGTCGATTCTCGAATGGGACCTTGGCTTCATCGAAACTTGAGAGTTCGCGCATGGTCTTGGTGTCATAAAGAGTTTCGCGTCCTGCAAAGTGTCTCCCGCCGCAGTCAATGGCTATTTGGTTTCCATTCATCCAAAACCAATAGTCTCGAATAAATGGTGTGCATTTAAGCGAACTGAATTTTCCATCACGATAAATTATCAGCTCCTCAGAGCCTGGCTCATCGTCACCTTCTGCTATCCAAGTATTCAAGACTAGCCAAGCCACCGTTTCTCTGTCTGGAGCAAGTTTCAATGAGCTGGCATTGCCTTTATTCGTAATTTGCGAGTCCCGGCCATGATCGCTTACGATATGTACGTTCCGCTTGCTATCGAGATAAACCTTCTTTAGTGTTTCCGAGTAAACTTTCGTCACAAGGGCGTAAGTGGTCAAAAAAATAATAAATAGAAATGCGATTTTCATCAGGACCCCCAATACTTTCTTCACACCAGTAGCTTTCACATAAGCCGGGTTGTACCGTCAGAAAATAGTTTTCCCGGTGCTGCGCTCGATATGCATAGTGAATCGTAGCGACCCAGTTCGGCACCGTCGACAGTTTCTCCAGTTCTTTTATTGATTGCTTGCTAGTGTATGATCACAGTCTTGTTATTGGTTGTATCTTAAATAGTTGGGCGGCTTCAAATAATCGCATTCCACAGTCTGCATCCGCACAATAATTTCTTCTCCAACATGAGAACAATTCGCCCAATAGCCGCTTGGATAATTACCAATCTTTTAATACAACGGGCTTGCCGGTTTTTTGCTGAATTTTAATTGGGTAACAAACCATCGACATTGTTGTCTGCATAAATAAGTCAACCCCCCAAAACATCATTGGTACTGCGAAGAAAGCCAGAGCGAGAAAAACGCCGTGCCCTTCACCAAGAACCGGAGTCAATAGTTTGTTTAGTACGAACACAAAAGGAACCACAAGCATTGCGGCGTATAGGTAAATGGAGCTGAATGGTCTCCGCTCTCGACGAGCTTTTTCCAAGAGACCGATCGCCTCCCGCTTGAAAGTAATCAACGTTCCCTCGTCACAATACATACTATTAAATAAATTTTTGTTTTCTCGAAAAGACTCTTCTATGTCGCATCGCATTCTGTAGGCACGATGAAGTATTATTGCTGTGACGCTGCTTAACGCTACCGCTCGTAGAATTGAGCTGATCGGCGCGAATAGGAAATAAAAGTAAAATCCCCCGAACCCGAACGTCCAGAACATGTTGAACAGCACGAAAACCATGATCAATCCATTTCCAAGAAGTAAGTCCGTGTTTCTGAACGGAATATAGGCGATCCAGGCGAGTGTAAAATTCACCAAGTTGAGCGTTAGCGAAATTTTCCAGGCCGTAGTCGTGCAATTAAATGAATCTGTGCCCGCCCAAGCCAGTCCTGTTCCAATCAAGGAAAAAAATAGCCCGCCAAAGGACCCAAATATTACAACGTTTCTTAAATGATCTCCGGCACACTTCTGGCCCTGCTTTATTTTGGTCGCCATCGTTATCTGAAATGCGGGAAGGGTGGGAGATTTTTCTAGTCGAGTTTAACGTTTAAGAACCCATCGATTAAAACGATAGTTTCCAAACTTCTTACCAATCTTTCAATAGTACCGGCCTTCCTGTCTCGTGTTGCAACTTGATCGGATAATAAATCATGGTCATGATTGTATGTACAAATATTTCGACACCCCATTGGAGTATCGGAACGGAAAGAAAAGCCGTGACTGCGAAAACTCCATGCCCATCGCCAACAACAGGACTCAACAATCTATTTAACACTAATGTGGCAGGAGATATAAGCAACGCGACATATAGATAAACCGATTTAAATGGATTGCGGTCTGTGCGCGCTCCCTGCAAGAGACCGACCGCTTCTCTACTAAAAGTAATTGATTCTCCATTATCGCAATAAATTTTGCTGAATAAACTCCTTTTCTCTTTAAATGCCGATTTTATATCGTTGTGAACTAAAATTCCGCGATATGTAAGAATTGTCGTGATGCTTGTTAGGGCTATGACGCGCGCCCATGTGTTTATTGGTGAAAACAGGAAATAGAAGTAGAACATGGCGAATCCAAATAGCCAAAACAGGCTAAATAACATTAAAAATGCTATAAGGCCTTTTCCAATTAATTGATCTGTTTTTCTAAATGGAAGATAAATAAGCCAAGTAAGTATGAAGAGTGATAGGTTAATTATTAATGCGGCTTCCAAAATAATTTCCGGGCAATTAAAAGCATTAACCCCTGCCCAAATGAAAAGCGTACCAATGAGTGAGAGGAATAGACCGCAAAATGAGGTGGTTATGGCGGCGTCTTTTAGGTAATCTCCAACGCGCGGCGGACTGGCTTGCTTTGCTGCCTTTTTCATATTCCTACCTCAGAATTGGAGCGACCTGGGCCATTTCAATTTTGCGGGCTCATTTGGTGCTTTGTACGCGGAACTTCCAAACGTTCTCCGGTTCGACAAATCCAAGCGTTACCGAATGTCCAGTGGGAACGAATTTGTCCTTATCAATGACATGCTCGTCGAATCTGACACCTGATGGTAGATTCGCTCCAGGCAGATAGGTGTAATCGGCACTATTGGTTAGGGGGCGCTTGATGGAGTCTAGTCGTACGCCCAAACAAGAAGCGAACAAGCTCGGTAATTTATAAACGATAACTTGGTGATTCGATCGCATTTCCATCAGATACACGGACATATGCCGAACCGCGGTACCACTTGCCGAAGAGAACTGGCCTTCGACACAAGCGAATGGAAAATGTTCATACGCCTTGGCGTCTGACCCAAGATCATCATTTGCGGCGAACTCGCCGGGAAACCCCTTTGCCCGCGCTAGATCGATCCGTTTCCCTTGCCAGGACACTACGGTATTACGTGAACCCGAAAAATGAAGCGGAGTTGTTGTCGTGAATAGACCGTTCTGCGTCAGGTAATATGCCTCGTACCCGTCATACACCGCTTGCGACTGAGCGAGTAAAGGCCAGCAAACGATGCCTACAAATGCCATAAATCGCTTTTTCATCGGTAAACCTTTCACCGGAAGCGGTCAAATAATCAGGATCGTGGAGTCAGAATATTATCTTCCCATGAGCCGCCATGGATACCAGATCGCACTGAAGCGTCCACGTTCCTTAAGCGCTTTACACAAACGAGCCGAGGATCCATCTCTTCCAGGCCATCGATACTGATTTTTGCCGCGTCGTGTTATGGGGCACGTCGTCCCTTACCAATCTTTCATTAGCACCGGTTTCCCAGTCTCTCGCTGGAGCTTTATTGGATAATAGATCATTATCACAATTGTTTGCGCAAAAATTTCAATTCCCCAGAGCAATATAGGAACAGAGAAAAAAGCTGAAACCAGAAAGATCCCATGCCCGTCACCAAAAACTGGAGTTAATAGTTTGTTTAGCACCAATACAAATGGAGTCACAATCATTGCGGCATACGCGTGAATAGACTTAAATGGGTTCCGATTTTTGCGAGACCTCTCAAGAAAACCTATGGCTTGTCGGGAAAACGTAATGATCGCCCCCTCATCGCAGTACATTTGTCGAAATAAATTTTCGTGTTTTTGAAAAGCTTCTCTTATGTCGCAGACTATTGTGTACATACGATAGAGTAGCGTGATAGTAACGCTAGATAATGCTATCGTGCGTAGCCAAAGATTCATCGGGGCAAACAGGAAATAAAAATAAAATCCGGAAAATCCGAACACCCAGAATAAGCAAAGGAAAAAGAAGATTGATAACAATCCGTTTCCGAGTAATCGATCTGTATTTTTAAACGGAAGATAAACCACCCAAGCGAACAAAGAAAGAAATAAGCCCAATGTTAGGGAGGTCTTCCAAATATCTGCCGAGCAGTTAAATGAATCGGTTCCCGCCCATGCAATTCCGCTCCCAAGTAGCGAGAAAAATAGCACTCCAAATGAAGCCAGCCTTACGGCGACCTTTAAGTGTTCCCCCACACGTGACGCATAGTGGCGTCCGATATTTTTTTTCATATTTCTCACCTCCCTATTGGGAGAACCTGTGTCAATTCATAATGTTCATATCGCGCATCCTTGCTAACTTTTAAAAGATATTGTGCGGTTTCGCGAAATTTTTTTGCGAGCCATGTCGTTGTATCGCCACTTCCTAAATCACGTCCAATTGCTTTATCCGCTTTTTCAATAAGGAATGTCAAAACAACACTGACAGCAATCGTTCCGGCGACCACCAAAACAACCGGCGCAGCAATAGTCACGCCGAAGAATGCTGCGGCACCAAAAAAAAGAGCAACTGAAGCTGTGGTCAGAGCGGCAATCAACCCGGCTTTTACCAGATCAGTACCTACTTTGGCGAATAGGTCAAAAAAATCCTTTTTAGGTTTTCCATCTGGACCAATTTCAGAGTAGTCTTTATGCCATTCGGCCACATCCATGCCGATAACAAAAAACAGGGCAACACCTCCGCCTTTCACTGCCATTTTTCCTTCTTCTTTGGCGAAAACCTTTAATGAGTCCTTAGCCGCACCTTTTGTCGCATCCCAACCCTGTCTGACCCCACTGGCCCCGCCGGCAATTCTCATCACTTTCGGATGTCCCAAGCCATATCTTGACGCGGATATCATTTTCCGAAGTTTATTATTTCCACTGAAAATCATATATACCTTTGGGCCCGACTTGTGGACAACCTTTTCCAGTCGGAAATTACACCCTATTAGCTCCTTGATCCAAGTATGGTTGTCTGCTACATACCCGCTCGAGCCGGCTAATTGGGCGATAATCCAATTGCGAGTGATAATATTTTTACTATCCAAGTCAAGCGACTCACCTCCATCTTCAAAAAACTTAAATATCAATGATGGTGCTCCGTTCTTCGATACCTCATGCACGTGCAGAGACTGTTCGTCCACATGAGGAGTTGCATGATTTATGGACTGATCGGGCATTGTGGACTGTGGTGCAGAAAAGTGGCTATCAATTGTGATAATAATAGGCGCGGGCTTTTCTTTCGGGTCATCGCTATGCTGATGCCTATCCCATTCATTCGGCTTTACTTCCGAGATAACATGAGCATCGCATTTAAGGATAAGCGATCCGCGAAAACCTCGACTTATCCAGACATGAATTCGTTCGCCGTCTTTAAACGTTACCTTCTCGTGCCTGGATGCATAAACAAGCTTTTTGTCGCGAGGATTATAAAAGTCCGATTCTGTCGACTCTAGCGTGTAAGTTTTGCCGTTGCCGAGATGAATATCAAAAATGACGTCCCGGTGCTTCCGTAATATCACCTTGAGTTTGTCTGTGCCGCCGCCAATCCAGCATTGGACTGATTCTCCTGGAAGGTCGATACAATGCTCTTGGACCACCAGATCGCTGTCGCTGGTTTTTCTTTCTGTCGCCATCGTTCACCTCGACTATTTTCGTTTGAGTTGCTCGGCACGGAATGATCCACGGGATACATTGCTGAGAATTGTTTTGCCAGCTCCGTCCAGCGTGGCGTCATGCCGATGCCCGTCCCACGCATGGGCCTGAATTGGATCGTGTTGCAGGGGATTTTCATCCGCATCGACGTATTCCAAATGCAGGTCCCGCTTGACGTTGACGTCAACGACATCGCTTTTCAAATCTGGCGCGGCCATGCTTTTCGCCGTGTCCAAATGGTGCGAAGCTGCGTGGGCGACAAAAGTCCCGTTGGTTCCGTGCTCGATGCCGCCGGCGCTGAATTTAGCGTAGCTGCCGCCGCCATTGATCACGATGTCCTCTTTGGCGCTGATAATGATCCGATTGGCAGTCTGGGTAATGTTCAGCTTGGCAAGGAGATTGAAGCTGTCGGTAAGTGCCTTCACGTCGATATCACCAGAGGCAGCGATCAGCTTCATCCCAGCCTTTTGCACGAACAGCCGGAATGTTTGGCGAATACTTGCAAAGAATCCGTCCCCGGCCGCAATGGAGACGCTCCTGCCGGTCGTGATGGCCGTATTCAAATCGCTCGCGATATGCGTCGATTGTGCAGTGGTGGTTGCAATGCCGGCGGGGCTGGCAAGAACCAAGTGTGGCTGGGCGAGTTCCGGAAAACCGCCTTTGCCGGAAGGGGCACCTTCGATTTCCTTGCGCTGCGCCTGCAGAACAGTAGCGACGCCGGCCTGGTTGTCGTCCGCTTCTTGGGCACCATTTTTTTGTGCAGCGTCACTCAGGAGTTGATGTTGTTCGGCTGCTGCGTTGAGGCGTTGACAGGTCTCCCCCATGTCTTTTATCGGTCCGCGTGCCGTCTGTCTGGCTTCTGTCGTAATCAGCATGCCTTGGGCGGCGCGTACAACGCCGTGGCCGTCCGTGCGAAGCTCCCACCCTTCGCCACGCTGGTCCTTGCGGCCTGCATTGTCTTCAATGCGGCTGATGTGCCCGAGCGATAGCTGGCTGCACTGATGATCACTTTTCAACTG
>Ga0209148_1000475_pt1 | contig 42476 bp, 38 predicted proteins | sample AraplaCol_mMF_r2_2_FD_184288 | JGI IMG/M metagenome (GOLD analysis project Ga0209148, IMG submission 184288) | Arabidopsis root microbial communities from North Carolina, USA - plate scrape CL_Col_mMF_r2 (SPAdes) (version 2) | ecosystem: Host-associated > Plants > Roots > Endosphere | place... | reverse complement strand
CGCCGTATGCGATCTCGCGGACGCTGTCGGTGATGACGTCGTCGGGCATGTACGACTATGCCGGCGAGTGGATCTACCGCATCGGCATCCCGGCGAAGAGCGGCGTCGGCGGCGGCATTCTGGCCGCGCTCCCCGCCCGGCTCGGGCTCGGCAGCTATTCGCCAAAGCTCGACAAGCACGGCAACAGCGTGCGCGGCATCAAGGTCTGCGAGGCGCTGTCCTCGCATTACGACCTGCACATGCTCAACCGCAGCGACGACGCCCGCAACGCCGTGATCGCCGACTACGATATCGGCAAGAGCCCCTCACGCCGCGTCCGCCGCCAGCAGGAGCGCGACATCCTCGTGGCGCACGAGCAGGCGGTGCGCGTGATCGAGCTGGTCGGCACGCTGTCGCTGTCGGCGGTCGACTATATCTCGCGGCGGCTCGCCGGGCGGCCGCGGCCGCAATTCGTGATCTTTGATCTGCATCGCGTGACGTCCACCACGCGCGCCGGCGCGCGACTGATTGCGGAGACGTTCGAGGACCTCGCTGAACTGAATGTCACGGTGGTGATATCAGGCGTCCGGCGGGCGTCGAAGGAATGGGATACCTTGCGGGAGTGGACCGCGGAGTTGAAGAACGTCCGCGATTTCTATCTGCTCGACACCGCGATCGAGTGGGCGGAAGACCAGATCGTCTACCGCTACGGCGGCTCGATCGATTTTCACGAGACCACCGAACTGTCCGAACAGCCGCTGCTCGACGGCCTCAGCACGCAAGAGCTGACGGATCTGGCCTCGATCTGCACGATCAGGACCTATCAGTCCGGCGCAAAGATCGTCACGGCGGGCGACCCCGCCGATGCCCTGTTCTTCCTGCGCAGCGGCGCGGTGCATGTCACCCTGCCCGACGGCGTGCGCCTGGCGACGCTCACGGCCGGCATGGCGTTCGGTGAGATGGCATTGATCGAATCCACCCGCTCCGCTGACGTGTTCGCGGATATGGCGGCGACCGCGTTCGAAGTGCCGCTGAAGGACTTTGAGCGGTTTCGCGAGGAGCACCCGCGCGCAAGCGAGCGCATCATGCGCAATCTGGCGCAGCTCTTGGCCGATCGCCTGATCGTCGCCAACACCAAGGTCGACATTCTGACGTCGACGTGAGCTCAGCGGCTTGCCGCCTCGCTGATCCGCCGCTTGATCTTGGCGGCACTGGCCTTGAGCAATTCGGATGGCTGCTGGCCGGTGGCGGCGCACAGGCAGGCCCAGTAGTAGACGACATCGCCGAGCTCTTCGACGAGACCCGCCTTGTCGAGCCAGTCGTCGCGGAGCAGCTTCTTGATGTGCTCGGCGACCTCGCCCGCTTCACCGGCGAGGCCCAGCCCGAGATAGGAGAGGCGCTCGTTCGAGGGATGCGCATCGACTTTCGCAACGGTCGCGGCCCAGGCCGCGTATTCATCGATCGTCATGCCATCCCCCGCGGCTCGCGTCTGATCAGCCCACCACTTCCGTGACGGGCTGGAGATCGATCTCGAACGTCTCCAAAAACTTTGACGTCATGATGTAGAAGCCGACCGAGAGTTGCAGCTCGACGAGTGCCGCCGGCGTCAACCTTGCGGCGATGGCCTTGAAGGTCGCATCAGTCGGCTTCTTCAGCTTGACGATCTCGTCGGTGAAGGCGAGCGCCGCGCGCTGGGTCTCGTCGAAACAATCGGCGGCCTGCCAATTCTCGAGCGCCTCGTTCTGCGCATCGGTGACGCCGACATTCTTGCCGATGCGCTTGTGCGCGATGATCTCGTAGGGCGCCTCGCACAAAATGCCGGTGCGCGTGATCGCGAGCTCGCGCACGATGGGATCGAGCTCGCCCTTGTGCCTGATGGCGCCGCCGAGCCGGCAATATTGCTCAAAATAACTCGGCGAATGCGACATCATCCGAAAGATGTTGGCATTACGGTTCTTGTCGAGGATTTCGCGGGTGCGGTCGGACGCCTTGGACGGATCGCTGTAGTCGATGCGGGCCATGAGGGAATTTTTTCCTTGAGCTTTTGAGGCTTATTGTCGTTACCGGAATAAGTTCCCAAAAACTCTATTCGCAGCCCGACGCAACAGCAACATCATCGAGTCAAATTGCCGCCGCATTGCTGATCGACCTTGGCACAGTCGATATTCGCCGCGTGGGGACACATTGCGGTGAATACTCGAGTGGGGTGTTCCGAGTAAAAACAATTGGCCGTCTGCGCGCTTACCACGCAACGATGAGTCACGCCCAAGTCTAGGGAGAAAATGGCATGAAGGAAGCCACCAGCAAGGGGGCGGCCTCGGAAGCGCTCGCGCATATGCTGGCGGTGATGGCGATGCTCGTCATCGCCAGCATCTTGTTCTACGCGCGCTAGTTGAGTTTGTGAGTTTTCGTCATTCCGGGGTGGCCCTCGCACAGGCCAGGCCCAGAATTCCCGTTCCAGGCTCGGTCCTTAGGACCGCCCCCGAATGACGAAATCCCCTCAGGCGCTCTTGGTGAAAAACGGCACGAGCTTCCCGGCAAACGGTCTGAAGCTCGCCTTCACGGCATCGCCGATGCCTAGGTCATTCTCGCCATGGGCCATCATCCGGAAACCTTCGGCGCAATCGACCAGCAGGATGTTGTAGGGCACGTGCGCGCGCGTTTCGGGCGTGGCGGCGCGGCAGACCAGCGAGGTCGCATAAACCGTCCCCTTGCCGCTGGCACGCGCCTCGCGCGGCCCTGCGGTTCCACACGCGGCGCAGAAGGCGCGATGGAAATACTGCACATGGCCGCACGCGGCGCAGGTCTGGTAGGTGATGGCCTCTTCGCCCCTGGTCCAGTCCGCCAGACGTTCGCTCATCGCACCTGCTCCAGAAACATGCTGACATGGGACGACAGCACGCCGCCGTCGCCGTGCAGCAGTGCAATCGAGGCATCGCGCACCTGACGATTCGCAGCCCGTCCCGTCATCTGCAGGTGTGCCTCGACCAGATGCGCCATGGCCCCGCCGACCCCGCAATGGCCGTAACTGAGCAGGCCGCCATGGGTGTTGAGCGGCATCGCGCCGTCCCGGCTGAAATGACCCGCACGCACACGCGCGGCCGCCTCGCCACGGCCGGCGAGGCCGAGGTCTTCCAGCAGCATCGCGAGCGTGATGGTGAAGCTGTCGTAGATCGCAGCGTAGCGCACATCGGAGGTCGCAAGCCCCGTCGCCTCCCTGGCGCGGACAATGGAGATCTCGGCGCCGAGCTCACTCAAGCCAGGCGCAGCCGTGACATGCTGATGCGTATGCGCCTGGGCGCAGCCGCGGATGCGTACGCCCGCCTCGCCGGTCCGCTCGCGGCTGATTACAAACGCCGCACCGCCGTCGGAGACCGGGCAGCAATCGAGCAGTTTTAGCGGCATCGCAACCGGCTTCGACGCCATGACGTCGGCAACCGTAATGGGATCGTGGAATTGCGCACCCGGATGGGTACAGGCGTGCGCGCGCATCAGCACGGCGAATTCGGCGAGGTCCTCTTCGGTCACGCCGTATTCGTGCATATAGCGGGTGGCGACCAAGCCATAATAGGCGGGGATCGTGGGACCGAGCGGCACCTCGTAGTCGGGGTGCCCAACCTGCGCCAGCGCCTGGATCGAGGCGTCGCGGCTTTGGCCAGTGAGCCGGTTCTCGCCCGCCACCACGAGCACGTTGCGGCAGATACCTGCTACGACGAGGTGATGGGCGAGCATGGTCATCGCGAGGCCCGTCGCACCGCCGACCTGCACGGCGTGAGCATAAGACGGGCGGATGCCGAAATGCTCGGCGAACACTGTGGCGAGCATGATGTGAGGCGAGACGGTGGAGTAGCCGCAAAGAATGCCGTCGATCTCGGCCCGCTTGAGGCCGGCGTCGTCCAGCGCGGCTTGCGCGGCCTTGCTCATCAGGTCGAGCGAGGACGAGCCCTCGTGCTTGCCGAAAGGCGTGAGGCCGACGCCGGTGATGAAGCTCATGCTCTCTCCTCGTCATTCCGGGGCGCGCGTAGCGCGAGCCCGGAATCCATACTCCCGATCGTGGTTATGGATTCCGGGCTCGCGACTTCGTCGCGCCCCGGAATGACGAATGAGGAAGTTTGCACCATCAGTCCCCCCTTACTCCGGCGCCGAGCGCGTGACACCGTCGCGGACCATGGCGGCGATTTCGTCCGGGGCGTAGCCGATCTCGCGCAGAATCTCCGCGCCATGCTCGTTGAGACGCGGCGCGAGCCTGACAGTCTCGGCTTCGGTCTCCGACCAGGTCGCCGTGACCTTCATGCTGCGGATCGGGCCTTCGGTCGGATGGTTGACGACCGGGAAAAAGCCGGTCGCTTCCAGATGCTCATCGTGCAGGATCGAGGCGAGATCGTGCATCGGCATCACGGGCACATCGGCTTTCGTCAAAAGATCGATCCACTCCGCCGTCGTGCGCGTCTCGAAGATGCGCGCGAGCTCGGCATAGACGACATCGATATTGGCGGCGCGGCCGGCGAAGGTCGCGAACTTCGGATCGGCGCGCAGATCGTCGCGCCCCGTCGCCTTGAAGAAATTCTCCCACTGCTTGTCGTTGTAGACGATGACGCTGAGATAGCCGTCCGCGGTCTTGTAAGGCCTGCGGTCACGGGAGAGGTGGCGGGCATAGCCGCCCTTGTCGAGCGGCGGCTCATAGGTGAGCCCGCCCATATGATCGCCCATGACGAAGCCGGCCATGGTTTCGAACATCGGGATGTCGACGCGCTGGCCGCGGCCGGTGCGGTCGCGGTGCACGAGGCTGGCGCAGATCGCGCCGACAGCGGTGAGGCCGACAATGCGGTCGACCAGCGCGTTCGGCACGTAGCGCGGCACGCCATCGCCGGTCTGCGCCATTAAAGCCGGCAGCGCCGTGGCGCCCTGGATGAGATCGTCATAGGCAGGCTTTGCCGCATATGGCCCGTCCTGGCCAAAACCGAACACGCCGGCATAGACAAGGCGCGGGTTGATCGCGGAGACGACGTCATAGCCGAGCTGGAGCCGCGCCATCGCCTGCGGCCGGACGTTGTAGACGAGCACGTCGGCGTCCTTCAGCAGCCGCAGCACGGCCTCGCGGCCAGCAGCCTTCTTCAGGTCGAGGCAGATCGAGCGCTTGCTGCGGTTGGTGTTGAGGAACACCGGGCCCATGCCGGCGTGGCGCATCGGGCCGATCAGGCGGGTGACATCGCCGTCGAGCGATTCCACCTTGATCACATCGGCCCCGTAGTCGCCGAGCATCTGGGTCGCATAAGGCCCCATCAGCACGGTGGTCATGTCGACGACCTTGATGCCCTTCAGCGGCCCCATTCGTTCGCTCCCGATTGCGCGCGATGCGCGATTTCGGTCCAGCTAAGGGGAGTAGCGGCGCGTGCGCAAGGGCGGCCCGCGTATGGCCGCATGCGCGAGGATGGCTGCTATTTCTTCTGGCGGGATTCGCGGATCTTCATGAGACGATCGAGCTCGTCGTTCTGCTGGCTGATGCGATCGGCGATGCGCGACTCGTTCTGCTCACCGGAGGCGGCGGCAGCCTGCTCGATCAATTGGCGGATATTGTCCTCGAGGATCGCGATGCGATCGTTGAGTTGGTCCATCGAAAGATAGTCGTAGTCGTTGCTCATGATGCATTCCCCGCAAATCAATCAGGAGCATTAAGGCGAGCCGGAACCGGCCCACCATGATCTAACGCAAGGAAAAGGTGGGCGCGGCGCTTGCGCCTTGCCCACCTTACAAGACTTACTTCAGCGGCTCGAGCACCGAGACGTAGTTGGCGACCGCCGCACCGCCCATGTTGAAGATGCCGCCGAGTTTTGCATTTTTGAGCTGCATGCCCTCGGGGGCCTGGCCTGCAAGCTGCATTGCGGTCATCACATGCATGGAGACGCCGGTGGCGCCGATCGGATGGCCCTTGGCCTTCAATCCGCCGGACGGATTGACCGGTAGCTTGCCGTCCTTGAGGGTCCAGCCTTCCTTGATGGCACGGGCACCCTGCCCCCTCGGCGTCAGGCCCATCGCTTCGTACTCGATCAGCTCGGCGACGGTGAAGCAGTCGTGGGTCTCGACGAAGGAGAGATCGGACAGCGTCACGCCGGCCTTCTCCAAAGCGCGCTGCCAGGCAACCGTGCAGCCTTCGAACTGCAGGATGTCGCGCTTGCTCATCGGCAGAAAATCCTGGGCATGCGCGGTGGCGCGGAAGCCGATCGACTTGCCCATGGTCTTGGCGGTCTCGGCATCGGCCAGCACCAACGCCGCGGCGCCGTCGGAGACCAGCGAGCAATCGGTGCGCTTCAGAGGACCAGCAACGTAAGGATTCTTCTCGCTCTCGGCGCGGCAGAAGTCGAAGCCGAAATCCTTGCGCATCTGGGCGAAGGGGTTGGCAACGCCGTTCTTGTGATTCTTGGCCGCAATCAGCGCCAGCGCATCGGACTGGTCGCCGTATTTCTGGAAGTAGGAGCTGGCGATCTTGCCGAACACGCCGGCGAAGCCGCCGACAGTGTCGCCGTCCTCAGGCAGGTAGGACGCCTTGAGCAGGTTCTTGCCAATCTCCGGGCCCGGCGTGCGGGTCATCTGCTCGACGCCGACGACGAGGACGATCCTGGCCGCGCCTGCGGCGATCGCGCGCAGGCCCTGGTGCACCGCCGCAGAGCCCGTGGCGCAGGCATTCTCCACCCTGGTGGCCGGCTTGAAGCGCAGCTTCGGGTCGGCCTGGAGCACCAGCGAGGCGGTAAAATCCTGCGCCGAGAAGCCAGCGTTGAAATGGCCGAGCACGATCTCGTCGACATCGGAGGCCGAAATGCCAGCATCGGCCATCGCCTCGTTGGCGACGCGGGTCACGAGGCTTTCGACGGTTTCGGTGTCGAACTTGCCGAACGGCGTATGCGCCCATCCGACGATGCTGGCAGTCATGGTCTTCTCCCTGACGGTCTCTTGCTGACCTAAGTCTTAGCCTAGGGATGGCAAGACTTCACGCAGGTTTAAGGGTCTGGAGGGTGCGCTGGCAGATGGCAGTTATGCCGGCCCAGTTCCCCGCTTTGATCTCCGCCGTCGGGCACAGCCAGGAACCACCGACACAGACCACGTTGGGCTCGGCGAGCCAGCTCGCCGCATTGGCCTCGCCCACCCCGCCAGTCGGGCAGAACCGCACATTCGGGAACGGCCCGCCGAGCGAGCGCAGGCCCTTGATGCCGCCAGCCTGCTCGGCCGGGAAGAATTTGGCGACATCGAAGCCGTGCGACAGCGCCATCATCAGCTCGGAGGCGGTGGCGATGCCCGGCGCAAACGGCAGGGAGCTGTGGGCGGCGGCCTTGAGGAGATCGGGGGTCAGGCCCGGGCTGATGCCGAAGGCGACGCCGAGCTTCTCGACACGGGTGAAGTCGGCCGGATTGAGAATCGTGCCGATGCCGACGACCGCATCGGGGACCTCGGCCATCATCGCCCGGGCCGCCTCGATCGCGACGGGGGTCCGCATGGTCACCTCCAGCGTCCGGACGCCGCCGGCCACCAGGGCCTTTGCCAGCGGAACCGCATCCTGGATGCGCTCGATGGTGAGGACTGGAATGACGGTCGCAGCCTTGAACAGCGCGACGAGGTGGTTCTGTTGGGCAGCAGTGGGCATCTTAGGGATCTTTTCGTTGACGAGGTCGCGTTACGTCGTGGCTCTACTTCGTGGCTTGGCGCGTGGGTGCCGGCCGGTGCCGCTTCTTCGGTGGCATGGCATAGCCCGGAATGATGGCGCCGGGATAGCAGATCACGAGGCTGGCGAGGCGATGCCCTGCCTGGGCGGCCTCGACCGGCTCGGAACCGCCGAGCCGGGCCGCGATATAGGCCGCGGCAAAGCTGTCACCAGCCGCGGTGGTATCGACCACCGGCTTGGTCATGGGCTCGGCGCGGACCTCGCTGCTGCCCCCGGGGTAGCGCAGCAGGCTGACGGGCTCGGCAAGGCGGAACACCAGCTCCGGCGTCGGAATGCGCGCCATCAGCTGCTCGGGGCTCTCGCCGGGATAGAGCGCCAGCAGGTCTTCGGTCGAGGTCAGCACGATGTCGGCGGCCGCAAAGGCCGCGGCAAACACCTCGCGCGCGACGTCGCGATCGGGCCAGCCGCGGGCGCGGAAATTGGTGTCGAACACGAAGCGGGTGCCGAGCAGGCGCGCGCGCTTGATCGCCGCGAACAGGCGATCGCGCCCGGCCGCATCGTAGATCGAGAGCGTGATCGCCGAGAGATAGACGATATCGTAGCTCATCAGCGAGTTGAGCAGCTCGTCGGTCTCCGGCAGGCTCATCAGCTGCCGCGCCGCCGCGCTGTCGCGCCAGTGGAAGAACTGGCGCTCGCCCTTGGCGTCGAGCTGGATCATGTAGAGGCCGGGCAGCTTGCCCGGCAGACGGACCACGCGGCGCGTGCCGACGCCCTCGGCGTTCCAGGCCGCGATCATCTCTTCGCTCATGCCGTCGTCGCCGAGCGCGGTGAAATAGTCGACCTTGACCTCGAGCCGCGCCAGATAGACGGCGGTGTTGAGGGTGTCACCGCCGAAGCCGCGCGAGAACAGGCCGCCGCCCTGCCCACCTTGAGCCTGCCGCAGCTCGACCATGCATTCACCGATGCAAGCCACGCTCGCCATCGTCATATCCACGCTGTTCATGTCTAACGATCAGGCGACGAAGTTGCCGCCCAGCTCGTCTTCAATGTGAATGCGGATGATATCGTCAAACGTTTTCTCGGCGGTGGTGAAACCGAGCTCAAGCGACCGCTTGGCGTTGAAGTTGCGCGGCCAGCCACCGACAATGCCGACGATGAAAGGATCCGGCTCCCGCTTGATGCGGGCGGCGACCTTCTCGCCGGCAACGCGCTTCAAGGCGGCGATCTGCTCGCCGACCGTCGCCGACAGGCCGGGCATCGTCAGATTGCGACGCGGACCGACCGTGGCAAGGTCCATGGTGCCGGCGTGGAGCAGGAAGCCGACGGCCGAACGCGGCGTCGCGTGCCAGTGGCGGACGTCCTCGGACACCGGGAGCACCGCTTCCTTGCCGGCCAGCGGCTCGCGCAGGATGTTGGAGAAGAAACCCGATGCCGCCTTGTTGGGCAGACCGGGCCGGATGCAGATGGTCGGCAGGCGGATGCCGATGCCGTCGAGGAAGCCCCGGCGGGAGTAGTCCGCGAGCAGCAGCTCGCCGATCGCCTTCTGGGTGCCGTAGCTGAGCAGCGGGGTGTGGAAGAACTCGTCGCCGATCGCATCCGGGAAGGGGGCACCGAACACCGCGATCGAGGACGTGAACACCACGCGCGGCTTGTAGCCGCCGCCAACCAGCCTGACGGCATCGAGCAGCATCCGCGTGCCGTCGAGATTGATGCGGTAGCCCTTGTCGAAATCGAGCTCGGCTTCGCCCGAGACGATGGCGGCGAGATGGAAGATCACATCGGGACGGCCGGCGATCAGCTTCTCGGCAGCGCCAGGCACGGCGAAATCGCCCGAGACGGTCTCGACGGCGAAACCTGCTTTCTCCGGCTTCCTGGGCTCGACCACGTCATGCATGGTCAACTTGGTGATGTCGCTCTTGCCGAGACGGCCGTCGCGCAAGAGACGTTCACACAATTTGCGGCCGACCATGCCGGCAGCGCCCAGAACCAGAATGTGCAAGAGCCTAACTCCTTCTTATTGGCTGGAACGCGCCGCTCTTGAACGTCTTTTTGGGACGCTACTGGCGCGCTCTCAGGCAGGCCCCGCTGGTCATTCCTTCACGGCGCCGGTCATTGCCGACACATAGTACTCTACGAAGAAGGAATAAAGGATAACTACGGGGACCGAGCCGGTCAGGGCCGCCGCCATCAAGGCGCCCCAATGGTAGACGTCGCCGTTGACGAGCTCGGTGATGGCGCCGACCGGAATGGTCTTGTTCTCCGAGGAGGAGATGAAGGTCAGCGCGTAGATGAACTCGTTCCAGGATAATGTGAAGGCGAAGATGCCGGCGGAGATCACCCCCGGCAGAGACAAAGGCAGCGTGATCTTGACCAGGATCTGCAGCCGCGTGGCCCCGTCGATCAGCGCGCATTCCTCCAGCTCATAGGGAATGGTGCGGAAATAGCCCATCAGCAGCCAGGTGCAGAACGGGATCAGGAAGGTCGGATAGGTCAGGATCAGCGCCAGATTGCCGTCGAACAGGCCGAGCTGGAACACGATCGCGGCGAGCGGAATGAACAGGATCGAGGGCGGGACGAGATAGCCGAGGAAGATCGCGAGGCCGACATAACGTGAACCCCTGTAGCGCAGGCGCTCGATCGCATAGGCCGCGCAGACGCTGGCGAACAGCGAGATGAAGGTCGAGGACACCGAGACGATCACCGTGTTCCACATCCACAGCGGATAGTCGGTGTCGAAGAACAGCTTTGTGATGTGCTCGAACGTCGGATGCACGATCCAGAACGGATTGTACTTCTCGTAGTCGTACATCTCCGCGTCCGGCTTGAATGTCGCGACCGTCATCCAGTAGAACGGGAACAGCAGGAAGACGACGATCAGGCCGAGCGGAAGGTAGACGCGGAGAAACTTCCGCGGAAAACTTTCCAGGTAGTCCATTCCGACGCTTTGGTCGTCCGCGGTGCTCATGGTCAGTCCCTTCCGCCCTGCTGCCAGCGGGAGCGCTGAAGCCCGAAGAAGCTCAACAGGATCGCGGCGACGAGGAACGGGATCATCGCGTTCGAGATCGCCGCGCCCTCGCCCAGATTGCCGCCGGTGATCGCGCGCTGGAATGACAGCGTCGCCATCAGATGCGTGGCGTTGATCGGCCCGCCGCGGGTGATGGTGTAGATCAGCTGGAAATCGGTGAACGTCATCAGCACCGAGAACGTCATCACCACGGCGATGATCGGCGACAGCATCGGCAGCGTGATGTGGCGAAAGCGCTGCATGTTGGTGGCGCCGTCGAGATTGGCGGCCTCGTAGAGCGAGGGTGAGATGGTCTGCAATCCCGCCAGCAGCGTGATCGCCACGAAAGGCACGCCGCGCCAGATGTTGGCGACGACCACCGACCAGCGCGCGTTCCAGGGATCGCCGAGGAAGTCGATGTAACGCGTGATCAGGCCGGCCTTGATCAGCACCCAGGAAATGATCGAGAACTGGCTGTCATAGATCCACCAGAACGCGATGGCCGAGAGCACGGTCGGCACCACGAAGGGCAAGAGAACGATCGCCCGGATCATCGATTTGAACGGCAGGCGCTCGTTGAGCAGCAGCGCGAGGTAAAGGCCGATCGCGAATTTCACGATGCTGGCGCTCACCGTGTAGAAGATGGTGTTGAACACCGACAGCCAGAACACGGAGTCCTTTGCGAGCGAGACAAAGTTGCCGAAGCCGATGAAGCGCCCGACCCCGCCGATCTTGGTATCGGTCATGCCGAGCCAGAGGCCCAGTGCCAACGGATAGGCCAGAAACAGAATGAGAATGGCGATCGCCGGCACCATGAACATGGCGCCGAGAAAATTTCGGCTTTCAAACGCCCTGCTCCACAGGCTGCTGCGCTTGACCTCCGCAACACCGGGCTCGGCGATAACTGCCATGTCGGACTCCCCTCAAAGAACGACGACGGCGGCGTCCAGCACCCTGGACGCCGCCGAGGTAGCAGATCAGACCTGATAGTAGCGCTTGGCGCGCTCGGCAGCGCGCTTCGCTGCTTCCTGCGGCGTGGCCTGCCCGGAGGCAGCTTCCGCGAACATGTCGACCACGACGAAGTCGCCCATGACGGCGGCCGAGGCGTAGCCGAGATCGCCGGCATAGCCGTTGTCGCGGCAACGCTTCAGGCAGTCGCGATACGGCGTGATCTTGGGATCGGAGGTCCACACCGGGTTGTCATTATAGGCCGGGAGCGGCGGCGAGACGTAGCCGTTGGAGGCGACCTCCCAGGCGTCGTAGTTCTCCTTGTCCATCATGAACTTGATGTATTCCTTGACGGCCTTCGGATATTTCGAGTGCTTGTAGCCGTAATAGACCAGCACGTTCTGCTGCTCGGTCGACACGCCCACGGGTCCGATCGGCATCGGCGCGTGGTCCATGTCCTTGGCGATCTCCTGCTGCTTGGGATCGGGCGAGTTCTTGCCGACGGTCCAGATCGAGATGCCGTTCAGCGTGAGGCTGAGTTCGCCGTTGAGGAACGCCTTGTTGTTATTGCTATCGTTCCACGACAGCACGCCCGGAATGAAGGTCGCATAGAGCTGCCTGACGTATTCGATCGCGGCGATGGTCTCCGGCGAGTCGATCACGACCTCGTTCTTGTCGTTGACGACCTTGCCGCCGAACGCCCACAGCGCCCACTGGCACCAGCCGTTGGCGTCGCCCGTGGCATGGCCGAGCGCGAAGCCGGCCGGCGTGTTGTTCTTCTTCAGGGCCTGGCACAGCTTGAGGAAGCCGTCGGTGTCCTTGGGGAATTGCTCGAAGCCGGCGGCCTTCACGTGGCTGATGCGGTAGTTCAGGCAGCCGCCGGTCGCGCCCTGCGGAATCGCGATCCAGTTGTTGCCCTTCTTGCCGTAGCGCTCGGCGACCGGATACCAGCCGCCATATTGCTTGCCGAGATAGTCGGCGACATCGGTCATGTCGATCAGCTTCTCGGGGAATTTGAAGGGATCATCGAGCGTGCCGACGATGAGGTCCGGACCGGCGCCGACATTGGCGGCGACCGCGGCCTTGGGACGGATGTCTTCCCAGCTCTCGGCCTCGAGCTTCACCTTGATGCCGGTCTTCTCGGAGAACTTCTTGGTCTGCTCGGCGAACTTGTCGAACTCGGCCTGGATGAACTGCTTCCAGCGCAGCACGCGGATGGAGGCATTCGGCTCCGGGGTGTTGGTCCACTCCGCAGCCCGGACGGGCACGACACCCGGGCCGGCCAGCAACGCTGCGCCGCCCAGGCCGGCTTTAAGCACACTTCGCCTGTCGAAATCGCTCATCGTTCTCTCCCTGATTTTTTAATTGTATTTGGTCGTCTTAAGTCACGAAACGCCGCTACAGGCGCTTGCCTGTCGCCTCGTCAAACAAGTGAACCACGGACGGGTCGGGCTTCAGCTTGACCTTGTCGCCCGGGTTGAACTGGTGACGCTCGCGGAAGACCGCGACGACCTGCTCGCCACCGACCTTTGCAAACACCTGCGTCTCCGAGCCGGTCGGCTCGACCACGACGATCTCGGCGTCGGCGCCGTCGTCGGCAATCGTGAAATGCTCGGGACGGACGCCATAAACCACGGGCTTGCCGTCCGACGCCGCCGGCGCGTTCTTGAGCGGCAGCTTGACGCCGTTCGGACCCTCGAAGGTGGCAACGCCGTTGACGCGGATATGCCCCTTCAGGAAGTTCATCGCCGGCGAGCCGATGAAGCCGGCGACGAACTGGTTTTCCGGCTTGTCATAGAGCTCGAGCGGCGTGCCCATCTGCTCGACGATGCCGTCATGCATCACAACGATCTTGTCGGCCATGGTCATGGCCTCGATCTGGTCGTGGGTGACGTAAACGGTGGTGGTCTTGAGCCGCTGGTGCAGCTCCTTGATCTCGGTGCGCATGGCGACGCGCAGCTTGGCGTCGAGGTTCGACAAGGGCTCGTCGAACAGGAAGACCTGGGGATCGCGCACGATGGCGCGGCCCATGGCGACGCGCTGGCGCTGGCCGCCGGAGAGCTGGCGCGGATAGCGGTCGAGCAAGGGCGTCAGGGCAAGGATTTCAGCGGCGCGCTTGACGCGCTTGCCGATCTCGTCCGAGCCGGCATTGCGCAGCTTCAGCGAGAAGCCCATGTTCTCGGCGACGGTCATGTGCGGATAGAGCGCGTAGTTCTGGAACACCATCGCAATGTCCCGCTCCTTGGGCTGGACATTGTTGACGACGCGGTCGCCGATCGAAATCGTGCCTGATGTGATGTTCTCGAGGCCTGCGAGCATGCGCAGAAGCGTCGACTTGCCGCAGCCGGAGGGGCCAACCAGGACGACGAACTGGCCGTCCTCGATCGGGATCGAGACGCCGTGCAGGACCTCAAAATTGCCGAACGATTTCCGCACGTCGCGGATTTGCACAGACGACATATAGCTCCCTCCTTCGACTTAGACGACGCAACCGTCGCGCCGCCACCGTCTTGTTTTTTCTGAACTTCGCCGACCCGAAGCCTCTCTTAACAGGCCACATTGTCGGCAGTTTGTGCGGGTTTGGCAATTTGTCTTTGGTTAGTCGCTGCTGGTAGCGCTGTCAACGATCCTTTGTTTGCGGGAATGGCTGTGTTAAGAGCAACATATGGGTCGAAAGCGCACCAAGTCGGGCAAGATTCGGTTAGCGGAAGTCGCCGAGCTGGCGGGCGTCAGCCCGATCACGGCGTCCCGCTTCTTCCGCAATCCCGAGGCGCTGTCGGTGGCCAAGCGGACGCGGGTCGAGAGCGCGGCCCGGGAGCTCGGCTATGTGCCCAACCTTGCGGCACGCGCGCTGGCCTCGCAGCGCACCGAAGTGATCGGTGTCTTGATTCCGTCACTGACCAACAACGTGTTTTCGGACGTGCTCCGCGGGATCTATGACGCGTCCGAAGGCAGCCGTTACTCGATCCAGCTGTCCAACACGCGCTACTCCATTCTCCAGGAAGAGAAACTGCTGCGCCTGTTTCTGGCGCAGAAGCCGGCGGGACTGATCGTCACGGGCATCGACCAGACCACCGAATCCCGCGCCATGCTCGAGGCGGCCGACTGCCCGATCGTCCAGATCATGGAGATCGGGCCGAGCCCCGTCGACATGATGATTGGCTTTTCGCATTATGATGCGGCACGCGCAGCAATTGCCCATTTGTTCGCGCAGGGCCACCGCAGGATCGGCTTCGTCGGAGCGCGCATGGATCCCCGGGTGCAGCGCCGGCTCGACGGCTATGCCGCAGCCATGAAAGACGCCGGCCTGTTCGACCAAAGGATGATCGTGACGACGGCGACGCCGACCTCGGTGACGCTCGGCGGCGCGCTGTTCGCCGACCTGATCGCGCGCGAGCCCGACATCGACGCGGTGTTCTGCGCCAATGACGACCTTGCGCTCGGCGTTCTCTTCGAATGCCGGCGCCGCGAGATCCCCGTCCCCGATCAGATCGCGATCGTCGGCTTCAACGACCTCGAATTCATGGCCTCCTCGGTGCCGACGCTGACGAGCGTGCGGACCAACCGTTACGAGATGGGCAGCACGGCTGCCGCGATGCTGATCGAGGCCATCGAGGGCAAGCGCCCCGAACAACCCGTGCTCGATCTCGGCTTCACGGTGATCGAACGGCAGAGTTCGCAGGCACAACGGCCGGCGGCGAGCCCCCGTGCGGGCGAATGGGTGCCGGCCGTACAAAATGATAGCGTTACCAACGACCCCTGAGTAATATCGCAACCATGAGGAAACGTTCGCCAGCAGGCGGGCCACCACACCATGCTCGCGCTGCCGGGCAGCGCACCGATCGACATCCCAAACGTCGGCCCGTGCGTTTGCATTGAAGGAGAAACCCATGACAAAAAAGCCAACCAATGGGCACGCGCCCGCCGGCAACGGCACCCGCCGCCATCTTCGCTCGCAGGACTGGTTCAACAATCCGCATAACCCGGGCATGACCGCGCTCTATATGGAGCGCTATCTGAATTTCGGCCTCACCCGCGCCGAGCTGCAGTCCGGCAAGCCGATCATCGGCATCGCCCAGACCGGCAACGACCTCTCCCCCTGCAACCGCCATCATATCGAGCTCGCCCATCGCGTCCGCGAGGGCATCCGCGAGGCCGGCGGCATTGCGATGGAATTCCCGACCCACCCGATCCAGGAGACCGGCAAGCGCCCGACCGCGGCGCTCGACCGCAACCTTGCTTATCTCGGCCTCGTCGAGGTGCTCTACGGCTATCCGCTCGACGGCGTGGTGCTGACCACCGGCTGCGACAAGACCACGCCGGCCTGCATGATGGCGGCCGCGACCGTCAATCTGCCCTCGATCGTGCTGTCGGGCGGCCCGATGCTGAACGGCTGGCACAATGGCGAGCGCACCGGCTCCGGCACCATCGTCTGGAAGTCGCGCGAGCGGCTCGCTGCCGGCGAGATCGACTATGAAGAGTTCATGGAGATCGTGGCCTCCTCGGCGCCCTCGGTCGGCCATTGCAACACCATGGGCACGGCCTCGACCATGAACGGCCTCGCCGAAGCGCTCGGTTTCTCGCTGCCGGGCTGCGCGGCCATTCCCGCCCCCTACCGCGAGCGCGGCCAGATCGCCTATGAGACCGGCAAGCGCATCGTCGAGATGGTCTGGGAAGATCTCAAGCCCTCGGACATCCTGACCCGCAAGGCGTTCGAGAACTGCATCGTCATCAATTCGGCGATTGGCGGCTCGACCAACGCGCCGATCCACATCAATGCGCTCGCCCGCCACATCGGCGTGGAGCTGTCGATCGACGACTGGCAGAAATTTGGCCACGACGTGCCGCTGCTGGTCAACATGCAGCCGGCCGGGTTCTATCTCGGCGAGGAATTCCACCGCGCCGGCGGCGTGCCGGCGGTGGTACGCGAATTGATGAAGCACAAGCGCATCCACGAGGACGCGGTCACCGTCAACGGCCGCGGCATCGGCGAGAACTGCAAGAATGCGCCGGCGCCCGACAACGACGTAATCTGGGCCTACGACAAGCCGCTGGTGAAGGATGCCGGCTTCCTGGTGCTGAGGGGCAATCTGTTCGATTCCGCGATCATGAAGACCTCGGTGATCTCCAAGGAATTCCGCGATCGCTATCTCAGCAACGCGAAGGATCTGAACGCCTTCGAGGGCCGCGCCATCGTGTTCGAGGGTCCTGAGGATTATCACGAGCGGATCGACGATGCTTCGCTCGGCATCGACGAGCACTGCGTGCTGTTCATCCGCGGCACGGGCCCGATCGGCTACCCTGGTGGCGCCGAGGTCGTGAACATGCAGCCGCCGGCCGCGCTGATCAAACGCGGCATCCACTCCCTGCCCTGCATCGGCGACGGCCGCCAGTCCGGCACCTCCGGCTCGCCGTCGATCCTGAATGCTTCGCCGGAAGCGGCCGCCGATGGCGGGCTCGCGATCCTGAAGACCGGCGACAAGGTCCGCATCGACCTCAACAAGGGCAGCGCCAACATCCTGATTTCGGACGAGGAGCTGAAGAAGCGCCACGCCGAGCTCAAGGCATCAGGCGGCTTCAAGCATCCACCGAACCAGACGCCGTGGCAGGAAATCTATCGCAACACCGTCGGCCAGCAATCGACCGGCGCCTGCATGGAGCTCGCCACGCGCTATCAGAACGTCGCCTCGGCGTTTGGCGTGCCGCGGGATAATCACTGACGAAGATCGTCATTCCGGGATGCGCCGCAAGGCGCAGGCCCGGAATCCATACTCCCGATCGTGGTTATGGATTCCGGGCTCGCCGCTGCGCGGCGCCCCGGAATGACGGCAATGGATAGAGCAAATAGGGAGAACAACAACATGGCAGACCGCCTCAAGGGCAAGCGCGCCGTCATCACGGCTGCAGCCGCCGGCATCGGGCGCGCATGCGCTCTCGCATTCGCGCGCGAGGGCGCAACCGTCATCGCCACCGACATCAATGAGGCAGGCATCGCTGATCTGACCAAGAACGGCATCGCCGAGGTCGCAAAGCTCGACGTCCGCAACACCGCCGACGTCAACGCCTTTGCAAAGCGCGTCGGCAAGATCGACATCCTGCTCAATGCGGCCGGCTTCGTGCACCACGGCACCATCCTGGACTGCTCGGAAGAGGATTTCGATTTCTCCTTCGACCTCAACGTCAAGTCGATGCACCGGACCATCAAGGCGTTCCTGCCCGACATGATCGCCGGCGGCGGCGGCAGCATCGTCAACATTTCCTCCTGCGCGGCGCTGCGGCCGCCGGCGAACCGCTACGTCTACAGCTCCTCGAAGGCCGCCGTGTCGCTGCTGTCGCGCGCGGTCGCGCTCGACTTCATCACCAAGGGCATCCGCTGCAACTCGATCTGCCCCGGCACCGTCGAGACTCCCTCGATGCTCGACCGCGCCGCCGCGCAAGGCCCGCAGGGCAAGGAGATGTTCATCTCGCGCCAGAAGATGGGCCGGCTCGGCACCGCCGACGAGATCGCCAACATGGCGGTCTATCTCGGCAGCGACGAGAGCGCCTTCACCACCGGCGTCGACCTCGTCGTCGATGGCGGCTACATGCTCTGACCTGCAGCGGGATCACATCTGATGAACAAGATTGATCTCAACGACCGCGTCGCCGTCGTCACCGGCGGCGCGCAGGGTTTTGGCCGCGCCATCACCGAACGTTTCGTCGCCTCCGGCGCCAAGGTCGCGATCTGGGACTTTGACGCTGATCTGGCCGACAAGACCGCGAAGGACATCGGCGACAACGTCCGCGCCTTCAAAGTCGACGTCACCGACACATCAGGCGTCGAGCAGGCCCGCGACGCGACGCTCAAAACCTTCGGCAAGATCGACATCCTCGTCAACAATGCCGGCATCGCCGGCATCAACAAGCCGGTCTGGGAGACCGATCTCGAGGAATGGCGCAAAGTCCTGCGCATCAACCTCGACGGCCCCTTCATCGTCTGCAAGGCCATCGTGCCTGTGATGCTCGCGCAGAAATACGGGCGCATCGTGAACATCGCCTCGATCGCCGGCAAGGAAGGCAATCCAAACGCCTCGCACTATTCGGCCTCCAAGGCCGGCCTGATCGCGCTGACCAAGTCGCTCGGCAAGGAGCTCGCGGCGCATGACATTCTCGTGAATGCAGTGACGCCGGCCGCGGCCAAGACCGCGATCTTCGACCAGATGACGCAGCAGCATATCGATTTCATGCTGTCGAAAATCCCCAAAGCGCGCTTCGTGCTGGTGGAAGAGCTTGCCGCGATGGTGAGCTGGCTTGCATCTCAGGATTGTGCCTTCTCGACCGGCGCGGTCTTTGATATTTCCGGAGGCCGGGCGACCTACTGAGGCATTGGCCGCCCAAGAGGGGGCGGATCATGCAGCCAGCACGTCGGGATTTCGTGAAGCTCGCAGCGGGCGCAGCCGCGCTGCCGCTCTTTTCGCGCCACGCAAGGGCGCAGCTCGCGCCGAACCCGCCGAGCATCCGCCCGCCCTCGCCGGCCGAACGTGCGGCGATGGGCCGGCTGGCGCAGGCCTTCATGGACAAGTTCGACGTGCCTGGCCTTTCCTTTGCGATCGGCTATGCCGGCGCGATCGTGCACCAGGCTGCCTTTGGCGTGGCCGATCGCGAGCAGAACGAAGCTGTGACGCCGCAGCATCTGTTTCGCATCGCCAGCGTCAGCAAGATGATCACCTCGGTCACGCTGTTCCGGCTGATCGAGGAGAACCGCGTCAAGCTCAGCGATCGCGTGTTCGGACCGGGTGCGCTGCTCGGCACCGACTACGGGGCACCGCCCTACTCGCCCGGCATCGACCAGATCACGCTGGAAAATCTCCTGACCCATACCGGCGGTGGCTGGACCAATGATGGCAGAGATCCCATGTTCACGCATCCACACATGGATCACGCGCAGCTCATCACCTGGACGCTGGCCAACCGGCCGCTCGATCGCCCACCAGGCCAGCACTACGCCTACTCGAATTTCGGCTATTGCGTGCTGGGCCGGGTGATCGAGAAGCTCACCGGCCAGCGCTACGCCGACCACGTCCGCGCCGAGGTGCTGGGCCGTTGCGGCATCACTAATATGACGATTGGCGGCAATACCCGCGATCAACGCCAGGCGGGCGAAGTCGCCTATTACTGCAAGGTCGAAAGTCCCTACGACATGAACGTCCACCGCATGGATTCCCACGGCGGCTGGATCGCGACGCCGACCGACCTCGTGCAATTCCTGATGCATGTCGATGGCTATGCCCGGCCGGCAAACATTTTGCGGCCGCGCACCATCGAGGTCATGACGTCAGCACCGAGCTACAGCCCTGATTACGCCAAGGGCTTTTGCATCAACAAGGCAGGCAATTGGTGGCATAATGGCAGCCTGCCCGGCACCAGCACCATTGCCGTCAGAACCCATGGCGGCTTCTGCTGGGCGGCCTTCACCAATGTGAGCCGGCCGAACACCAAGATGGATGACGAACTCGATGAGCTCAACTGGAACATGGCGCGGCAAGTCAACGAATGGCGGGTGGCATGATTAGAGAAGGTGGATGCCTGTGCGGCGCAGTGCGGTTCAAGGCGGAAGGCGAGCCTCTGAACGTGCGCGTCTGTCATTGCCGCATGTGCCAGAAGGCGATGGGCTCGCCGTATTTCGCCCGCGCCCAGTTCGACCAGAAAATGCTGATCGTCGAGGGTGACACCGGCCGCTACAAGTCTTCCGAAGCGATCGATCGCGTGTTCTGCAAGGCTTGCGGCACGCGGCTGGGCTCCTGGCGGCGCAACGGCACGCTGGCAGGCGTGGCGCTCGCGACCTTCGACGACCGCAATGCCTTCGCGCCGACCGAGCACATCTGGGTCTCGGAAAAGCTCGCCTGGCTGAAGCTCGACGACGGCCTGACGCAATATCAGGGGACGATCCCGACGTGAGCTTAGAGCCGGCTAGACGCAGACAGGCCGGCGGCCTCAACGCGCCGTCCTGTCGTCGTGGCTAGCCAAATCCCGGCGAACACCGCGACGATGCCGGCCGCGAGATTCCAGCGTAGCGGCTCATGCAGCAGCCAGGCGCCGACCAGAGAGGCCGTGATCGGATTGACTGTCACCGAGATGGCGACGCGCGTTGGCGTCGTCCGCTCCAGCGCGAAGGCCCAGAGATAGAATGTCAGCGCCGCGCCCAAGGCGCCGAGATAGAGCGCAGCCAGCCATTGCGGCGCGGCGAAATCTGCGACCGGCGCGAAGCTGCCGCGGAAATTTGAAAGCAGGATAAGGCAGAGAGCTCCCGCGGCCATGCTCATGGTCGTGAAGGCGATCGGGCTGGAGCGCCGGATCACCGGCTTCGACCAGATGCCGTACAGCGCCATGCACAGCGCAGCCGCCATCATCAGGAGATCGCCGCGCCAGGCGCCTGGCGGCGCCGAGGCCAGATCGGTAAGCAACGCGACGGCAACGCCCGATGTTGCCACCACGACGCCGATCGATTTGCGCCAGCTCAAGGCTTCGCTGCCGAGCACCGCGCCAATCACCAGCGACAGGAGCGGCAACGTCGACAGCGCGAGCGCGCCGCGCGCGGCCGTCGTGAAGATCAGCGATGCATTGAACAGGATCGGAAACAGCGCGAAAAACAGCATGCCGAGCCCAACGGTGGCCGCCCAGTCGCCGCGCTCCGGCCAGCGATCGCCGCGCAGCAATGTCAGCGGCAACAGCAGGAGAAACCCGATCCCGAAGCGAAATGAGCCGATCGCCAGCGGATCGATGCTGCCGACGAGATAGCGCGTCGCGCCGATCGAGGTACCGCCCAGCGCGCTCGACAGCACGGCCGCCAGAACGCCGAAAATCTCGCTCACAATTCCTCCCGTCGAACGCACTGACGAACAGCATAAGGGGCGTGCCGAAACAGGGAATGGAATTTCCGTCATGCTGGGATAACGTTCCATCATGACCGCGCCCGACCTCGACCCCGATCTGCTGAAGGCTTTTCTCGCCGTCGCCGAGCATCGCTCGTTCACGCGCGCCGCGGATAAGCTCCACCGCACCCAGTCAGCCGTCAGCGTGCAGGTCAGGCGGCTCGAGGAGCGGCTCGGCACAAAACTGTTTCAGCGCCATCGGACCGGCGTTGTGCCGACCGCCGCGGGCGAGGATCTGCGCATCTATGCGCAGCGCATCCTTGCTCTTCAGGCAGAAGCAGTCGGCGCGCTGCGCGCGCGCAATCAGGAGGCGGTCATTCGCCTCGGTGTGATGGACGATTACGGCACGATCATCGTGCCGCCCCTGCTCGCGAGCTTCGCCAAAAGCCATCCCACCGTCAGGGTCGAGGTCGAGACCGGACTGACCGCGACCATGCCGGCCCGGCTCGGCGAGGCCTATGATCTCGTTATCGCCATGCATCCGGAAGGACGCGGCGACGGCGAGCTGTTGCGGCGCGAGCAGGCCGTCTGGGCGGCCGCCGCTTGCTGTCGTGCCATGGCGGAAGACACCCTGCCCGTCGCGCTCTACCCGCGCGGCTGTCTGTTCCGCCAATGGGCCGCGGAGGCGCTCGATCGCGCCGGGCGGCCCTGGCGGCTCGCCTTTGTCAGCCGGACGCTGGCGGCGGTGGAAGCGATCGCGGCCGAGGGCCTCGCCATCACCGTGGTCAAGGCCGGCACCCTGCCGCCGCATCTTCGCGCTCTCGGCCCGCGCGACGGCCTGCCGGCGCTGCCCATGGCGGACATCCGCCTGCACCGCGCGCGCAACCTGCCGCGTCCGGCGGCGCTGCTCGCCGATCATTTGCAGCGTGGCATTTCGGAACCGGCTACCCTATCTTGAGTGGAGCGTTGCTGCACTGCCTGACGGTCGTCTGCAAGGCGACATGCACGAACGGGTGAGAGGCGACGTGAACATTTCCTATTATGTTCTCTCGGTGTGGGTGCTGCCGCTGGTGCTCGCCATCACCTTTCACGAGGCCGCGCACGGCTTCGTGGCGCACCGGCTCGGCGACGACACCGCCTGGCAGCTCGGCCGCGTCAGCTTCAATCCGCTGCGCCACATCGATCCCTTCGGCACGCTCGTTTTACCGGCGATGCTGCTGTTTGCGCATTCGCCGTTCCTGTTCGGCTATGCCAAGCCGGTGCCGGTGAATTTTCGCAAGCTTAACAATCCGAAGCTGGACATGGTCTGGGTCGCCCTCGCCGGTCCTATCACCAACATCCTGCTGGCGCTGGTGGCGGGTCTCGCCCTGCACGCTCTGCCCTTGGCCCCGGCCGGTTCGGCGCAATGGATCTTTGACAATCTCAAGAATGCGCTGCTGATCAACGCCGTGCTGGCGGTCTTCAACATGATGCCGATCCCCCCGCTCGACGGCGGGCGGGTCGCGGTCGGTCTGTTGCCGCGGCCGCTCGCCCTGCCCCTGTCGCGGCTCGAGCCGTTCGGCATGCTGATCCTGATCGCGCTGTTGATCCTGCTGCCGCTGGCAGGTTCCAGACTCGGTCTAAATCTTGATGTTATTTCAGCAATACTGCGAACGTTGACCGGTTATGTGATTCAAGCTGTTCTCTTCGTTACCGGCAATGCGTAGTTGAAGCCGTACACCCGACCCTGCACTTGAAGACAAAGCCTGAGGGCTAGAGGCCAACTTGGTCAAAGCTGCCGATATGCTGATCGCGCGACGCGCGGACACCCGTGCCCGTGCCGATTTCGCCACCTGGAAGATGATGGCCAAGCTGAATGGGTTGTCGGCGCTGCCGGCGGACGCACAGGGCTTCCTGGACGGCTACAAGAAGCTGCTGGATCGGATGAGCGAGGCCGAGGCGACAGAGGCCGCCATCGCCGAGGTCTACAAGTCCTACTATCTGGAGATGGGCGGCGGCGGGAACCCGCCCGACGTCCGCACCCGGCCGGCCGAACCGGCAACGGACAATGTTACCGCTTTCCGGCGCCCGGCCCCCAAGCCGAAGAAGACCAGCTTCTTCGGGGCCACGGCGGTCGGGGGAACCCAGAAGCGCCCGCTCCCGGTGGCGTTGATCTTTGCGTGCCTGGTCGTGGTCTATGTCGGGATCAAGTTCTACTGGCGCTGAGCGCTAAAGCGCGCTGCAGCTATTTCGACGGCTTCTTGAAATTCACCGGCAGGCTGAAGGCGAATTGGTCGTCCGTCAGCTCGGCCGGCGGAACCGGGACCGGATCCGACCGGCGCACCATCGAGACGGCCTCGCTGTCGAAGGCGGGATCCCCTGAGGACTCCGCGACATTGACGGACACAACGTTGCCGCGCCGGTTCAGGACCAGGCTGAGCTTGACCGTCGTCGTCTTGCTCTTGTCCTTGGGATAGCGCTTGTGCAGCTCGAAATAGGCGCTGATCCGCTTGCCCCACTCGGCTGTCAGCTTCCTGATATCCTTGCCAATGCCTTGCTGGGGAGCGGCCGCCTTCTCGTCCTCGCGCGCGCTCTCGTTCAGCGCCTGCCGCGCCGATTCCTGGGCGTTCGGCATCTCCTCGACGGCCTGGGTCTCGACCTTGGCCACTTTCGTGGTGTCCTCGACCGGCTTCTTCGAGTCATTCTCGGTGACGAGGCGGTCCGGGTCCTCGGCCTCCTGGGGAATGTCCTTCGGCAGATCGGTCTCTTTCACCTCGGCCTGTTGCTGCATCTGCTGCGGCTGGTACTGCGAGGCCTCGCTGTCCGGCCCAGGCGGCAGCTCCGTCTCGGGAAGTTTTGGCGAGGTCATTTCGACGGCGTATTCCGCGCCGTTGGCGCCGAGGCCGTCGTCACCGTCATCAGCACGAAGGTTGGCGAGCGCCAGCGCAGCCCCGCCAAGATGCAGGCCAACCGCGACGACAGCGGCCAGGATCCACAACGGCCGCGAGGATTTTGCCTCGAACACAGGGTCGGTCATCGCGCCGCCATCAGGGTTGGACTGCCCCTTGCGCCGGCCCGGCCGCCGCAGGGGGTGCCTCGAGCGCCACCAGCTTGATCCGAGAATAGCCGCCGGATCGCAGGATTTCCATGACCCCCATCAACTCGCCATACGGCACCGCCTTGTCGGCGCGCAGGAACACATATTTGTCCTTGCTCATGTCGGCGATGGCGTCGAGCGAGCTGACGAGTTCGGTGCGCTTGACTGCGTTCTCGCCGATCGCCAGCGTCAGATCGGGCTTGATGCTGACATAGGTCGGCTTGTCCGGCTTCTTCTGCGGCTGCGCGCTCGAGGTCGGCAGATCGATCGGCAGGTCAACCGTCGACAGCGGGGCTGCGACCATGAAGATGATCAGCAGCACCAGGATGACGTCGATGAACGGCGTGACATTGATGTCATGCGTTTCCGAGAAATCGTCGTCGTCATCGACGTCGCCGAGCGAGACAGCCATGGCCTACTCCGCCGCGCGTGAATGGGTGCTGCCGTGGCTGCGATCGAGATCGCGCGACAACAGCCGCGCCGCCGCCCCGGAGGCGCGGCTGACGAGCTCGAGATAGCCCTTCGTCACGCGCGAGAAGTGATTGTAGATGATGACGGCTGGAATGGCCGCGACGAGGCCGATGGCGGTGGCGAGCAGCGCCTCGGCGATGCCGGGGGCAACCACCGCAAGGTTCGTCGTCTGCGACTTCGAGATGCCGATAAAACTGTTCATGATGCCCCAGACGGTGCCGAACAGACCGACGAAGGGTGACGTCGAGCCGATGGTGGCCAGGAAGCCCATGCCGATACGGATGCGGCGTTGTTCTGCGCGCACGATCTCGGCGAAGCTCGACGCCGCGCGCTCCTTGATGCCGCTGTCGCTGGACAGGCCCGCCGACATCCGTGCTTCACGCAGCGCTGCCGTCAGGAAGGACGGCAGGATGCCCTGCTTGGTGCCGAGGGCCATCTGGGCTTCCGCGAGCGACCGCGCCTCTGCAATCTTCCTCAGCGCCGAACGAAGCTTGGCGGAGGCCATCGACAGCTCGATCGACTTCGCGATGAAGACCGTCCAGGTCACCAGCGAGGCGAAGGCAAGCCCGACCATCACCGCCTTCACGATGATGTCCGCCGACATGAACATCACCCAGGGCGATAGCTCCTTCATGGCCGGCGCGATGCCGGCTTTCGGCGCTGCCTCGGACGCCGGAGCCACGGTAGCTTCGGTTGCGCTGGGCGTCGCGGCCGCAGGCGCAGCAGCCGCGGGGGCCGCGGTCGCGCTTGGTTGCGCCGCGGCAATTGGAGCAGCCGGTACCGGCTGAGCCGCCACAGCTGCCGGCGCCGCAGGCCGAGCCTGCGCCGCCGGCTGCGTTTGAGTCTGGGCAGAAACGGGCGCCGCGAGCCAGGTGGCCGTCAGCAGCACGGCTGCAGCGAGGCTTGCTTGGAAAGATGCGATCTTCATACTTCGGCCCAGGTGCGAATGAGGTTGTGATAGATGCCCGTCAATTTGACCGTTTCGGGATCGTCACGCCCGAGCCGTGCCACCAACGCCTGGATGGCGGTGTCGAGGTCGAAGATCATGCTGCGGGCTTGATCGTCCCGTATCATGCTCTGGAGCCAGAAGAAAGACGCAACCCGCGCCCCCCGGGTCACGGGCGTGACCAGATGCAGGCTGGTCGAGGGATAGAGCACGCAGTCCCCGGCTGGCAACTTCACTTCGTGCGAACCGTAGGTGTCCTCGATCACAAGTTCGCCACCGTCGTAATCCTCGGGCTCGCTGAGGAACAGCGTGACCGACAGATCGGTGCGGATGCGAAGGCCGGTCAGGCGGTCGCCGCGGATCGCGTTGTCGACATGCAGGCCGAAATGATGACCGCTGTCCGCCGCATAGCGGTTGAACAACGGCGGAAAGATCTGCAGCGGGATCGCGGCCGCCAGAAATCGCGGGTTCGCCGTCAGCGCCGAGATGATGCGATGGCCGAGCTTGCGCGCGGCCTCGCTGTCCGGCGGCAATTGCTCATTGCGCTTGACCATGGCTGATTGCGCGCCCGCGGTGGAACGGCCGTCTTCCCATTCGCTGGCGTCCATGACGCGGCGAAACTCCGCCACATCATCCTTGCTCAGGACGCCTTCAATGCATGTCAGCATGGCACCTCGTCATGTCTCCCTCAGTAGCGCGCGGAGATCGTCAGATAAGCGGCACGTCCCGGTGCTTCGAGCACGAAGGGCGCAGCGCTCTGATACAGCGCGTCATAGTAGCGTTTGTCGAAGATGTTGTTCACGGCCAACTTCAACCGCCAGTTCTTGTTGATCTTGGCTTCCGCGAACGCATCGAACCGCCAGTAACTCGGAATCGACGTGCCCTGGTTGGCCGCGAGCAATGTGCCGCCATAGATCTTCGAGCGGTACACCGCCTGCCCGCCCAGCTCCCAGATGTCGTTGAACTGGTATTTCGAGAGCAGGCTGAACGACTGATGCGCGATGTTGGCGAGCGGCCGCCCGACATTCGTCGGATAAAGCGTAAGATTGGGCGACGGCGCCAGCGACTTGGTCACCTCCGACTGCATCAACACGAGGCCGCCGGACAGGCTCCACTTGTCTGTGATGTTGCCGCCTACGCCCAGATCGATACCGCGGATGCGGTAGGCTGCGCCGGCCGTGATGCAGGACACGGTGGTCGCCCCAGTTGGAGGAACGAAGGTGCAGCCAAGTGGCGCCGCGGCAGCAGCACTGCCGACATTCTGCGCCTCGCGCGCGTTTTCCTTTTCGGTCTGGAACAGCGCCGCCGTCACCAACAGATGGCGGTCGAACAGCTCCCACTTCGTGCCGAGCTCGATCGCCTTGTTTTTCTCGGGACCGAAGATCTGGTTGTTGGCGCCATTCAAGGCGGGGTTGATGCCGCCGTACGCCGTGCTGGTGCCGTCGAACTCGGCACCGACGGGGTTCGAAGACGTGGCGTAGGCGACGTAGACGCTGCCGTTCGGCAAAGGCTTCAACGTGAGCCCGAGATTGAAGCTCGGGATCAGGAACTCAGCCGATTGTTGACCGGGGGTGCCGGTCGTCGAGAATCCGGATGTCTTGAGACTGTAGTCGTCGTAGCGAAAACCACCGTTGAGGATCAGCAGGTCACGGTAGTTTGCGGAATCGACGACGTATCCGCTCGTCGTGTCGATGCCGATCTTGGTTGGCTTGCCCGTAAGGCCTCCCGGGATCGGGAACGGATTGTCGGTGGCTTGCGGATAAAAGACGCTGACGCCGGACGTCGATCCACCGCCAGTGAAAGGCGTGGTCCCCGTCGTGATCTCGGAGCTAAGCCCGGTATAGCTGTCAATCGACGATCGTTCCCTGTCGTATTCGATGCCCGCAAGCAGGGTGTGCTTGAAGCCGGCGACGTCGTTGAATTTGTAGGTTGCTTCGGTTTGATTGGCGAACACGTCAGTGGCCTGGTAGCGGCTCTGCGGGTTGGCGGTGAGCGTATAGGCCGTGAACGGAGCTCCTGCAGCGAGCGTCGGCGACTCCGGCAGCGTACCGATATAGTTCTGCGTCGAATGCGACTCCCGGATCTTGTTGCTGAGCATCAGGTCGGGCGTGATCTGGACTTCGGCATTGATCGTGCCGATGTCCTGACCGGTTCGATAGAAGTCGCGGTTGACGAAGCCGTAGAAATTGTTGCGGTTGACACCGAAGTCCGGGAACGGCCCACCTGCGGTCGTCGTCGTGCTCGGCCGATAATACGGCACGCCGAAGTCCGGCATACCGGTCAATTCGGTGTGGATGTAGTTGCTCGTGATCTTGATTGCGTCGGTCGGCTTCCAGGTGGTGGCCACGAAGGCACCATCGCGGTTGTCGGTAACCCTGTCGCGGCCGGCGACCTTGGCATCCTGGAACAGGCCGACGGCGCGAATTGCGAATGTCGGATCGACGACCTGGTTGACGTCCAGCGTGACACGCTTGGTCTGGTCGGTGCCAAACGTGGTGTCCATGTTGTAGAAGCTCTTCTCCGTGGTCGCCTGCTTGGTGACGATGTTGATCGCACCACCTGCCGTGCCGCGGCCGGCAAAAGAGGACGCCGGACCGCGCAGGATCTCGACCTGCTCGGTGAAGAAGTTCTCACGAACGCTGACACCGGCATCGCGCATGCCGTCGATGAAGATGTCGTTGCGCGCGTCGAAGCCGCGAATGAAGAAGCGGTCACCGAAGGCATTGCCGCCCTCGCCGGTGCCGAGCGTGACGCCGGCGGTGCTCAGGATCGCCTGCTTCAATGACGTGGCGCCCTTGTCTTCCAGCACCTCTTTCGACAGCACGGTCACCGATCGCGGCGTATCGACCAGCTTCTCCGGAAATTTTCCGGAAGCCTGCATGTGATCGACTTTGTATGGTGCGACAGGATCCGCATAGGGATTGCGGTCGGGAGCACCGGGGCTCGGGTTGGCGACCGGCGCCTGGGCCGCCTGCTGGCGTTGTTGCGCGGCACGACGCAGCGCGTTGCGGGCGCGGACCTGATCCGGCGTCGGCTTTGCGGTGGTGGAGCGCGGCCGCTCCTTGGGTGCGTCGACGTTGACGGGCGGTAGCGATGTCTGCTGGGCCTGCGCACCACTCGATACGGACGCGACTGCAATGAGGCTTGCGACGGTGGAAACAGTCTTGCCGGCCGCACCATCGAAATTGCCGACCAATGCTTGCCGTGCCGCAGTCGAACGCAACGACCGCGGTGCCCTTGCCATACCCATCCTACGCCCCATTCCATTGCTGCAGTGTGTCGCACTGTGGCAGTGCGACACACTGGTCGTATCGAGCGGGGCTATGAGGGTCAACGCAGTCACGGCAACAGCAACCTTGAATCCATCCAGATCAAAACGATTCTAAATTCGAGTTTGAAACCGTTCTAAACTCGAGTTTGTAAGCGTTCTAAACTGGAGCCGAATTTGTCCTCGCGATGCCCGATCTCGCGCATCGCGATTTTCGTCAAATGCACCGGGACGCTTGTCGTGGCAGGCATCCCCTGACATGACTGGTGCGATCAGAAAGTCGTCAGAACTTGGCCGTCGTGACGATGTAGAACGCGCGCCCTGGCGCGACCGCGACGAACGGCACGGCGCTGCGATAGAGCGTGTCGTAGTACAGTTTGTTGGTGAGGTTCTGCGCGTAGAACTTCATCGTCCAGTTCTTGTCGAGCTTCTTCTCGACGAACGCATCGAAGCGCCAGTAGCTCGGCAGCTCGTTGCCGGTGTTGGCCGCGAAGGTGCCGCCATAGACCTTGGAGCGATACACCGCCTGTCCGCCCACTTCCCAGTCGCCGTCGAACTTGTACTTGGTCAGCACGCTGAACGACTGGTGCGCGACGTTGGCGAGCTGAAGGCCGATATTCGACGCAATATTGCTCTGCGTGACCTTCGATTGCATCAGCACCAGGCCGCCGAAGACGCTCCAGCGATCGGTGATCTTGCCCTCGGCCTCGATGTCGATGCCCTGGATGCGGTAGGCCGCATTCGAGGTGAGCACACCGGCCGCATTGGTCTCGCGGGCGTTGTCCTTCGTGGTCTGGAACAGCGCCGCAGTGACCAGCAGATGGCGATCGGCCAGCTCCCACTTGGTGCCGAGCTCGGCCGCCTTGTTGCGCTCGGGCCCGAGCAGCACGGCCGTGTTGGCGGGAACGCCGCCGTAATCGGTGCCCGTTGCGTCGAGCTCCGAACCGAACGGATTGGCCGAGGTCGCATAGGCCGCATAAAGGCTGCCGATCGACATCGGCTTGTAGACCAGGCCGACATTGTAGTTGACGAGATCGCTGTTCTGCTTGAGGTAGGCCGAGTTCGTGGACGAGCTCTGGCTGTAGCCGTCGTAGCGAACGCCGCCGTTCAGGATGATGGTGTCCCGCCAGTTCGCGGTGTCCATGGCGTAGACGCTGCTGGTGTTGACGCCGTAGCGCGTTGGATTGCCCGTCAGCGATGCAGTGCCAAAGCCACCAAGATACGTGTACTGGGGGGCGTAGAGATTAACCCCCGAGATCGCCCCGCTGCTGGTGAAGGGCGAGCCGGCGAGCTCCGATGTCAGACCCGCGTAGCGGTCGATCGAGACGTTCTCGTTGGTGTATTCGACGCCGAACACTGCGGTGTGCTTGACCCCGCCGGTGTCGAGCTTGATGGTGGCCTCGTTCTGGTTCGCCCAGACGTCCACGGTCTGATAGCGGCTCTGTGCGCTCGCCGTCGTGGTCCAGAGCAACGGATTGGGATTGGTCGTGATCGGATTCTGCGGCAGCGTGCCGATATAATTGAGCAGCGAATGCTCGCCGCGCACCTTGCTGCTTAGCGTGATGGCCTCGTTGACCTTGTACTCCGCCGTCGCGGTGCCGAAATCCTGCCGCGCAGTCTGGAAGTCGCGGTTGAGGAAGCCATACCAGTTACCGCGTGGAATGCCGGCCGACGTCACCGGCACGTTGCCCTGCTTGTAATAGGGCACGCCGAAGTCAGGCAGGCCGCTGAGATCGGTATGGACGTAGTTGGTCGTGATCTTGATGTCGTTGGTCGGGGTGTATCTGGTTGACAGGAACGCGCCCCAGCGATCGTCGGTCACGTTGTTGCGGCCGGCGACATCTGCATCCTGGAACAGGCCGCCGGTGCGTACCGAGAAGGTCGGATCGACCACCTGGTTGACGTCGAGCGTGACGCGCTTGGTCCTGTCGGTGCCGAACTCGGTATCCATCCGCTTGAAGTTGACGTCGCCGGCCTGCTTGGTGACGATGTTGATGGCGCCGCCGGCCGTGCCGCGACCCGCGTAAGACGATGCGGGCCCGCGCAGGATCTCGATCTGCTCGGTGAAGAAGTTCTCGCGGATCGACACTGCGGGATCGCGGATGCCGTCGATGAAGACATCGTTGCGCGCATCGAAACCGCGGATGAAGAAGCGGTCGCCGAAGGCGTTGCCGCCCTCGCCCGAGCCCAATGTCACGCCTGCTGTCGAGCGCCCGATCTCCTTCAGCGTCGTTGCGTTCTTGTCCTCGAGCACTTCCTTGCTCAGCACCGTGATCGTCTTCGGCGTGTTCAGCATCGGCTCAGGAAACTTGCCGGACGCCTGCACGTGATCGACCTTGTAGGGCGCGGCCGGATCTGCATAGGGATTGCGATCGACCGCTCCGGCCGGCGCCGGCGCCGCGGCGGCAGCCTGCTGCTGCGCCTGCTGGCGCTGTGCGGCGCGGCGAAGCGCGTTGCGCGCGCGCACCTGCTCGGGCGAGGGCTTCGAGGTCGCCGGACGCGGACGCTCGACCGGCGCATCGACGTTCACCGGCGGTAGGGCCGACTGCTGCGCCTGCGCGCCGCTCGACACCGACGCCACCGCAATCAGTCCGGCAACGACAGATGCCGACTTGGCGGAATTGCCGTCGAGCTTCTCTTCGTTTGAATTTCTTGCCGCAATCGCACGCAGCGATCGCGGAGCTACCGCGAGCCCCATTCCAACACACCCCATTCCAGATTCGTCGATGCGCAACATGCGCGACGAACGATGAGGTGGTGCTATCGACCGCAAAAAATTCGGTCAATGCAACGAGCACTTGAATAGGTCTAGTTCAAAGCGATTCCAAAATTTCGATTTCGAAGAAGCTGAAATGTCGCGCGACACATTGATGCATCGGCACGCAGCGGCACTTGTCTTCACACACCACCTCGCGCAGCCGTCAGTCGCTGCTCGGCGGCTTCATCAGCGAGAACAATTCGTCGACGGTGCGCTGCGCCGTTGCACGCACGCGATCGGTGTTGTCCATGCCGGCGATGTTGACGCCGCCGACGACGGCTTTGATCTCGTCGCGGAAGTCGGTGAGGAAGCGCAAGGGATCGCGCTGCTCATTGGCAACGCGCGCGATCAAACCCGTGATCAAGATCTGGCACGCGATCAGCTTGCCGTTCAATTCGTCCATTCCGCACTCCTGATGTGGCGCGGTTGATATGAACGACGCTGATTTGGGTGACAACCGAAACGCGGCATCGGCGGTTTAGAACCGTTCTCGCGAAGGTCACCGCGCCTCCCCGCAAAGCGTGCTCGCTCGTGTTGCCTGCCGCGCCGCGCCCACGCCACCCGCGAGCATTTCCTGTCGCTTGCACGCTCCTCGCTCACCACAGGAAAATGCAGCACTGCACACCGCAGCGCCACCCGTGTGCCTACGGGGTGCAAAGCTTTCCAATTGTTTAGGATTCTCAACTGATAGTGCTGTTTACACTGGAACTTGGCGTGTATTATACAAGCCTTGCTGGAACCCTTTGATAGCCCCGCAATTCGTTGTTTTGGGCATACAAGCCGATACGCTCACATATGAAAAAGTCACGGCCGATCCTGTGGATTGTCATCATCGCAGCTGTGGCCGGTGGCGGCTATTACGGCTGGCAGCGATATCAGGCCGCAGAGGCCGGAAAAGCCCAAACCGCACAGAAGGGTCCGCCGCGCGCCCCCGCCGTACCCGTCGGCGTCGCACCGGTCCAGAAGGCCGACTTCCCGGTCTACCTGACCGGCCTTGGCACCGTTCAGGGCTTCAACACCGTACAAGTCCGCACCCGGGTGGACGGCCAGATCGACAAGATTGCCTTCACCGAGGGCCAAATGGTCAAACAAGGCGATCTCCTGGTCGAGATCGACCCCCGCCCGTTCCAGGCCGCCCTCGACCAGGCCAAGGCCAAGAAGTCGCAGGACGAAGCCAACCTCGCCAACGCGAATCTGGACCTCCAGCGCTACACCAAGCTCGGTGAATTCGCGACGCGCCAGCAGACCGATACGCAGCGCTCCACCGTTGCCCAGCTCACCGCCCAGATCGCCGCCGACGAGGCCGCGATCTCCAACGCCCAGACCCAGCTCGACTACACCCAGGTCAAGTCGCCGATCACCGGCGTCGCGGGCCTGCGCCAGGTCGACATCGGCAACATCGTCAACGCCTCGAACCAGACCGGCGTCGTCACCATCGCGCAGGTCGAGCCGATCACGGTGATCTTCACCGCGCCGGAGGACCAGTTGCCCTATATCAGCGAGGGCCAGAAGTCCGGCGAGCTCAAGGTGATTGCGTTCACCACCGACGGCAAGAAGACGCTGGCCGAGGGCAAGCTTGCCGTCATCAACAACCAGGTTGATACGACCAGCGGGACTATCCGGCTCAAGGCGGTGTTCGATAACAAGGAACACACGCTGTGGCCGGGGCAATCGGTGTCGACACGCTTGCTGGTGCGAACCCTGAAGGATGCGACCATCGTCCCCGACGATGCGGTCCAGCATTCGACCAACGGCCTCTACGCCTACACCGTCGGCCAGGACAACAAAGCCGAGGTCCGCAAGATCAAGGTCAGCTACTCCATCGACGGACGTTCGGTCATCGATGAAGGATTGAGCCCCGGTCAGCAGGTGATCACCAGCGGCCAGTACAAGGTTCAGCCCGGCAGCCTGGTTTCGACGGCCGTGGCGAGCTCGGATCCGGTTCAGAAAAACAAGGTTCAGCAGGAATGACCGAAGGCGGGATTTCGGCACCTTTCATCCGTTATCCCATCGGCACATCGCTGCTGATGGCCGGCATTCTTTTCATCGGTCTCGTCGCCTATCCCCTGCTGCCGGTGGCACCGCTGCCGCAGGTGGACTTCCCGACCATCCAGATCACGGCCAATCTGCCGGGCGGCAGCCCGGAGACGATGGCCTCGTCGGTCGCGCAGCCGCTGGAGCGCCAGTTCGCCCAGATTCCCGGCATCGCGCAGATGACCTCGACGAGCTATCTGGGCACCGCCTCGATCACCATCCAGTTCGACCTCAATCGCAGCATCGACGGCGCCGCCAACGACGTGCAGGGCGCCATCAACGCCGCCAGCGGCCAGTTGCCGAAGAACCTGCCCTCGCCGCCGACCTATCGCAAGGTCAACCCGGCCGACTCGCCGATCCTGCTGCTGTCGGCGACGTCAGACACGCTGCCCCTGACCACCGTCAGCGATTCGATCGACGCCCAGCTCGCCCAGCAGATCAGCCAGATCTCCGGCGTTGCGCAGGTCTTCATCGGCGGCCAGCAGAAACCCTCCGTCCGCGTGCAGATTGATCCGGCGAAACTCGTCGCCAAGGGCCTTTCGCTCGAGGACGTGCGCAGCGCGATCGGAATCACCACCGTCGACAGCCCCAAGGGCAATATCGACGGCGACAAGCGCGCCTACACGATCTACGCCAACGACCAATTGTTGCAGTCCAAGGACTGGAACGATGTCATCATCGCCTACCGCAACGGCGGCCCCCTGCGGATCAAGGACATCGGCCAGGCGGTGACCGGTCCTGAGGACGCCAAGCAGGCGGCCTGGGCCAACGGCAAGCGCGGCGTGTTCCTGGTCGTGTTCAAGCAGCCGGGCGCCAACGTCATCGAGACCGTCGACCGGATCAAGGCAACCCTGCCCCGCCTGGTCGCGGCGATCCCGCCGGCTGTCAAGATCGAGGTCATCAGCGACCGCACCACCACCATCCGCGCCGCGGTCGAGGACGTGCAGTTCACGCTGCTGCTGACCATCGCCCTCGTGGTCATGGTCATCTTCGTCTTCCTGCGCAGCTTCTGGGCAACGGTGATCCCCACCATCACGGTTCCGCTGGCCCTGCTCGGCGCCTGCGCGCTGATGTGGGTGTTCGGGTATTCGCTCGACAATCTGTCGCTGATGGCGCTCACCATCGCGGTCGGCTTCGTCGTCGACGACGCCATCGTGATGCTCGAAAACATCACGCGCTACATCGAGGAAGGCGAGAAGCCGCTCGCCGCCGCCTTCCGCGGCTCCAAGGAGATCGGCTTCACCATCGTCTCGATCTCAATTTCGCTGGTGGCAGTGCTGATCCCGCTGCTGCTGATGGGCGGCATCATCGGACGCCTGTTCCGCGAATTCGCGGTCGTGCTGGCAATGACGATCTTCGTCTCGATGTTCGTGTCGCTGACGCTGACGCCGATGATGGCGTCGCGCTTCCTGCGGGCGCATGGCGAAGTCACCCACGGCAAGTTCTACAAGTGGAGCGAGAGCGCCTTTGATGCGATGCTGCGGGGCTACGAATGGGGGCTCGACCATGCCCTGGCCTGGCGGCGCACCACGCTCGTGGTCTTCTTCGCCACGCTCGGACTGTCGATCTATCTCTTCGTCCTGATTCCAAAGGGCTTCTTCCCGCAGCAGGACGTCGGCCTGATCACCGCGACCTCGGAAGCCTCCCAGGACATTTCCTTCGCCGAGATGCAGCGTCGTCAGGTCGACCTCGGCAAGATCGTGATGGAAGATCCAGATATCGCGTCGATCGCGATGAACATCGGCGGCAGCGGCCGCGCCGGCAACAACGGCAACATGTTCATTACGCTGAAGCCACGCAATGAGCGCGCAGCATCCGCGCAGCAGATCATCGCGCGGCTGCGTCCCAAGCTCGAGAAGGTGTCCGGCGCCCGTCTCTACATGCAGGCGGCCCAGGACGTTCGCCTCGGTGGCCGTCCGACGCGCACGCAGTTCGAGTTCACCTTGCAGGACGCCGATCTCGGCGAGCTCAATTCGTGGGCGCCGAAGATCCTCGCCAAGATGCAGACGCTGCCGGAGTTGCGCGACGTCGCCACCGACCAGCAGACCCAGGGCACCACGGTTCAGCTCAAGATCAACCGCGATACGGCCTCCCGCTACGGCATCCAGCCGCAGCTGATCGACGACACGCTCTATGACGCCTTCGGCCAGCGCCAGGTCGCCCAATATTTCACGCAGCTCAACAGCTACCACGTGATCCTGGAGATCCTGCCGGAGATGCAGGGCAATCTCGACAGCCTCAACAAGCTCTATCTGAAGTCGCCCCTGACCGGCGACCAGGTGCCGCTGTCGACCTTCGCGACCTGGACCACCGATCCGGTCCGACCGCTCTCGATCAGCCACCAGGGCCAGTTCCCGGCGATCACGATTAGCTTCAACCTCGCCCAGGGCGTCGCACTCGGCCAGGCCACCGAGGCCGTTCAGAAGGCGATGGCCGATCTCGGCGCGCCGGCGACCTTGAACTCGAGCTTCCAGGGCACCGCGCAGGCGTTCCAACAGTCGCTCGGCACCGTGCCGCTGCTGATCCTCGCGGCGCTGGTCGTGGTCTATCTGATCCTCGGCATCCTCTACGAGAGCTACATCCATCCGATCACGATTTTGTCGACCCTGCCCTCGGCTGGTGTCGGTGCGCTCGCGATCCTGATGGCGGCCGGCTTCGAATTCAGCCTCATTGCGTTGATCGGCGTGATCCTGCTGATCGGCATCGTGAAGAAGAACGGCATCATGATGGTCGACTTCGCCATCGCGGCCGAGCGGGACGGGAAGACGCCGGAGGAATCCATCCGCCAGGCCGCGCTGCTGCGCTTCCGCCCGATCATGATGACGACGATGGCGGCGCTGCTCGGCGGCGTGCCGCTGATGCTCGGCCACGGCACCGGCGCCGAGATCCGCCAGCCGCTCGGCTACGCCATGGTCGGCGGCCTCATCGTCAGCCAGGCGCTGACCCTGTTCACCACCCCGGTGGTCTATCTCTATCTCGACAAGTTCTCGAACCTGTTCAAGGGCAGCTCGGCCGCCGAGGACGGGCACGAGACGTCGGAGCACGGCGCCGTCAAGGAAGCGGCCGAGTAAGCTTGCGTCGCGGTCGCCGCGACGCTACAGCGGGGCCCTCGCTTCACGCCAACGCGGTCACGCCATGCCCATGCAATCCAGATTTGTCGCTCTTGCCGCCGCTGTCCTGATGTCGACGGGCGCCGCGTATGCCCAGCAGGGCGCCAAGAAGAACGCGGCTCCCGCCCCCGCGGCCCAGCCCACGCCCGCGCCGACCCAGCCGCAAGCCCAAGCCCAGCCGGACGGCACCCCGCCCCCGCCTGGCTGGATCGCGCGCTGCACCAGCGCTAGCCGCGACGCCCCGCTCGAATGCGCGATCGAGCAGAACGCAGTGCTGACCAAGACCGGCCAGACCATCGTCCTGATCAACATCCGCATCGCGCCCGACACCCGCACGCCGGTTGCGCTGCTGCAGCTGCCGCTCGGCCTCAACCTTCCGCTCGGCGCCAAGCTTCAGGTCGACGAAGGCAAGACGATCGATCTGCAGATCCAGACCTGCGAGAACCGCGGCTGCTACGCCTCGACGCCGATCGCGCCCGACCTGCTTGCGAGCCTTCGTTCGGGCAAGCAGTTGAAGGTTTCCTTCCAGAACATGGCCAAGGAGACGATCGCGATCCCGATGCCGCTGACCGATTTCGCGGCGGCCTACGACAAGATCAAGTAAGAGCGTCTCGCCCCTACTGCCGCGCCATCTGCGCGCTGCCGACCGCCTCGCCGTCAAGCGTCTGGTCGTCGTGCATCGTGACGGTGACGCGGAGCAATCGCCCCTCGAATTCGAAGGGCGACTCGTAGTGGGACACAGGGCTGCCGCGGTCGCGGCCGATATCCAGTCCCGACCAAGAGATCAGCGTATGGAAGCCGAGTTGCGTCTGCAGCGAGCCGGCCGGCTCGCCGTCGATCATCAGCGTGTAGTTGGTAACGCCGGTGCGCGCGCCCTTGGCCGGCGGCTCCTTGCGCAGGAGACGCTCGACGCGGACCCCAAGGCGCTGCGCGCCTAGCACCTTGCGATCGGAGCGCACGATCTGGTGGCTGCCGCCGATGTTGAGGTCGTGCACGAGGTGGCCGTCCTTGACATAAAGGCTGTAACCCGACGTCGCGTCGCCGTGCGAGATCAGCACGCCGCTTGCGCCCACCTCCTCGATCTCGACATGCGCCTCGATGGTGTAGCTGCGGCTGCGCACGTCGGGCGCGACGTCGGTCGGCACGTGGCCCATTCCGTGGTGAAATACGAAATGGTGGCGCGCGCCGTGGAAACGTGCCGCATTCTCGGCGAAGCGCGGCCCAAAACGGTCATCGAGCGGCAGCACATTGTGCATTTCGGCCTCGGACCACCACGCCGCGATCATCTGCGCGAGTCGCTCGGGCTCCTTCGCCGCGAGATCGTCGGTCTCGGAGAAATCCTTGTCGAGATGAAACAACTCCCATCTGTCGTTCTCGAACGGCGTACCCGGCGGATGGTATGCGACCGCCTTCCAGCCGCCCTGCCATAGGCCGCGATGGCCGAACATCTCGAAATATTGCGCTGACGTCTTCGACGGCGCCGACGCATCCGCGATGGAGCGCGCAAAGCTCTCGCCTTCGAGCGGCATCTGCCGGCAACCGGCGATCTCGGAGGGCGCAGCGATGCCGATCAACTCCAGCAACGTTGGCGTGAGGTCGCAGGCATGCACGAACTGGTGACGCAGCTCGCCCCTGGCTGCGATGCGCTTCGGCCAGTTGATAACGAAGGGATCGCGGATGCCGCCGCCATGGGTGTTCTGCTTGTAGCGGCGCAGCGGTGTGTTGGAAGCCATGGCCCAGCCGTGCGGGAAATTGCTATGGGTGTCGGGACCGCCGATATCCTCGATGCGGGCGAGCTTCTCCGCGATCGGCTCCGGCTTGAAATTGAACGGCCCCATCGCGTTGACGAAGCCGAGCGGTCCGCCTTCCTGGCTCGCGCCGTTATCGGACATGACGATGATCAGGGTGTTGTCGCGAATGTCGGCCGTCTCGAGGAACGAGACCAGACGCGCAAGATGCCGATCGGAATGGTCGAGCATGCCGGCGAAGGCCGCCTGCAACCGCGTGAAGACGCGGCGCTCGTCGGTGGAATGGTCCTCCCAGGCCTTCACGCCGTCATTGCGCGGAGGCATCCGCGTCTCCTGCGGCACCAGACCGATCGCCTTCTGCCGCGCCAGCCGCCGTTCGCGCTCGACGTCCCAGCCGTGCACGAATCCGGCGTCATAGCTGCGGATGATGTCGGCCGGCGCCTGGTGCGGGGCGTGGCAGGCGCCGAGCGCGACCCAGGTCAGCCAGGGAATATCAGGCCGATCGGCCTGGTGATCGCCGATGAAGCGGATCGCCTGGTCGATCAGATCCTGGGTCAGATGATAGCCGCCGGCATAGGTGCCTGGAGGATCGATATGCGTGTTGTCGGAGACGAGCTCGGGCGCGTATTGATCGGTCTCGGCGTCGAGGAAGCCGTAGAAGCGGTCGAAGCCGCGGCCCAACGGCCAGCCGTCGAACGGCCCGGTCGCGCCGCTCTCGGTCAGCGGCGTGACGTGCCACTTGCCGATCATGTAGTTGCGATAGCCGTGCACGCGCAGCATCTCGGCGAGCGTCCCCGCCTCGCGCGCGATCTTGCCGCGATATCCGGGATAGCCGGAATCGAAATTGGCAAGGCACCCGACGCCAACTGAATGGTGGTTACGCCCCGTCAGCAACGTAGCGCGCGTCGTCGAGCACATCGCGGTGGTGTGGAAGCCGCTGTAGCGCAGGCCCTCGGCTGCGAGCCTGTCGATGGTCGGCGTCCTGATCGTCGAGCCATAGCAGCCGAAATCGGAGAAGCCGACGTCGTCGAACAGCACGACCAGAATGTTCGGCGCGCCCGCGGGCGGCCTCAAAGCCTCCGGCCACCAGGGCCTGGACTCCGCAACCGTCTTGCCGACGGTGCCGCCGAACGGCTTGCCGTTGCCTGCGCTCATCCGATCCTCCCTGTCGGGCCATCGCGGTTGACCCGCGGCTCGCCGCATTCTAAATTATAATCCGAACTATGATTATGATTTAGCGCGGATGCAAGCACGGCTGCGGCAATCTTCCAGGGAGCCCGGCGACATCGACCTGCCGGGCGTCGCCCCCTCACGCCAGAAGCGAAGCCGCGAGACGACGCTGGCGCTGCTGCGCGCCGGAGCCGAGATGCTGCGGACACGAAGCCTCGCCGAACTCTCGATTGAGGCGCTTTGCACCGAGGTTGGCGTCACCGTCGGCGCCTTCTACAGCCGCTTCGAGAGCAAGGAGGCCTATTTCAACGCGCTGACGGCGCTGGCCGCGCGCGACGGCGAGCAGCGGCTGGAAGAGATCAGGAGACCTTCACCCGGGACGGATCTCCACAAGCTGTGCCAGATCGTCGTCAACGGCGTCGTCGCCTGGATGCGCCAGCATGAGGGCGTGCTGCGTGCCGCGCTTCAGCACGACAACACTCGTCCGGACAGATGGACGCCGTTCAAGGCGCTGGCGAAGGCGACCACCGAACGTGCCACCCCTCTCCTGTTGCCGGCGATGGGCAAAGGCCAATTGGCGGCAAAGACGCACACCATCGCATTCGGCCTGCAGGTGGTGCTGGGCGCGCTGGTCAACGCGATCCTCAACGATCCCGGCCCGCTGTCGCTCCGATCGAAAGACATGGAGACAAGGCTCGCGGGCTGCCTGTTGCTGCTGCTTCAGGCCGAGGCCGTCGGCTCAGCCCACTCGCCCACAGTACCGTCGTGACCGCGCTTGTGCCGTAAGGTCGTCGCCAAAAGAAAAAGCCCCCGGCGGTTTCCCGCCGAGGGCTCTCTCAGATGATCGAAAGATCGATCAGAAGTTGCGCTGAGCGCGGAGGAGCAGAGTCAGCGAGTTCTGGTCCTTCAGCTCATAGGTAGCAGCCGGCTTCGCGAAGGCTGCAACGGCCGGGGCCACGACGGCGCCCGAGTACTTCTGGTCGAGACGCAGGTAGCTCAGGTCAGCCGTGAACGCCAGGTTCTTGACCGGGGTCCAGACGGTGTTGACACCGATGACGCCGACGTTGAAGTCCGGGTTACAGGTCGAACCAGCCACGGCAATCGTGGCAAAGTTCGCGCAGATCAGGCCCTTGCTCGTGGTGCCGTAGCCCATATGAGCATAGCCACCGTAGATCGCGCTCACCCAGTTCGGGTTCCAGTTGTGGCTGTAGCCACCGCGGAAGCCCCAAGACTTGGTCGTCTCGATACCGGTGCCAGCGCCGAAGACGCCATCACTGATACCGACGAAAGCCATGCTCTGGTAAGCACCAGCCAGGCCCGTGCCGCTGTACATCGAGAAGTTCTGCGGCCACGAGATGTTGCCGAAGACGTAGTGAGCCGCACCGTCGGCGTAGACGGCCTGCAAGTTGATCGAGTCACCCGCACCGGTCGGGATGTTCTTGATCGACAAGGCGCCCTGAACCGCCCAGCCCCACTTCGCGTCGGGATGACCCGTCGGCTCGGTCGCGCCGTAGTAAGCACTGTTCAGCTCATGCACGACGACACCAACCTGGGCCAGACCCCAAGCCTGGTCAACGCGAACCTGACCGACGATGTCGGGAGAACGCTGAGCGCCCCAATCGTACGTGCCGTAGTTGCCCTGGATGAGGGCCGCGGCAGCGTTCGCAGCAGCGGACGTAATGGTGATGGCGCCGGTACCGCTCACAGAAGCGGAGGCCGCGAAGCCAGTCGCATTCCACAGGTTCGACTGACCGCCGCCATTACCCGTCGACTGGTCCTGGATCGCGACCGAACCGGTGACGCCCTGGCCGAAATCAGCCGTGTAGGCGACCTGGTTCACACCGGTGACGAAGTTCGAACCGCCCGGAATGGTATCGGGACCACCAGCCGGATAGCCCGTCCACGGTGCATCGAAGATCGAGACGGTGCGGCCGAAGGTGAAGCCAGCGAACTGAATGAACGCGTGGTAGAGGCCGAGACCCGCGGTACCGCCAGCAGCCACGGACGGGTTGCTTGCAGAGTACGTCTGGGAGTCAACCGAGAACACCATGTCGGCGAAGGTGCGGACCACGCCGTATTCGGTCGCGGTACGGGTATCGACCGTGAGGTCCATACGAGCGCGGCCGTAGTAGCCGTTCGTCAGACGGTTGTTCGAACCGCCGTTAAAAGTTGCGTTGCTGTTGCGGAAACCATAGTCGTTGCCGCCGCCGAGAATCAAGTCAGCGCGGACGTAACCACCCAGCTTGATGCAGGTGTCGGTGCCCGGCATGTAGTAGAAACCCGCACCATACAGCGAGCAGATCTTCACGTATTCGACCGCCTTGGCCTTCACGGGGAGATCGGCTGCTTGAGCTCCGCCCACGGCGATCAGACCCGCCGCTGAGCCGAGCAAAAGGCTCTTAACCAACTTCATGTTAAACCTCCAAGTTGCTCTTCAGGGAAGGTCACTGACCCGAACG
>Ga0209148_1000474_pt1 | contig 42596 bp, 38 predicted proteins | sample AraplaCol_mMF_r2_2_FD_184288 | JGI IMG/M metagenome (GOLD analysis project Ga0209148, IMG submission 184288) | Arabidopsis root microbial communities from North Carolina, USA - plate scrape CL_Col_mMF_r2 (SPAdes) (version 2) | ecosystem: Host-associated > Plants > Roots > Endosphere | place... | reverse complement strand
AACATGGAGCGAAACCCCGCGCAACGCCTTCACAGCGCCGTAACCCGCATCGAGGTCATTGATGGCCAGGCTAAGTGCCAAGATAGGCCTCCTGCACCCGTTTGTCGGCCATGACCTCGGACGGCGCTCCGATTGCGATGATCCGGCCGGCATCAAGGCACATGACACGCTCAGAGAAGCGCATCACGGCCTGCATAATATGCTCGATCATGATGATGGTGATGTCCCGGCTTGCAAGGCTCAACAGCAAGTCCAACACCTCGTCGACTTCCGAGCTGGAAAGACCCGCCATGGCCTCGTCCGAAATCAGCAGCTTCGGGTGTGTCGCCATCGCACGTGCGAGCTCCATCTTGCGCAATTCCACCTGACTGAGCTGCGTGGCGGAGACGTTGACCTTCGACCCTAGCCCCATTTGATCCAGGATCGACATCATGGTGTCGCGGCGCTGCGCCACAGACACGTGTTCGTGCGCGGCGAAGTCGAGTGCGACCATGAGATTTTCGGCAACCGTCATGCTCCGGAACGGCCGCGGAATCTGGAAGCTGCGGGCAATGCCGCGGCACGTGCGCAGGTGCGGCGGGAGCGGCGTAATGTCCTCATCGCGAAACAGGATGGTGCCGGGTTCCGTGCGAAACGCGCCGGAAATGCAGTTGATCAGTGTTGTCTTGCCCGAGCCGTTCGGGCCGATCAGGCCGAACCGCTCGCCGGGACGAATATCGACGCTGACACTGTGGAGCGCGGTGAACCCGCCAAACCGCTTCGTGAGCGCGCAAATCCGCAGCAGCGGCGCCTGGGTCTCGGAGAGGATCATATCTTACCCTCCTTTCGGTTGCCACGCAGCTTATGGATTAGGCCGACGATACCCTCCGGGGCGCCCACGACGAACAGCACCAGCATCAAGCCGAGCACCAGCAGATTAACTTCCGACGAGATTGTGACGGTCAGCAGTTGCTGCGTCGTGCCGAGCAGGATCGCACCGATGATGGGACCTGCCCAATGCGCGGTTCCACCGATCAGCGCCATCGCCAGTGTCGTGACGGAGTAATTGAGATTGAACGCCGACCCAGGGTCAGCATATTGCAGGTACATAGCAGCAGGGGCGCCGACGGCGCACATCAGCGCCCCCGAGATCACGCAGGCGAGCAGCTTCAACCGCAAGGTCGGCACGCCCGTGCATTCGGCCGCAAGTTCGTCGTCCCTGAGCGCCTGCAAGCCGCGACCGACCCACGAGTTCTGGATGTAGCGCGAGATCGCAACCGCCACGACCACGAGGACGGCCTGGACGAAGAATAGCATCTGCACATAGTTGTCGAACGGTGAAGTCGCCGCTGGCCGCTGGATCTGAATACCCGCCGCTCCCCCGACATATCGCCAGTTCGTGATCGTCGTCTCGATTACGATCGTCAGCGCAATCGTCGCGATCGAAAAGAAGATACCCTGCATGCGAAGCGTCAGAAGACCGAGCGCGAGCCCCATGAGCGCGCCGATCGCGGCGCCGGTCAGAATCTGCACGGGAAGCGGCGCGCCAAAGGCACTCACCATAAAGACCGAGGCATAGACACCAACGCCGTAGAAAGCACTGGTGCCGAAATTCACGTACCCCGCATAACCGCCAAGAATACTCCATGCGACGGCGAGCGCGATGGATTGCAGAATGACGTAGCCGGCGAAGAAGGGATATTGGTTACCGACGACCTGGGTCATCACAAGGACGGCAGCGAGAAAGACCACCGCTCCGATCCAGAAGGCAATGCTGCTGCGTTTCATGATCGCCTGCCAAACAGGCCCTGTGGCCGTACAGCCAGAATGCCGAGCAACATCGCAAAGGAAATCGCTGGAGCCCAGGAGGCGCCGAACAGGGTAAGCACAATCGACTCGGCAACGCCCAGAATGATGGCGGCGACGAGCGTGCCCCCGAGGCTGCCGAGCCCGGCCATCACCACAATGCAGAATGTACGTCCGATATAGGCGCGGTCGAGCGTCGGATCGACAGGAGCGACGATGATGAGCAGCGCACCGGCGATCCCGAGCACGGCCGTGGCGATGCCAAAGGCCCACTGCTTGACCTTGACCGGGTTGGCGCCCATCAACCGTAGCGCCTCCTGATCCTGCGCCACCGCACGGATGGCACGGCCCATGAACGTCCGCGACAAGTACAACGTGAGCAACATTGTCATCGCCGTCGCGACAGCGAAGGCAACGAGAAGCCGGTACGGAATGCGGATATCACCGAGCCGCCATGCCTTGCCGATATAAGCGGCCGTGACCGAGCGCTGATCGACGCCGAATTGCAAAATGATCAGCACCTCGATGATGAAGGCGATGCCAAAGAAGAAGGCAATGCCGCGCACGTCAGCGTCGCTGCCCCGCTTCTCGAACGTCTCGTAGTACAGCCGATAGGCCACAAGCCCTAACAGGAAGAATATCGGCGTGATCAGCAGCCCGGCGACCAGTGGATCAATCGCATAGTTCTCGTTGAGAAAATACACTGCATAGGACGCCAGCACGAGAAACGCCGGATGCGCGACATGGGGGACATCGAGCAATCCGAACGATACGGACAGCCCGAGGCTGACCGCTCCGTAAAAGCAGCCGAGCAGAACCCCGATCACCACCGCATCGAGCAGCAGATCCAGTGAAAACAATTGGGGTCCCCCTTAACCCGGCTCCAGAAGCGCCCCGAGCGGCTCCTGCTGGAGTATTCGAATTTGCAGCCCGGAACGACTCTCCCGGGCAGCCTCGAGATACGTGGCCTATGTTCGCGCCGCCTCAAACGGAGCCACTAGCTCGCCGGACTTCAGATTGTCAGGAAACAGGATCACCTGTTTGCCCGCGCTACGAAACTGTTCGATGTTCTTGTCCACGATGCCACGGAACTGAGCCTGCAACACCGCTGTTTCCTTACGCTCGCCGTCGGACGAAAACGCGATCGGACCGACGATCGTCTTGTGCGTGTTTTCGCGCAGATACTTTGCGAGTGCCTTTTGATCCAGCGACCCCACGGCACTGATGGCCCCCTCGGTGAGCTGGCCGCTGGCATAGCCGAACGGCGCCAGATAATAGCCGAGAGGGTCGATCTTCGCTTCCACAGCCCGCTTGGTGTACTTGTCGAAGAACTCCTTGGTTCCCTCAAAGTACATGCTCTTCTCGGGAAGCCAGGTGTTGTAGTTGACAACGCCGTTGAGCAGCGAGCCCATATTCTCCATCACGGCGCCAAACTGAAGGCCGACCATGCCGCCGCCGAAAACCTTGACGCTGTCGCCGATGCCGATCTCGTTGACGGCGCGCAGGATGCCGGTCGAGTCCGGCGGATAGGACGCGACGTAAACGATGTCGGGCTTGGTTGCCTTGAGCGCGCGGATGATGCTGGAAAACTCGACCGTATTTGGCGGATAGGCCTGGTCGAACACGATCGGCAAATTGCGCTTGGTCGCGACCTCGCGCGCGGTCTTCGCCAGATTCTGCGCGAATTCCTGGTCGGCCGAAAGCAGCGCCATGGATTTGCCGCCGGCCTTCTGGCCGATGTCGAGATACGAGGTCGCCCAGCTGTCGGCTGGTCCCCACGGCGCGTTGTTGAACCACATATCGTGGCCGACCTTGCTGTTGACCTGGAAAGAGAAGTTGCCGATCAGCAGAAGCCCACGCTGTTTGACCATCGGCATGATCGGCGCCGTCGGTACCGTCGCATAGGGCGCGAACAAGAGGTCGACCTTGTCGATATCGATCAGCTTCGAGTAGATCGCTGGCGTCTCCGAAGCGCTCGACTTGTCGTCATAGACCACCAATTCGACCTTGCGGCCGCCAAGTAGCCCACCTTTGGCATTGACGTCGTCCCGCCAGATCTCGATGCCGAGCAACGAAGCCTTGCCGCCGCCTGCGAGGCCACCGGTTTGCGGCATGCTCATGCCGATCCTGATCGGAGCCGATTGCGCCTGCAACAGGTTCGCACCGAGCGGCGAAGCAGCAATCGCTGCACCCGCGGACGCCAGCAGGCGACGACGCGAGATCGATCCTGGCTTGGACACCTTCTTCGACATAGGCAGTTTCCTTCCTTGCATATTGTTGTTTGGCGCGATCGTGTTTGGCGAGCAGCGTCCCTCGTCAGATTTTTCCCAGAGCCGTCAGGATAACCTGCGGTGTCAGGGGAATCTCGGTAATTATTGTTCCGAACGGTGCGAGCGCGTCGTTGACCGCGTTGGACACCGCCGCGGCCGCCCCCGCGGTGCCCGCCTCACCCGCGCCCTTGGCGCCAAGCTCGGACTCGCGTGTCGGCGAGACCACATGGCCGACGTCGATATCGGGCATCTCGCCGGACATCGGCACCAGATAATCGGCCATGTTGGCATTGGTGAGCTGTCCGCGATCGTCATAGATGCATTTTTCAAACAGCGCCGCACCGAGCCCCTGCACCACCCCGCCCCTGATCTGCTCGTCGACCAGTTGCGGATTGATGATGGTGCCGCAATCCTCGACCACCCAATGCCTCAGCAATTTGACGAAGCCGGTGTCGGTATCGACCTCGACCCAGGCGGCCTGAACCCCGTTGGTGAAGGCGAACGGATACTCCCGGGGAACGAAGTGCCTCGTCGCCATCAGTTCGGGCTGGATGCCAGGCGGCAAGGTGTCGGGACGGAAATAAACGATGCGGGCGAGTTCGTTCAAATCGATGCGCGGCGTGCCGTCGGTCGCGCCAACCACTGCATTGTTCACGATATCGAGTTCGGCCGGGCTCGCTTGCAGGATGGCCGCGGCCACATCGAGGATATTTTGGCGCAAGACCTTTGTCGCCTGTAACGCCGCCTCGCCGCCAATGCCGGCACCACGCGACGCCCAGGTACCGCCGCCGTACGGCGTCATGTCGGTATCGCCGAGGACGACGCGGACGCGGTCCATGGAAACGCCGAGTACGCTGCCCACGATTTGCGCCGTGAGCGATTCCGAGCCCTGCCCCTGCTCGGTGATGCTGGTCTGGCAGATCACCGAGCCTTGCGCATCCAGCCGCACCGCGACGCCGTCCTGGGACGATATCCTGGCTCCGCCGACCCCGTAGAACGCGGCGCTCGGGTTGGTCACCTCAATGAAGCTCGCGATGCCGATGCCGCGAAAGATGCCGTCCTTGCGCAACCTGGCCTGCTCGGCCCGCAGGGCCTGGTAGTCCATCATCTCGACGATCTTGCTCAGCGAGGCGTGATGCGACAACTGCTCGAACCGCAGCCCCGATGGCGAGGCGCAGGGGTAAGCGTCGTCAGCGATCAGATTGCAGCGGCGGATCTCCACCGGGTCCATGCCGATCTCCAGCGCAGCAAGATCGACCAGCCCCTCCGTCACCGAACAGGCAATGGGATGGCCGACCGCGCGGTACTGGCACATCACGTTCTTGTTCTGGAACACCACCCGCGCCCGCGCGCGATAGTTCTTGTTGGTGTACGGGCCACCGAGGAGGTTGACGACCTGATTGGCCTCGATGGCGCTGGTGCGCGGATACATCGAATAGGGACCGATCCCGGTCAAATCGTCGATCTCGAAGGCCGTGATGGTACCGTCGCGTTTGACTCCGATCTTGCCCTTGCAGCGATGATCGCGGGCGTGGATGTCGGTATTGAAGCTCTCGACGCGATCGGCGACGAACTTGATGGGGCGACGAAGCAACTTTGCCAGCGCATAAGTCGCCATCTCGTCGGCGTAGATGTGCACCTTGATGCCGAAGGAGCCGCCGACATCCTTGCAGACGACGCGAACCTGAGATTCCCGCAGCCCCAGGTGCAGCGCCGCGATGTTCTGCACCATGTGCGGAGCCTGGGTGCCCTGATAGATCGTGAGCCGCGCTTCGGCGGCGTTCCAGTCGGCAACGACGGACCGAGGCTCCAGCGTCACGCCGGTGTGCCGGCCGAAGATGAAATCGGCTTCCACCACCGCATCGGATTCGGCAAAGGCCTGGTCCACGGCGCCTGCCTCGTGCATACGCTCGAACGCTAGATTTTCGCCGAGCGAAGCATGAATGATCGGTGTCGCCGGTTCCAGCGCCGTGCGCATGTCGGTGACGGCTACGAGCTCCTCGTACCGGACCGCAACATGCTCCGCGGCATCCTCGGCCGCCGCACGGCTGGTCGCCACGATGGCGGCCACCGCCTCACCCTGCCAGCAGACCCGATCGACGGCGATCGCCGATTGCGGCGCGGATTTAAGGCCCTTGAGATGCGAGAGCACGCCGACCCAAGGCGTGATGACGGCTGCAAGCTCCTTGCCCGTCACGACCGTGATCACGCCCGACATCTGCTTGGCCGGAGCGCCATCAATGCTTAAGATCTTCGCATGTGCATGCGGCGAGCGCAGGAACACGACATGCGCCATTCGCGGCAGCTCGAGATCGCTGACATAGCTGCCGCGTCCCTGCAGAAGCCGATCGAGATTCGGCCGCGGCACCGTCTTGCCGATATAGGAGTTCGGCCGGTCCAGCACCGACAGCCTTTCGGGATTGGTGCGGATCGAGCTCATACCTCCAGCTCCATCCGCATCCGCGCCGTCGTTTCAACCGCGTCGATGATAGCCTGGTAACCGGTGCAGCGGCAGTAATTGCCTGAGAGATGCTCACGGATCTCGTCGCGTGCGGGCATCCGCTTCTCGCGCAACAGATCCTGCGCCACCATCAGCATGCCCGGCGTGCAGAAGCCGCACTGCAGTGCATTGCGGTCGCGAAACGCCGCCTGCAGATCGGCGATCTCGCCGGAATCGGACAAGCCCTCGATCGTCTCGACTGCGGTCTCGTTCGCTTGCACCGCCAGCATCAGACAGGAACGCACGATCTCACCGCCGACGCGGACCGTGCAGGCGCCGCACACGCCATGCTCGCATCCGAGATGCGTGCCCGTCAGTTTGAGATGCTCGCGCAGGAAATCCGCAAGGTTGAGCCGCGGCGGGACCTGCGCTTCGACGCGTTCGCCGTTCACCAAGAGCGAGATCGCCACTGGAGCCGTCACGCAACGCCTCCGATCTGGAGATCGGGACGTTTCAGCAGTGAAGCTACACACCGCGCCAGCAATATTCGCGCGAAATGCCGGCGCATGGCCGGCGTCGCCTGCTGATCCTCATGTGGATCAAGCTCGTCCGAAAGCATGTCGGAGGCCTCAGCCAGTAGCGCCGGCGTGACGGTAACACCAGTCAGTTTGCCAGCGGCCTTCGCCAGAACCGGCCTGTCGCCGACGGCGAAATAGCCGAGCCGGAGGGTGGCGAACCGGTCGTTCTCCAGCACGGCCTGCGCCGCAAGGCCTGTGATCGCATAGTCGCCGCGCCGCCGCGCAAACTCCTGGAAGAAATGCGCCGAGCCACCGTCGGCCACCGGCAGTTCTACGGCGACCAGCAGGTCCTGCGGAGCGAGCCGCGTCTCGTAAATCCCTCTGAAAAATTCCTCCGCGGCGATCCGCCGCTCGCCGCCAGGACCGCGCGCCACGATGGAGGCGCCCAGCGTCAGCATGCAGGCGGGCAGCTCGGATGCCGGATCGGCCTGCGCAAGGCTGCCGCCGACGGTCCCCCGGTTGCGAATTGCGGGGTGCGCGATGTGCGCCACCGCGGCGGCGAGAAGCGGCGCGCATTTTACAATGTCGGATGATTTCAGGAGGTCGGCATGGCGGGTCAGCGCGCCGATGACGAGCGTCTTGCGCTCGACCGCGATCCCGCGCAATTCGGCGAGCTCGCCGATATCGACAACCACGTCCGGCGCGACCAGCCGCAGATTCATCGCGGGAATCAGGCTTTGCCCGCCCGAAAGCACCCTCGCCTTCTCACCGTGGACGGCAAGCAACTCCAGCGCATTAGCAACGCTGGTCGCGCGTGCGTATGCGAAAGCCGAGGCTTTCATTCAGGCAAGTCCCTCCCCGGCCCTGCTCTTGTGCTTTTCACGAATTAGAGGGGCGGACTTTACAAAGGTCAAGCGACTTGATTTTGCAGTCCTATCAACTTTCGGACTTGCCCTGCTCGAGCTGCCGACGCACGCTCACACCAAACAAGAATGGTTGGGGAGCCGCAGAAATATGAAACTCGGGTTCTTCACGATGCCGATCCATCCCCTGGACAAGGATTGGCGGCAATCCTTGCAGGAGGACCGGGAAGCCTTCCTGCTGGCAGACGAGCTCGGATTTTCGGAAGCCTATGTCGGCGAGCACGTCACTGATCGCGCCGAAAACATCACGTCCTGCATCGCTTTCATCGCCTGGCTTGCGGCCGCCACCAAGCAGATCAAGCTCGGCACCGGTACGGTCAACATGCCGAACAGCCATCCGGCTGCAATCGCCGCCTCCATCGCAATGCTCGACCACATGCTCGACGGCCGGCTGATCCTCGGCATCAGCCCGGGGGGCCTGCTGTCGGACGCCGAGCTGTTCGGCAATCTCGAGGCCGATCGCAATGCGATGTTTTTAGAGGCGATCAACCAGGTGCTGGCGATCTGGGCCAGCAAGCCGCCCTATAATCTCGCGGGGAAATACTGGAACATCTCGATCGAAAAAACCCTGATCGAGGACATCGGCCAGGGCTTTATCGCAAAGCCGCTGCAGCGTCCGCATCCACCGATCGTGGTCACGGCCGTCGCGCCCTTCTCCAAAGGCGTCGCCGAGGCGGCCGCACGCGGCTGGGAACCGATTTCCGCCAACTTCCTGATGCCGGCCTGGGTGAAGAGCCACTGGCCGAAATATATCGAGGGCTGCGAGCGCGTCGGCCGTCCAGCCGATCCCGCCAACTGGCGCGTGGCCAAAAGCGTCTTCGTCGCCAACGACGCCACGACCGCAAAGGCTTATGCCACCGATCCGAACGGACCTTACGTTTATTACTATCGCTCGCTCTTCACCAAGCTGAAGCAAAGCGGACGCATCGAGCTATTCAAGACCCGCCGCGACCAGCCCGACGATGAAGTGACGCTGGAGAGCATCTGCGAAAAACTCATCATCTACGGCACACCGGAGCGCGTCGCCGATCAATTGCTGTCGTTCCGGGAAGACGTCGGCAGCTTCGGCACGCTCCTCTACGCCGGCAAGGACTGGCGCGACCGCGAGCTCGGCCGCCGCTCCATGATTCTGATGGCAGAGCAAGTCATGCCGCGCGTGAACGCGGCGAGTGCCCGAAGCCGCGACGCTGCAGGTTGAGCGCGATGGCCCTCTCCGACCGTATCCCCTACGTCGCGCAAATTGACCGCCCAAAGCTCAAGCTGCCTGGCGGCAAGCAGCTCGCCGTCTGGATCATCCTCAATGTCGAGGAATGGCGGATCGAAAACGCCATGCCTCGTACTGTGCTGTCACCACCCATGGGACAGCCGCTGTTGCCCGACGTGCCGAACTGGTCTTGGCACGAATACGGCATGCGCGCGGGCTTCTGGCGCCAATTCAAGGCGCTCACCGAGCGCAACATCCCGGTAACGCTCGCCATCAACGGCAATGTCTGCAACTCCTACCCCCGCGTCGCCGGCGCCGCGCTGGAAGCAGGCTTCGAGTTCATGGGCCATGGCTTCCTGCAGGGGCCGATGCACAAGCTCGACGACCAGGCCGACGCGATCAAGCGTGCGGTCGATACCATCTCCATGTTCGCCGGCAAGCCGCCGCGGTCATGGGAGAGCCCGGGTCTCACTGAAACCGAGGCAACGCTCGACCTGCTCCGCCTTAACGGCATCGAATATGTCGCAGACTGGGTGATCGACGATCTGCCGCAGGAAATCGCCACCCCCCACGGCACCATCACCACCATCCCCTATTCGGTGGAGACCAACGACATTGTCATTCATGCGCTACAGCATTTGCCGTCCGAGCAGTTTTTGAAACGCTGCACCGACCAGTTCGACCGCCTTTATCTCGAAGGCGCCGACAATGCACGCGTGATGGCAATCTCGATCCATCCTTACATCACGGGCGTGCCACACCGGATCAAATATCTGGAGGCGCTGCTCGATCATGTCATCTCCCATGATGGCGTAGCCCTGATGACCGCAAGTGAAATCGGCGACTGGTACCGCGCCGAGATGGCGAGGACATAGCGCTGGTCGAGTTGGACCGGCTCGGATCCGGGGAAGGCATGCGCAACCGATGACATAAGAGCTGTCGCGCAGCGGGCGTGGTCGATGACAGGCCGCGCCCACCGAGCAATGTGCAAAGACTCCGTTCAGTTCTGCATGAGCTGTTTCGCGTTGTCGGGCGTGATCGCGGTGGTCGGCACGGTCACCACGGTCGGCACCTTCTCGGCGTAATCGAGCAGGATGGACTTCGCCATCTCGATCGCCTCGGGGCCTCCGGTCGGATAGGTGAAAGTCGTCGCCCACTCGCCTTCCGCAACCGCGCGGATGCCGCCGGCGGGCCCGGGCAAGCCGTCGGTGCCGAGGATCTTCACCTGATCGAGTTTGCCGGCGCCTTTCGCCGCGAGGCGCGCACCGGCGGCCAACATGTCATTGCTCGCATAAACCGCCTTGATGTTCGGATGGGCCTGGAGCATTGCGGCGAACGCGGTCTGCGCCTTGTCCAGCAGCCAGGCGGCGGCCTGCTCGGCGACTACCTGGATCTTTGGATTATCCTTCACGCCGGACTTGAAGCCGTTGAGCCGTTCGACGGCGGGCGTCGAGCTCGGCAGGCCGGCGGCATGCCCGTGAACGCGGGCGACATCATCGTCGGGGATCAGGACGGCCTCCTCGCATTCCCACCGTCCCTGGCTGCAACGGTCATCGAGAAAGCACTGGCCCAGGAGCAAAAGGAACACGGCACCATCCACGCAATCCGTGAGGGCCGATGGGAACGTGCCTTCGTCGATGCGCTCGAGGCTCGTTGCGCGAACGGGGGGCAAATTGACGACATTCTGATCGTGCGGCAGTCGCGGTCGCTCGCCCGGTATCCTAATCGACGGCCCGCGCTGCGCAGCGGATCATCCTGCTGCAACTTATCGGGCGTCGTCCGGCGAAAGTCGGTCAGCCTATTCGCCAAAGCGATCATCGATATAGCGCCGGAGTGCCGCAGCCGCGTTCAACATGTGAGCACGCATTCGCCGCGCCGCTGTATCGCCATCGCCTTCGGCAATCGCCTGCATGATCGCCTCATGCTCGTCACGAGACTTGCGAATGCGATCGCCCTGCCGCAACTGAGTGCGACGGAAGGCGCTGAGCCGCGCACGGACATCCTGCGCCTGCTCGGCCATGAACGAGTTGTGCGTCGCGCTGTAAATGCATTCGTGGAACGTGCGGTTGAAGGCATCATAGGCATCGACGTCATTGGCCTCGACCATCGCCAGCGAGCTCTCGTGAAGCTCGATCAGGTGACCGCGCTCGAGCGGCGTCATGCGAAAGGTCGCGAGGCGAACGCACATGGCTTCCACCTCCGCGCTGGTCTCGAACATGTCCATGATGCGCTCGGGCGTCATCCGTGCCACTACGACCCCGCGGCGGCCGCGAACCTCGACCAGCCCGCTGACGGCGAGCTGTCGCAGCGCCTCCCGCACCGGCGTGCGGGACGCTCCAAAGCGATCGGCAAGCTGCTGCTCTTCAAGAGCGGAGCCCGCTACAAGCGCGCCTGAGGCGATCTCGTCGGTCAGCGCATTCCGGATGCGATCGGAGAGCAATCCCCCATCGTCTTCCGTTTCAGCCGCGACCTTGAGCAAACCCGCCATTTAGCCTCCCATGATCGCACGCACTGCGAAGTAAAGGATGGATGGTGCGACCAGGCATCCTAATCCCGTATGGAAGGTCGCAGTCAACGCCCCATAAGGCACCAGTCGCCGGTCGGTCGCGGCAAGTCCTCCAGAGACGCCGCTGACTGTCCCCATCAATCCGCCGAACACCATTGCGCTGCGCGGATTGTTGAGGCCGATCATTCTCGCCACAAAGGGCGTGCCGATCATCACGATCACCGCCTTGAACACACCGGTCGCGATCGACAGCGCAATAACCGGCGACGATGCACCGATTGCCGCTCCCGTGACCGGCCCCACAATATAGGTAACCGCACCAGCACCGATCGTCGTCAATGATTCGGCATCAGTGTAGCCAAACGCCGCGGCAACGAGAACGCCGAGAATGAACGGGACCACCGTACCCAGTCCGAGTGCGACCGCGCCGATCAGTCCGGCCTTGCGCGCATGGACGACATCGACCTCGAAGGCGGTGGCGACGATGGCAAAGTCCCGCAGCATCGCGCCTCCCATCAGGCCGATCCCGGTCAGCGCAGGCCAGTCGGCGACGCCCTTTTCACCACCGGTGGCGATGCCGCCGAAGAAGGCCAGCAAAAGACCCAGCATGATGGCGATCGCCGAGCCGTGGATGCGTCCGAAGGTGAGGTATTTCGAGATCGCCCCGGAGATCCACATCAGGATCCCGACGGCGGCGAACGCAGTGATCAACGAATTTGCGGCGAGAGCGTGAGATATCATGGTCATCCGATCCTCCCGGACTTGAAGAGGGGCACGCTCGCCTCGAGCGCCTCGCGGGCCTCGATCTCGTCCATGGTCTCAACGCCGCCGCTGAGCCGGCCGATGAGCGCCACCATCGCAAAACACACCGCGACGGCTCCGGCGCCCGCAATGACCACGATCGGACCGCCCTTTGCCGCGGCGACGACGTTCTGCTGCGCGGCCATCGCGACGACGATCGGAATGTAGAAACTGCCCCAGAACTCGACGCCGGTCTTGAGTCCGTGGCTGAGCAGGCCGTGCCGCACCAGCCAAAGCCGGGCCGCGATCAAAAACATCATCGCAATGCCGACACCGCCGACATTGGCCTTCACACCGAGGGCAACGCCGAGCAGGTCGCCAAGCAGGCTCCCCAACAGCGTGCAGATCGCAAGGAGCGCGACACCGGAAATGGTCACTGGCGCCTCCCCTCTACGGACCGAACCCCGGTCCCGGCACATGGGCGTTCTGTATGCATTCGCATCCGAAATTCCCTCCTGTGTATGCGAATATCATTCGATTATCAGCAATCGTATACATTAATTGACATTCTAACGCAATACGCATACATAAAGCACCGTCAAACCCAGTTCCCGCATGCCAAGGAGCCGAAATGAGCGATTGGGGTATGCAAAAGGCAGCCCTCGCCGAGCGCCTGGCGGCCGGCCGGCCGCACGCCAGAGGAAAGGTCGTCCCGATCCCGAACCTGGGCGCGTTCCTGACGGCGGTGATCCGGTCAGGCGACCGGGTGTGCCTGGAGGGCGACAACCAGAAGCAGGCCGATATCCTCGCCTCGGCGCTCGCCAATCTTGATCCCCAGCACGTCCACGACCTGCACATGGTGCAGTCCGGCGTGGTGTTGCCCGCACATCTCGACATCTTCGAGAAGGGCATCGCGCGGCGGCTCGATTTCTCCTATTCCGGCCCACAATCGGCGCGCATCGCGCGCATGCTGTTCGGCCGCAAAATCGAGCTCGGAGCCGTCCACACCTATCTCGAGCTGTTCGCGCGCTACTTCATCGACCTCACGCCGAACGTCGCCCTGATCGCGGCGGTCAGCGCCGACAAGCATGGCAACCTCTACACCGGGCCGAACACCGAGGACACGCCGACCGTCGTCGAGGCGACCAGCTACAAGAACGGTCTCGTTGTGGCGCAGGTCACCGAGATCGTCGACAAGGTGCCGCGCGTCGACATCCCCGGCGACCTCGTACATTTCGTCGTCGAGGCTAACAGGCCCTTCTATGTCGAGCCGCTGTTCACCCGCGATCCCGCCGCCATCACCGAGACCCAGATCCTGACAGCGATGCTCGCCATCAAGGGCATCTACGCGCCCTATGGCGTACGCCGGCTCAATCACGGCATCGGCTTCAACACCGCTGCGATCGAGCTGCTGCTGCCGACCTATGGCGAGAAGCTCGGTCTCAAGGGCAAGGTCTGCACGCACTTCGCGCTCAATCCGCATCCGACGATGATTCCGGCGATCGAAGCCGGCTGGGTCGAGCAGATCCACTGCTTCGGATCGGAAGTCGGCATGGAAGATTATGTCGCGGCGCGCTCCGACGTCTTCTTCACCGGGCCTGACGGCTCGCTGCGCTCCAACCGCGCCTTCTGCCAGACGGCGGGCCTTTATGCCTGCGACATGTTCATCGGCTCGACGCTGCAGATCGATCTCGAAGGCCACAGTTCGACGGTGACGACGAGCCGCATCGCCGGCTTCGGCGGTGCGCCCAACATGGGCTCCGATCCGCGCGGTCGCCGTCATCCGAGCGAGCCCTGGCTCAAGGCAGGCGCGGAAGCCGATCCTGACACCAACGCGGCGCTGCGCAGGGGCCGCAAGCTGGTGGTGCAGATCGGCGAGACCTTTGGCGAGCGCAACACGCCGTTGTTCGTCGAGCGGCTCGATGCGCTCGATCTTGCGCAGGAGCTCAAGCTCGATCTCGCGCCAGTGATGGTGTACTCGGACGATGTCACCCACATCGTCACCGAGGAAGGCATCGCCAACCTCCTGATGTGCCGCAGCAAGGACGAACGCGAACAGGCCATCCGCGGCATTGCCGGCTACACCGATATCGGCCGCTCGCGCGATGCGAAGCTGGTCGAGCAGCTCAGGCAGCGCGGCGTGATCCAGCGCCCCGAGGATCTCGGCATCGATCCACTCGATGCCGATCGCAATCTGCTCGCAGCCCGCTCGATCAAGGATCTCATGCTGGCCTCGGGCGGCCTGTACCGGCCGCCGAGCCGCTTCCGCAACTGGTGAGATCTGCATGGAAAAGCTCAGCTTCAGACTGTCTGCCACAAGGCCTGCCGGCGGCACGCGTCCGCAGGCGATCGTCGGCGTCGTCGCCTCCGGCAATCTCGAAGTGCTGCTGGAGCGCAGCCTCCCGCCTGACATCTGCACCATCGACATCGCAACGGCCGCGCATGGCTTCGGCATGGTCTGGGACGCCGTGGTCCGCGATTTCGTCGCGCGACGCTCAGCCGGTGGCTTGCATATCTCCGTTAATGACGGCGGGGCCCGGCCCGACACGGTCGCGCTGCGACTTGCCCAGGGCGTCCGCAAGATCGAGGAGCCGGAGCGATGACCCAGGCGACCGCCAACAATGTTTCACTGAGCTGGTACGAGGCGAGCGCCCGGCAGCGCATCGACGCGCTGCTGGACGCAGGCAGCTTTGCCGAGTTCATCGGACCCGAGCTGCGCGAAATTAGCCCGCATCTCTCGATCTTCGACCTGCCGGAACAGTTCGATGACGGCATCGTCATCGGAAGCGGCCGCCTCGACGGTGCGCCGGTGTTCGTCGCCGCGCAGGAGGGACGCTTCATGGGCGGCGCATTCGGCGAGGTCCATGGCGCCAAACTCACCGGCCTGTTGCGCGCGTCGCGCGCGCTCCATCAGGACGTGCTGATCCTGTTCGATACCGGCGGCGTGCGACTTCAGGAAGCCAATGCCGGCGAGCTCGCGATCGCGGAGGTCATGCGAGCGGTGATCGAGGCGCGCCGCGCCGGCATCAACGTCGTCGGCCTGATCGGCGGCCGCGCCGGCTGCTACGGCGGCGGTAGCCTGATCGCCGGAACCTGCTCGCGCCTGATCATTTCCGAACAAGGCCGGCTCAGCGTCAGCGGCCCCGAAGTGATCGAGACCAACAAGGGCATCGAAGAATTCGACTCGCACGACCGCGCGCTGGTCTGGCGCACCATGGGCGGCAAGCACCGCTATTTGATCGGCGGCGCGGATACATTCGTCGACGACGAGGCGCTGGCGTTTCGGCAAGCCGCGATCGACGCGCTCCAGGCCGGCAGACGATGCGACCTCGCGGTTCTCCAAGCCGAGCAGGTGCGCCTGGAGCGGCGACTGAAGCGTTTCGGCGAAACTGAGGACGCAGTCGAGATCTGGCGGACGCTCGGCATCGGCAACCCCACCGATATTCCAGCACTTCAGACCGGCGCGTTTCTTCGCGCCGCCAGCGGCAGGGAGAACGCCGATGACGCTCGATGACGTCCTGGCCAGCCTGTTCCCGAATGGCTACAGCATCGAAACGACCGGCGCGATGATCGCTGGACGAGCGACCCTGCCCGACGACAAGCCGATCCATGTGCTTGGCATCACCAAGGGACGGCCGCTCGGCGTGGACGAAGCCATTGTGCTCGCAAGGCGCGTGATCGAGATCGTCAACTCAGGCGATCGCGCCCCAATCCTGGTCCTGGTGGATTCCGCCAGCCAGCGCATGAGCAAGCGTGACGAGTTGCTCGGCCTCAGCGAGTATTTATCGCATCTCGCCAAGGCCCTGCTGCTGGCCGAAGCCGAAGGACATCGCACCATCGGCCTGCTCTATGGCGGCAGCGCCGCCGGTGCGTTCATCGCGACTGCGCTCTCTACCGGCACGCTGGTGGCATTGCCCGGCGCACATCCCGCGGTGATGGACCTGCCGTCGATGGCGCGGGTCACCAAGCTCCCGATCGATGTGCTGAAGGCCAAGGCCGAAACTACGCCGGTGTTCGCGCCCGGGCTCGACAACATGGTGATGTCGGGCGGCGTCCACGTCGTCTGGGATGATGCCGCTCCGCTGGCACCGCAGCTTGCCGCCGTGCTGCGGCGGCCGCACCGGCAGGACGATCGCGGCCACCTCGGCGCTGAGCGCGGCGGACGGCAGAAGGCCGCCAAGCTTGCCGAGCGTGTCACGCGCGCTGCGGCCTCGCATCAAGGAGCGCGACATGGCTGAAGTCCTTGCGCGCCACAGCATGGTGAAGGCTTCGGCGGCGGGATGGGCTGCGGTGATGAACCGTTATCCGGAACTCGCCAGCGAGCCGATCGTCGCGGGCTGGGCGCATGCGGGACGCCCTCTCGTGGTGCGCCGCCCGGCCTGCAGCGATAGGGCAGGCCTCGTTCCGCTCGGTCTGCCGCTGCCGCCCAGCCATGGCAAGCGGCGCATCGCGGTCTCACTCGCCGCCGAGGACATCGTCGCGTCCTCGCCGCCGCCGCTGTTGGCCGCTGCCGCCGCCGCTGCACCCGCGGCCTGGCGCGAGACGATCGACAAGCTCGTGCAGCTTCTGCCGGAGACCCGAACCTATGGCAGCTTGGCCTGGCAGCACCTCACCGGCCTGCCTTATCTTTCGGATAGTTCGGATCTCGATCTGCTCTGGCCGCTGTCGTCGAAGCAGTCGGGATCTCTGTTGTCCGGCATCGCGCGGATTGCGAAGCAGGCGCCGATGCGGCTGGACGGCGAGATCACAGCTCGCGTCGGAGGCGTTCAATGGCGTGAGCTGACCGGCACTGACGAGGACGAAGTCCTCGTCAAGGGTCCTGCAGGCGTCACGACGATGACGCGCGGGACCTTCCTCGCGGGTCTCGTGTCATGACCCCAGCGCTCAGATGGCAATCACAGCCGGGACGCAGGCTTGATGCAGAGCAGCTCGGCCATCTCGCTTCGCTCTGCCTGAAGCTCGAAGTCGAGACCTATCCGAAGCCGGGGCTCGTCAGCCATGTCGACAACGGCGCGCATCGGGACATGGATGCCGCTCTGCTGTATCTGAGCGCGACGACCTTGATGCCGTTCTTCAGCGAGCTCGCCGCAGCGGGCGCCGAGGGCGCGGGCATGCACCGCCTGCGCGCCATCGGAGTTGCCGCCGAACGCGCGATGTTGGCCGCAACACGTGGGGTCAACACACATCGCGGCGCGATCTTCGGGCTGGGTCTGCTTTGCGCCGCGGCCGGCTACCGCGACGCCGTCGGCATCCGCAAATCCCTCGGCCGGCTGGTTTCGGAGCGTTGGGGCGACGACATCCTGTCGGGCCCGATCTCGCTGCGCAGCCATGGCGCCGTTGCCTCACGGCGCTACGGCGCCGGCGGCGCCAGGGCGGAAGCTGCCGACGGCTTTCCGTCCGTCTACGACATCGCGCTGCCCGCGCTGCATGCGGCGCGCGAGCTCGCGCCCCATGATGAGGAAGCCGCGCGCGTTCAGACCTGCGTGCGGCTGATCGCCGAGGTCACGGACACCAATCTTCTGCATCGGGGCGGAGCGGAAGGATTACGCTTCGCGCAAGAGAGCGCATCCAACTTGCTCTCCGCCGGCGGCATCGGTTCGCCGGGATGGCGCAAGCGCGCGGCGGACATTCACCAGGCGTTCGTGTCCCGCAATCTCAGCCCCGGCGGCTCCGCGGACCTGCTCGCGATGGCCCTTTTCGTCGATCGGCTGGGGGTCTGATGCTGGCCCTGCTTTGCGGCGGACAAGGTACGCTTTCGGACACGATCTTTGATCTTGTCGCGGACCAGCCCGCTGCGGAGCCGATTTTCGCCGCGGCGGCCGCCTTTCTCGGTGCGGACCCGCGCAAGTTCATCAAGACGCGGAACGCGGACGAACTCTCCGCCAATCATTCCAGCCAGATTCTGACTGTCACATCGGCGCTCGCGATCCATGCTTGCATCGCCGACCTGCTGACCGAGCAGACCGCCGTCACTGGCTACAGCGTCGGCGAGATGGCGGCCTGGAGCGTCGCGGGAATCTGGACCGCCGACGAGGCCTTGCGGCTCACGGATATTCGTGCCCGCTTGATGCAAGATGCGGCGGGGCCGGATGGACGCCTCGGCTACGTGCGCGGGCTCGACCGCACTGCGCTCGCACCCCTGCTCACCAAACATCGCTGCGAGGTTGCGATCCGCAATCCCGATCTTCTTGTCGTGATCGGAGGCGCGGAGCGGGACGTGATCGCGCTCTGCGGCGAGGCCGCCAAAGAAGGTGCGCGCACGGGCCTTCTCGCCGTCAAGATCGCATCGCACACGACAGGGCTGGCGCAGGCCTGCACACCGCTTCAGCGAGCGCTCGACAAAACCAGGCATGCGGCCGTTGCGAGCGGGCGCATCCTGCTTGCCGGCGGCGACGGCGAGCGCATCTTTGTCGCCGAAGATGCCACGGCGAAACTCGCAAGCCAGGTCGCTCATCCCATCGACTGGGCCGCAACGCTGGAGGCGCTGGCCGAGCTGGGCGTCTCTGAGGTGCTGGACCTCGGCCCCGGCCATGCGCTGGCGGAGTTGACGCGGGCTTCCCAACCGTCCATGCGTTGCTACTCTGCCGACGGATTTCGTACGTTGGCCGGCTTACGAAACTGGGTTGCCTCAGAATAGCTAAAGCCCGGCAATCTCGCTCAAGTCGAGGAAGGTTTCCTAGACGATACCCGCCGAAGTCCCGCCGGCGTTGGGACGCTCCCTCGCCTTTCGCGCCCGATAGCCGGACGCGCGATAGGCAGCGATGGGTGCGATCGCTCCGCCGGCTCGCATGCGGGCGATGGCGAGAAGCGGCGAGACGTCGGTGGTGAAGGCGCGTTTCAGTTCGAGATGCGCACCGAGCGCGTCATTGGCCTCTTGCGCCGCTTCGAGCGCCGCGCGATCGACGATCAGCGCCTGCGCATAAGCACGCTGCAACTCGATCGCCGATTGCATCAGGCTCTCAATCGGATCGGTCACGTTGTGCGACTGGTCAATCATATAAGCGGGCGCGAAGCCTTCCGCCTTGCGGCGCTCGGCGTCGATCAGCTCGTTGAAGACGAGAAACAGCCGGAACGGCTCGACCGAGCCGCTGTCGAGATCGTCATCGCCGTATTTGGAATCATTGAAATGGAAGCCGGCGAGCTTGTTGAAGCGAACGAGCCGGGCGACGACCTGCTCGATATTCACGTTCGGCGCATGATGGCCAAGGTCGACCAGGCAATGCGCCTTCGGCCCGAGCTCTTGCGCGACCGCAAAGCTCGTGCCCCAATCCGAGATCACGGTCGAGTAGAATGCCGGCTCGTAAAGCTTGTGCTCGAGGAACACCCGCCAGTCGGCAGGCAGCGCCGCGACGACCTCGCGCATTGCGTCGATGTAGCGGTCGAGCGCCCTGGTCAGATTCGATTGACCGGCAAAGTTCGAGCCGTCAGCGATCCAGACAGTCAGCGCCTTCGAGCCGAGCTTGCGGCCAATTTCGATACATTCGACATTGTGGGCGATGGCCTGCGCGCGCACACGCGCATCGGTATGCGACAGCGAGCCGAACTTGTAGGACAGCTCTTGGCCCGGCTGATCCTGGAAGGTGTTGGAGTTGACCGCGTCGAAGGCCAGGCCGTGGCTCGCGGCCTTTTCGCGCAAGGCGGTATAGTCGTCGACCTTGTCCCACGGGAAGTGCGGCGAGATGGTCGGGGTCGCCCGCGCCATTTGCTGAATCACCGCGCAATCATCGATTTTCTCGACAACATTGCGCGGCTCACCCGGCCCCGCAAAGCGAGCAAATCGAGTGCCCCCCGTGCCCACGCCCCAGGTCGGGATGGCGACGCCGAAGGCCATGACCTTGTGCACCAGAGCATCCGCATCGATGCCATGCCGCGCCAGCGCACGCTTCAGAGCCTCATAGTCTTCGTTGGTCGCATCTTCGCGCCGCGCATTGTGCTCGGCGATGAATTCTGTGCTGATCGAGAATTGCGTGCTCATCGCGTGAAAGCCTGGGCGTTGCCGGCATCGACGTTGAGGATGTTGCCGGTCGACTTGGCCGAAAGGTCGGAGGCGAAGAAGTAGACACCCTCGGCGATGTCCTCAGGAAAGACCGACAGTTTGAGCATCGAGCGCTGGCGGTAGACTTCCTCGAGCTGGTCCTCCGCAACCTTGTTGGATGCCGCACGCTGCTGGCGCCATTCGCCCTCCCAGATCTTCGAGCCGCGCAGCACTGCATCCGGATTGACCGTATTGACGCGGATGCCATGCACTGCTCCTTCCAGCGCCAGGCAGCGGGCGAGATGGATCTCCGACGCCTTGGCGGCGCAATAGGCCGAAGCGCCAGCCGAAGCGGCCAGGCCGTTCTTCGAGGCCACGAAGATGATGGCGCCGCCGATGTTTTGGCGCTGCATCAGGCGGAATGCCTCGCGCGAGACGAGGAAATAGCCGGTGGCGAGAATGTCCATGTTCTTCTGCCACAGTCTAAGGCTCGTGTCCTCGACGGGCGAAGCCGAGGCGATCCCGGCATTCGAGACGACGATGTCGACGCCGCCAAAGGCGCGCGCGGCCTCTTCGAACGAGCCGACCACCGCCGCCTCGTCGGTCACATCGAGCTTCACGCCAATCGCAGCATCCCGGCCATGGCGCTTCGTGATCGCCCCAACGCTCTCGTTCAGCGCCTTCTCGTCGATATCGGCAATGACGAGGCAAGCGCCTTCGCCGAGCAGCCGCTGCGCGGTTGCCCCGCCAATGCCGCCGGCGCCGCCAGTGACGTAGGCGATCCGGCCAGCGAGCGATTTCGGCTTGGGCATGCGCTGGAGCTTGGCCTCTTCCAGCAGCCAGTATTCGATATTGAAGGCCTCCTGCTCGGCAAGGCCGACATAGGCGCTAACGCCTGAGGCGCCGCGCATGACATTGATCGCGTTGATGTAGAACTCGGCCGCAACGCGCGCCGTCGCCTTGTCCTTGGCAAAGGTGAACATACCGACTCCCGGCACGAGATACACGACCGCGTTGGGATCGCGCATGGCCGGCGAATTGGGATGCTTGCAGCGCTCGTAATAAGCGGTGTAGTCGCGCCGGTAAGCGGCGAGAACGTCATCGAGGCCAGCGATCACCTCGTCGAGATTGTCGCGCGCGGGATCGTAGGGCAGCAGCAACGGGCGGATCTTGGTGCGAAGAAAATGATCCGGACAGGAGGTGCCGAGCGGCGCCAGCTTCGTCAGCGCGCTGGAGTTGACGAACTCCAGCACCTCAGGCGCATCGGTGAAATGGCCGATCTTGCGCTCGTCCGCGGAGATCCTGCCGCGGATCAGCGGCATCAGCCTCGCTGCGATCGCGCTACGCCTGTCCGGTGCGGCCGTCTGGACCTTGGCGCCGCCGAAGGCCGGCCTCTGCTCATGTGCGGCAAGCCAATCGGCGGCCTGCTGAATCACGCGCAAGGTCATCTCGTAACAGGCCTTCGACGTCTCGGCCCAGGTGAAGAGCCCGTGCCCGCCGAGGACCACGCCGACATAGTCGGGATGGCGGGCAGCCATCTCGCCGAGCTTCAAACCGAGATCGAAGCCGGGCCGCTGCCACGGCAGGAAGCCAAGCTTGCCACCAAACACCTCGCGGGTCAGACGCTCCGCGTCTTCCGAGGCAGCAATCGCGATCACCGCATCGGCATGGACATGGTCGACGTGCCGGTGCGGCACGAAGGCGTGCAGGGGCGTATCGATCGACGTCGCGCGCGGATTGAGATCGAAGGTGCAGTGGTTAAACAGGGCGACCATCTCGTCCTCATGGGTGAGGCCGCGATAGAGGCCTTTCAGGCCCTCCAGCTTGTCGAGATACAGCGTCGAAAAGCCGTCGCGCTTCATCGAGCCGATGTCGCCACCCGAACCTTTGACCCAGAGCACACGCACGCTCTCGCGCGTCAGCGGATCCGCCATCTCGATCTTGGCCGACGTGTTGCCACCGCCGAAATTGGTGATGCGCAGATCGGCCCCGAGCAGGTTCGAGCGGTAGAGCAATTGACCGGGTTCATCGAGCCCGGCGGCGCGCGCGTCGTCCCATAGATTTGGCAGGGGCGTGGCCGCAACCTCGCTCATCAGGCGTTCTCCCTGTGCTTGATCTCGGGGGAGATTAGGCCACGGATTCAATCAAGGTCAATCACCGTCACTCAACATTGCCACGCAATATGATTGATGCAGCGCGATATTGATCGAATATGACGGATTGCAGTTGACCGCCGCGCGAGAGCGTGACCTATTTACCGGTAAAAGGGAGGGCGACGTGCACGAGCGGGAACGCTGGCAGGTCATCAAGGCATTGTTGCGCGAGCGGTCGCTGGTGCGCATCGCCGACGCGTGTCGCGCGACCGGCGTCTCCGAAGCCTCGATACGGCGCGACTTCGCCAGGCTCGCCGAGCAAGGTGTCGCGATCAGGGTGCACGGCGGGCTCGAAGCGCTGCCGGAAACAGCGAGCGCACCTGGCGACGTCCTATCCCTTGCAACGCGCTCCTTCGACGTCAGCCAGACCCTCAACATCGACGCCAAGCGCGCCATCGCGAAAGCAGCCGTTGCCCTCTGCGCCGACGGCGACACCATCATCATCAACGGCGGCACGACCACCTTTCAGATGGGCGAATATCTGCGCGAGCGTCGCCTGAAGGTGCTGACCAATTCCTATCTGCTCGCCGACGCGCTGATCCACACGTCGAAATGCCGCGTCGCCTTGCCGGGTGGCGAGGTCTATCGTGAGCAGGGCATGATCGTCTCGCCTTTCGACGAGGACGCGATCCAGCACTATTCGGCAACGCGGATGTTCATGAGTGCGATCTCGATCGGAGCGCTCGGCGTGATCGAAGGCGATCCGCTGCTCGCCCGCGCCGAATCCAAGCTGCTGAAGCGCGCCGACAAGCTGATCGTGCTTGCCGATTCCTCGAAATTCGTCTCACGCGGCAGCCTTGTCGTCTGTCCACTCGCACGCATCGACACCCTGATCACCGACGCCGACGCACCGAGCGAAGCACTCGACATGCTGCGCGGGCACGGCGTCCGCGTCATGGTCGTCGACGCGGGCGCTCAAACCACTGCGGCGGCGTAACCATGACAACGGACCCGCACAGTGAAGTTCCCGCGGTACCGCTTCTGTCGGTGCGCGCGATCGAAAAATCCTTCCCCGGCGTGCGGGCTTTGTCCGGCGTCTCGTTCGACGCTGCCAGCGGCGAGGTCCACGCTCTGCTCGGCGAGAACGGCGCCGGCAAGTCGACGCTGATCAAGATCGTCTCGGGCGTGTTCCCGCCCGATCGCGGCGAGGTGCTCGTGGGCGGCAAGTCGGTCGACCTCGCGCGGCCGGACGACGCCAGGCGTGCCGGCATTGCCACGATCTATCAGGAGCTGCTGCTGTTTCCGGAGCTCACGGTCGCCGAGAACATCTTCATGGGGCATGCGCCGCGCGCTCGCCTTGGCCGGATCGACTGGCGGGCGATGCGCGAGAAAACCAATGCCCTGCTTGCTTCGCTGGAGATTCATGATCTGCAAGCCGACCGGATCGTCGGCTCCCTCAGCGTCGGCAATCGCCAGCGCGTCGAAATCCTGCGCGCGCTGTCGCAGGATGCGCGCATTCTCATCATGGACGAGCCGACCGCGGCCCTGACCGAGTACGACGTGACGCGGTTGTTCGACATCGTGCGCAAGCTGAAAGCCCGCGGCGTCGCCGTGATCTATATCAGCCATCGCCTCGATGAGATCTTTGCGATTGCCGATCGCGTCACCGTGCTGCGCGACGGCGCGCATGTCGCAACAAGGCCCGTCGCTGATACGGACGCAGCCGGGCTTGTGCAACTGATGGTCGGCCGCAGGATCGACAGCCTGTTCCCGAAGGTCACGGTTCCGATCGGCGAGCCGGTGCTGGAGGTGAAGGGCCTCGAACGACGGCCGCTGACGAGGAGCGTCTCGTTGACGGTGCGCGCCGGCGAAATCGTCGGCCTCGCCGGCCTCGTCGGCTCGGGTCGCAGCGAGCTGGCGCAAACCATTTTCGGCGTCACACCGGCCGACAGCGGCGAAATCCGGATCGGCGGGCGGCAGGCAGACATTCGATCCCCGGCCCAGGCGCGGTCTTTGGGCGTCGCCTACGTCCCCGAAGATCGCGGCACGCAGGGCCTGGTTCGGCCAATGACGGTGCGCGAGAACTTCAGCCTCGCCGCGCTCGGCAAGGTCGCATTCGGCGGCTTCATCGATCGCGGCGCCGAACGCAAGCTCGCCGACGATGGCGTGAAGCGCTTCGCGGTCAAGACAAGCTCGCTCGAGCAGGTCGCGGGCAAGCTCTCCGGTGGCAATCAACAGAAGATCGTGCTCGGCAAATGGCTCGCCAACGGGCCGAAGCTTCTGATCCTCGACGAGCCCACGCGCGGCATCGATGTCGGCGCCAAGGCGGAGATTCATCGGCTGATGGGCGAGCTCGCGGCCCAGGGGCTGGCCATCCTGATGATTTCGAGCGAGCTGCCCGAAGTGCTCGGCATGAGCGACCGCGTGCTCGTGATGCGCGAAGGCCGTATCGTTGCCGAATTCTCGCGGGAAGAAGCTAGCCAGGAGTCAATCGGCGCCGCGATGATGGGTAGTCATGAAAGCGCGGAGAAGGCGGCATGACGACGGTCACCTTGGTCAGCGCCGAGGCCCATCCGCGGCGGCGGCTGAAGGTGCTCGCCTCGCAGGAGGCCTTGCTCGCAATCGCGGTGATCGGCCTTGCCATCGCCGTCGGCCTTTACAACCCGCGCTTTCTGGCGGTCCGTAACCTTTCCGACGTGCTGCTCGGCAACGCCTATATCGCCGTCGCGGCGGTCGGCATGTCGATGGTGATCGTATCAGGCAACATTGATATTTCCGTCGGCGCGCTGATCGGCGTGCTGGCGACGATCAGCGGCACTCTGGCCGTGAACGGCGCGCCGATCGTGGTCGCCTGGCTGGCCGCGCTCGTTGCCGGCGTCGCGGTGATGGCCTTGCAAGGCGTCATCATCGCCTATCTGCGCATTCCGGCGATCGTGGTGACGCTCGGCATGCTGTCGATCCTCAAAGGCGGTCTGATCAGCGTCACCGGGGGCAAATGGATCACCGACCTGCCCGACAGTTTCCATCTCGCCGATATCGAACTGTTCGGCGTGCTGCCGTTTCCGGTTTTTCTCATGATCGTGGTGACGATCCTTGCGGCTTTGTGGATGCGCTATTCGGCCTCGGGACGCGCCATCTACGCCGTCGGCGGCAATGCCGAGGCTGCGCGGCTCTGCGGCATTTCGCAGCCGCGCACGATCGTGATGGTCTTCGCACTGCATGGCTTGTTCGCTGGGGCAGCCGCCTTGCTCTACGCGACGCAGTTGCGCGTCATCCAGTCGACCGTGCCGCCCAATCTGGAGCTGACGATCATCACCGCGTCGGTCGTCGGCGGCGTCAGCATTCTCGGCGGCGTCGGCACGGTGGTCGGCTCGACGCTTGCCGCCGTCCTGATCGCCGAAATCGCCAGCGCACTGGTCTTCGTCGATGTCTCGCCCTACTGGATCCGCGCGGTGCAGGGCGTGCTCATCCTCGTGACCGTGATCGCCGACATTCTTCGGCGCCGGCGCATGGCTGGAGCATGAGCGCCATGAGCGAGATCCCCCTCCCCCAGGCCGCCAAGCGCGTCGTGCCCTCGTGGCTGCTGCGCCACGAGACCATGCTCGCGGTGATCCTGCTTATCGCCCTGATCGGGCTCGGGGGTATGAACGGCCGCTTCCTGACGCTCGACAATCTGCTCAACCAGGGCAGGCTGACGACCGAGGTCGGGCTGATCGCGCTGCCGATGACCTTCATCATCATCACCGGCGGCATCGATCTTTCGGTGGGCTCGATCGTCGGGCTCTGCGCGATCCTGCTCGGCTATTCCTGGAAGACGTTTGGCTTTCCCCTGCCGCTGGCAATTGGCTTCTCGCTGCTGGTCGGCGCGGCCGCGGGCTTTCTCAACGGCATCGTCATAATCAAGGTGAAGGTGCCGCCGCTGATCATGACCATCGCGACGCTCGCGCTCTATCGCGGCCTCGCCGAAGGCATCAGCCAGGCGCGTTCGGTGCGCGGCTATCCGGAATGGTTCTACTTCATCGGACAGGAGAACCTCTTTGGCGTGCCGGCTCAGCTCTGGCTCCTGCTGATCGCGATCGTGGTCACGGCAATCGTTCTCGACCGCACCACCTTCGGCCGGGCGCTCTATGCGATCGGCAACAACGAGACCGCGGCGCGCTTTTCCGGTTTGCCGGTCGATCGCGTCAAGCTCATCATCTACACCCTATCAGGCTTGATGGCCGGCCTTTCCGCGTGCGTTCTCGTCTCGCGCGTGACCACCACGCGCTCGGACATGGGCATCGGCTATGAGCTCGACGTGATCGCGGCGGTGGTGCTCGGCGGCACCAGCATATTCGGCGGCGTCGGCACGATTTGGGGCACCGTGGTCGGCCTCGCGATGATCCAGCTCCTGAAGAACGGGCTGGCCCTGACCGGCGTCAAGGGCGACGCGACGATCGTCGTCATCGGCACGGTTCTCATCCTTTCAACTCTTGTGGCGAGTTCGCTCCAGCGGAGACGCGAGGGCGTTTGACGGCGTGTCTAGCCGCAAAAAAGCGGCATCAAAATGGGAGGAAAACAAGATGAAGCTCGGATTAGCTGCTGCATTCCTCGGCGCGACGCTGCTGGCCGGAACGGCCTCGGCGGCGGACAAGAGATGGGACGGCGCGGATGACCTGCCGGTCAATCCGCTGGCCTGTTCGGCCGGCGAGGCCAGTGCCGCGCCAGCCGCCAAGCCGTATGACGGTGGCAAGCCAGCAAATGCGGCCGACAAGGCCGGCAAACCGATCACGCTGGTCGACGTGCCGAAACTGATCGGCATTGGCTATTTCAACGCGACGACGAAAGGCATGCAGGAGGCCGCCAAGGCGCTCGGCAACGTCACGGTAAAGACCGACGGCCCGACCGAGGCCAAGATCGACGAGCAGATCAAGTTCATCGACAATTACATCACCAGCGGCGTCGACGGCATTCTGTTCGCCGCGAACGACCCGGTAGCGATCGCGCCAGTGCTGAAGAAGGCGCTGTCGAAGGGCATCCACGTCGTCGGCTACGACGCCAACTCGTCGCCGGACGCGCGCGAATGGTTCGTCAACCAGGCCGAGTTCAACGGTATCGCCAAGTCGATGATCGACTCCATGGCCAGGGAGGCCGGCGAGGACAAGAGCTTTGCGATTGTCACCTCGACCTTCACGACGCCGAACCAGGCACGCTGGATCGCCGAAATGTGGGCCTATGCGCAAAAATGCCATCCCAAGCTGACATGGCTGGAAACGGTCGAGGCGCAGGAGGACAACAACCTGTCCTTCAACCAGGCGACGACGCTGATCAACAAGCATGGAGACAAGCTGGCTGGTCTGTTCGGCATGACCTCGGTCGCGACACCTGCTTCCGCGGAAGCGGTGACCAAGGCCAAACTCTGCGGCAAGGTGGCGGTGGTCGGCCTTGCCACGCCGAATGCGATGAAGCCCTATGTCAACGCGGACTGCGTCAAATCGGTCGTGTTGTGGAATCCGGTGGATCTCGGCTATGCCGCGACCTACGTGATGCGCGCCGTGGTCGACGGCAGTCTGAAGCCCGGTGCAACCTCGGTTGACGCGGGCAAGCTTGGCAAGCTGAACGTGGTCAATGGCAGCGAGATCCTGCTCGGCTCGCCCTTCATCTTCACCAAGCAGAACATCAAGGACTTCGATTTCTGATCTGAACGCCTCGCCCGGCCGCCACACGCGGTCGGGCGAGGTTGCTTGCCGTGATGTTCCACCCGCCTCGAGTTGACGATGAGCCAGACGGTCGCAGTCCTCGACATTGGCAAGACCAACGTCAAGCTTGCCTTGTTCGAACGCGGCCGGCTGCTCTGCGAAAAGTCGGCGCCCAATCTCGTTCGGCCGGGCCCGCCCTATCCGCACGAAGATGTCGAGAGCGCATGGGACTTCTTCCTCGATGCGCTCCGTGAAGCCGCACGCGCGCACCAGATCAGCGCGATCGTTCCGACCGCGCATGGCGCTGCCGGCGCCTTGATCGGCGAGAGCGAGCTTGCCGCGCCGGTCATGGACTACGAATTCAGTGATGTGGACGCGATCGAGTCCGACTATGCCGCCCTGCGGCCGCCCTTTTCGGAGACCCTGTCGCCGAAACTGCCGGCAGGCCTCAATCTCGGCCGTCAGCTCGCCTACCAGAAATGGCGCTGCCCGGACCTCTTCGCCAAGGCGAAGCATTTCGTCGGTTATCCCCAATATTGGGCCTGGCGCTTGAGCGGCGTCGCGGTGTCTGAAGTCACCACCATCGGCGCTCATGGGGATCTCTGGGCGCCGCGACACGGGCAGGTCTCGAGCCTCGTCAAAGCTCTCGGTGTCGACCATCTGCTGCCGCCGATGCGCCGCGCCTTCGACCCCCTCGGTCCGATCAAACCTGACATCGCCGCCGGATGCGGGCTCGCACCCGAAACGCCGGTCTTTTGCGGTATCCACGATTCCAATGCTTCACTTCTGCCCTATCTCGTCGCACGCCGGGCGCCGTTCACGGTGTTGTCGACCGGCACCTGGATGATCCTGATGAGCGTGGGCCTTTCGCTCGATCAGCTCGATCCTCGCGATGACACGCTCGCCAACGTCGACGCGCTGGGCCGCCCGATCGCCTGCGGACGCTTCATGGCTGGACGCGAATACGCCCTCATCGCCGGCGGTGGTGGCAACGCGGATCTCGACGCGATCGAGCGCGTCATCGCCGCGGGCGCGATGGCCCTCCCCTGCTTCTCCGGCCAGGGCGGACCTTATGCGGCGACCGAAGGCGTGGTCCGCGGCGAAGTCGCAGCGCGAGATCGGGCGGCGCTTGCGACGCTCTATTGCGCGCTGGTCAGCGATCTGATGCTGACACGCATGGGAGCGACCATCGGCGATCTCATCGTCGAAGGAACCTTCGCTCGTAATCTGCCCTTTTGTTGGACGCTCGGCGCGTTGCGACCCACGCAGCGTGTCTTTGCGGCGGAAGACGCCTCAGGTACGGCGCGCGGCGCCGCAATGCTCGCACAATGGCCCCCCTCTTACCTTATCGCCGAGCCGCAACCCGTCGCGCCGATTTCGATTTCCGGCCTCGATTCTTATCGCAAGGCCTGGACGGCAGCCGTCGAAAGATTTGCTCGGTGAGCCAGACGCCGATCGGGCAATCAGCTCTGGGCGCCATATCCGTCCCTCTGCGCGCGGCTCATGAAAGCTGAACTATGTTGCAACGCACACTGCGCTATGCTTTCGCCAAGACAACAGCCTCACTTTCCAGATATGGATGTCGATCGGTGCCGGGTTCGCCCTCGCTTCGGATGGCAAAGCGCTCGCGATCGAGACCGCTGACGGCCAGCAGACCATGCTCGAAGCCGACAGGATTCTGGTGACGGTGGGTCGCAGGCCTGTGACATCAGGATTCGGCCTTTCGACTCTCGATCTCGACATGGTTGGGCCTTTCATTGGGATCGACGACCGATGCCGTACGTCAATGCGCGGCGTCTTCGCCATCGGCGATGTCACGAAAGAGCCGATGCTTGCGCATCGCGCCCATCTCCAGCGCGAGACTAAAGGCTACCACCCCACTCAAAGCGAAGCCTTTCACGAGGCCACTTTGAAGTCATTGGGACACGCGGTTCACATCTGAACGTAGGGGCGCCACGGCGCCGCTGTAGCTGCGTCCTGAGCGCTACAAGCAGTCGCCGCGATCGTCATTTTTGACACACCCATCATTGTCCTTGGGGCCAGGCGAGTGCAGACCTGTCCTGCCCTCATCGAGCCACTGGGGGCACGTAGTGTTCGAGCTCGGGATCCGGGAAATGCACCGTTCGTCCGAGCTCCGCGGAGCGATAGAGTCCCATGAGCATTTCCATAACGCCAACTCCGTCATCGAAGGTCTCAGCTGGGCTCGTACCTAGCCTGAACGCTTCGACCATATGACGGTTTTCGTCCGTGTAACCGTAGATACCGGCTTCGTCTTCGACCACCGGCATCAGGCCTTGTTCCGCGTTCTGCTTCTCGACGAGATCCTCGCCTTCCGATCCGGTGAGCGTACGCGACAGGAAGACCTTGAGACCGGTCGAGAGTGACGAGAACTCCATCGAATATTCGGGGCCAAGCAACTCGAGCTGGATGCGCAGACCGGCGCCGACATAGGCCCACGAGGTCGTCGCCTCGATCATCAATTGGTGTCCGTCGGCATCCTCCATCGTTAAGATGCCGCGCGCGAAATCCTCGACGGGTCGCTTCGCAAAGTCGATGCCCATTCGCGTCTTGAGGTCGGCGGCATAGCGGGGCCGGGTCCATTTCAGATTGGCAGTCGTGGCGCTGGCGCTGACCAGCCGAAGGGACTCGCGCTTTGCACCGGGCGCGGTCAGCATGAAGCGCGCGACTTCTACGGAATGGCACATCATGTCAGACAGAACGCCGCCACCCTGCTTGTCGCCCTGCCAGAACCAGGGCTCGTGTGGTCCGGAATGCTCCTCTGCCGCTCGTGCAAGATAAGGGCGACCGCTCCCAGGCACAGCCCGCCGCCAGATAATGTCCTTGCCGCGCATCACCGCAGTCGAAAAGATCTGGTTCTCCAGATAGCCGTGGAGCAGGCCCGCATCTTCGGCAAGCCTGCGCATGTCCCGCGCCTCCGCAAGCGTTCGGGCCAACGGCTTTTCGCAGGCGACCGCGCGCAGCGGCGCTCCAGACTTGGTCAGCCGGTGAATCTCACGCATGATATCGAGACGTGTGTCATTCGGCGTCAGCAGCCACAATGCATCGACCTCGCCGGACATGGCCATCGCCTCGATGCTGTCGAACACGCGCGCCTCTCCAAGGCCGAGACTGCGCGCCTTGTCCGCGATACGCGCACGACGCTCGGCGGAGCGGCTGTACACGCCGCCGACGCTGACATTGCGTACGCCGAGCATGGACTGAAGATGGAATGCGGCGATAAAGCCGCTGCCGATGAGACCGACACGCAGTATCGGAAGTTCGGTGAGCTTCTGCATATCAGACCTCCTTCGATGATGGCATGAGCTTGGGTCAGTCCGGCGCTTTGCGTTGCCGCCCGGGAACCGCGGCCAGCAATGCCTGCGTATAAGGATGCTCCGGCCGATTGAGCAGGTCTGCGGTCCGCCTGATCTCCACGATTTCGCCAAGCCGCATCACGGCAATCCGATCGCAGATCTGAGCCGCGACGTTGAGATCGTGGGTGATGAACAGCACCGCCAGCCGCAGTTTTTGCTTCAGCGTCTCGAACAGGGCCAGCACCTGTGCCTGAACCGAGACGTCGAGCGCCGAAACAGGTTCGTCGGCGACTAGGACCTCGGGATCGAGTGCCAACGCGCGCGCAATGCCGATCCGCTGGCGTTGACCACCGGAAAATTCATGCGGAAAGCGCCGCGCGGCGGCCGGATCGAGACCAACAAGAGCCAAGAGCTCCTCGGCGCGAGCGAAGGCCTGTGCCGCCGGAACCCCGTGCGCGATTGGACCGTCGGCGATGATCCGTCCGACGCGGCGGCGCGGGTTGAGCGAGGCGAACGGATCCTGGAAAACCATTTGGACGTGCTTGCGCGCAGCCCGCAGACGCGCTCCGCGCGCCTCGGAGAAATCGAGTTCGCCGATGCGGACCACGCCCGCATCGGCGTCGGTGAGGCGCATCACCAATCGCCCGATCGTGCTCTTGCCCGAGCCCGACTCTCCGACCAGGCCAAGCGTCTCACCGCGCCGGATCTCGAAGCTCACATTCTTGACGGCCGCGACTTCGGTCCGCGGTCCAAACAATCCGCTCGCCCGGTAAGTCTTTGCAAGCCCGACCGTGGCACAGGCAATCGGTTCATCCCTGACTTGCGTCCGCTCTGGCGGAACCCCGCCCGGCACGGCGGCCAGAAGCCGGCGTGTATAGTGATCGCGCGGGCGCCTGAGAACATCTTCGACCGGCCCCTGTTCGACAACCCGCCCCTTCTCCATGACCGCGACGCGGTCCGCGATGTCGGCAACGACGCCGAAATCGTGAGTGATGAAAAGCATCGCCATGCCGCGCCGCTGCTGAATGTCGCGGATGAGCCGAAGGATTTGCGCTTGCGTGGTGACGTCAAGCGCCGTGGTCGGCTCGTCTGCCACCAGAATCGACGGCTCGAGTGCCAGCGCCATTGCGATCATGGCGCGCTGACGTTGGCCGCCCGACAATTGATGCGGATAGCTGCGAATGATGCGCTCCAGATCGCGCAAACCCACTTCCTCCAGGAGCGCGCGCACGCGCACCTGCCGTTCAGGCGGCGTCAGCTGGTCGTGTGCCTCGAACGCCTCCATGATTTGATCGCCGATCCTGATCACAGGATTGAGCGCCGTCATCGGCTCCTGGAAGATCATTGCGATACGCCGCCCACGCAATGTCCGCCATTCGGCCGGCGCCAGCTTCAGCAAATCCCGCCCTTCGAACCGAATGGCTCCAGCAACTGGCTTGATAGCGTGCGGCAGCAGGCCCATCGCGGCAGAGGCGCAGACCGACTTGCCGGAACCGGATTCGCCGACAACACAGAGTATCTCCCGCGCGTGCAAGGCAAGCGAGACGCCTTCGACAGCGAAGGTCCGATCGGCGCCAGCGGGGAGCGCCAGCGTCAGCTGCTCAATGGACAGGATCGGTTCGACGATGTCGTTCATTCTATCCGGTCCAACATCGCGTTTCGCTCTTGCCCTAGTCTCACGCCGCCAATGCGATGCCGTCCTTGCGGTGGTCCGATGCTCCGAACATGACGCCCCGTGGCACATCGATGTGCACGGCCTGGAAGCCTCCCAGCGGTTCGTCGGCCTGGATCACACGATGGCCGCGACGGGTCAAATCATCTGCGACCGAGGAGGAGATCGTGGGTTCGAGCGTCAGCGCACCGTCGAATGCAAAGCTGCGTGGCGCATCCGAGGACTGCTGGATGTCCCAACCGCGGTCGAGCATACCGCTCAGGATCTGCATATGTCCTGTCGCCTGATATTGTCCACCCATCACGCCAAAAGCCATGACCGGTTTGCCGCACCTGGCCAGCAGGCCTGGAATGATGGTGTGGAATGGACGCTTCCCCGGCGCGATGACATTGGGGTGCCCGTCAATGAGCGAGAATCCCGAACCCCGATTCTGCAGCAACACGCCCGAGCGAGGCGCATAGATGCCGCTTCCGAAAGCAAAGAACAGCGAATTGATGAGAGACACCATGTTGCCGTCGCGATCGGCGACCGCGACATAGGCGGTATCACGATGAACCGGCATTTCGAAATCGGTCGGTGCGCTCGCACGATCGCGCCCGATGCGAGAGCGCAGTGTCGCGACTGATCCCTCCGAAAGCAGCGCGTCGATGTCGAACGGGTGGAAGGAGGGATCCGCAACGAGCGCATCGCGCTGCCGGTAAGCCGCCTTGGTCGCCTCGGCCAGAAGGTGGATCCGGTCCGCCTCGTTGAGCGTGGGATCGGCCATGTCGAAACCGGCAAGGATTCGCGCGATCAGCAGCGCTGCCACGCCCTGCCCGTTCGGCGGACATTGCCAGATTTGATGATCGCGGTAGTCGGCACTGATCGGCGTCACGTAGTCCGATCGCGCGGTCGCCAGATCCTCGGTCTCCATCAGGCCGCCGAGCGCCTTCAAGATCGAAACGATTTCGTCGGCCACGGCACCTTCGTAGAAAGCAGCCCGGCCCTCACGTGCGATCCGGCGCAGCGTGGCGCCGAGCGCCGGATGGCTGAGCTTGCTGCCAACGACGGGCGCAGCGCCACCGGGCAGATATACCGGCACCCCGGTCCGATGCCGTTCGATGCGATTGGCATAGCGCGCCCAGTCCAGGGCGGCGCGCGGCGTCACCACGAAGCCGCTCTCGGCCGCCTTGATCGCAGGCGCCAAAAGCTCGTCCAGACTCTTTGAGCCGTAATCGGCAGAAAGACGACACCAGGCATCGACCGCCCCCGGAATTGTAACGGCGTGGGGCGAGTCATCCGGGATCGACGTCAATCCGGACTGCCGGAACCAGCCCGGCTCTGCCCTCGCCGGCGCTCGACCCGAGCCATTGATGGCGACAGGCTTGCCGGAAGCGGGAGCATAAATCGCAAAGCAATCGCCACCGATACCGGTCATGTGCGGATCGATGACGCCCTGAAGCGCGATGGCAGCAATCGCGGCGTCGACGGCGTTGCCACCGCTGCGCAGGATTTCGACTGCCGCCAAGGTGACGGCGGGGTGAGAGGCCGCGACCATGCCCCGGTCGCCGACCGCCAGGGAGCGCCCTGGCCGCATGAAATCGCGCTGTCCCCAGCTCATGCCCTTCTCCGATTGTTGGTGTGAGGCCGGCGGGCTCTCATGCAGCGACGTCCGCCGCTACGGCAGGAAGAGCCAGAGGGCCCGCATCCCTGCCGATGCCGAACAGGGAGCGATGCACGAGATCGATCGCACTGCCGACCGCGCCGATCAGCGTGGCGCGATTGCCCAGCGCGCTGAGCTCAATGCGAACTGGCTCGCGCATGCATCGCCCGAGATACTCGTCGATCCGCAGCTTCAGTTCGGGCCGCGCGCCGATGCTGCCGCCCATAATGATGATCTCTGAATCAAGGATGCTGTGCACGGCCAGAATCGCACTCGCAAGGATCCGGCTGACTTCGTCGATTGCTATTCGTGCCGCCTCATCGCTATCGAGCCGATCGAAGACATCACGCACAGTGCTGCCGGGAATGCCACCAAGTCCGAGATAGCGCTCGACGATTCCGACGCTGCCGACGGCGGTCTCCAGCGTCCCCAAGCGAAGGCCGCGCGCATCGTAGGGATCGCCTCCAAGCGGCAGATAGGCGATCTCGCCGGCCGCGCCACGCGCGCCGCGCACAAGACAGCCATCCGAAAAGATGCCCATGCCGATACCGGTGCCGACGGCGATGAAGGCGAAGCTGCGGGCCTTGCGGCTGTTGCCGCGCCAATGCTCGCCGATCGCGGCAAGATTGACATCGTTCTCGATCGCGACGTCGATGCCGAGCCGCTCGCGCAATGCGGCCCGCACATCCAGGGTATCCAATCCGGGAATATTGGGCGCGATGACGATGCTGCCCGACGCCGGATCGATGATGCCAGGGCTTCCCATCACGCCACCGCGCAGACGTTGCGCCGGCACGGATGCTTGCTGAAGCAGAGACTCCCGCATGCGTCCGATCTGCGCGACCACGGCAGCTCCACCGTCGCCGGATGTCGGCTCGATGCCCTCGGCGACGATCTCTCCTTGCAGGTCGGCAAGCGCGACGTGCAGTTTCGTGCCGCCCAGATCGATGCCCAGTACGAAAGCAGCGTCCGGCCGCAACGCGTAGGTGACGGCACTCCTGCCCACGCTGCCCTGGATTTGCCCATCCTCGCGGACCCAGCCATCGCGTTCGAGGTCGCGCATGACTTCGGAAATTGTCTGCTTGGACAGGCCCGTGCTGCGAGAGAGATCCGCGCGCGAGACTGCGCGATCGCGCAACAGGCGCTCGACAACGAGCCGCACGGATTGCTGCCGCGCGATGGGCGACGAGGGGGCGTCTGGCATAAAAGATCAATCCAATTCGTCAGGACACAGAACTAATTACGACTCACAACCGCCGTCAAGAGGCGCGATTTGGCGCATTCTTCCTTTATGAAGGTATCTGGGTACTTCTCCCTTCTAGTCCCTAAGTCGATTTGTTCTCAACATTTACAAACTCGATCTAGCGTGCTTGTCTTGCCCTTCGACAGCAGAGCCTCGGCAGAGAAGCCCTGAATGAAAGGAATTCGCATGAAGCGGATCGGCACAGCGTTGGCGGCAATTCTGATGATCGGATCCGGCCTTGTGTCGGCCAGTGCGGCAACACTGCGCATCGGCATTCAGGACGATCCCGATGCGCTCGACCCCGCACTCAGCGGCACCTATTCCGGACGGTTCGTGTTTGCAGCGCTGTGCGACAAGCTTGTCGATATCTCCCCCGACCTCAAGATCGTGCCACAGCTGGCAGAGGCCTGGGATTGGGCCGCAGACGGCAAGTCGGTCACCTTTACCCTGCGCAAGAACGTCACGTTCCACGACGGCGCCGCGTTTGATGCGGCCGCGGTCAAGTTCAACATCGAGCGCATGAAGACGATGCCGGATTCGAAGCGCAAGGCCGAACTCGCGCCCATCGTCAGCGTCGAAGCCCTCGCGGCAGACAAGGTCAAGTTCAACCTGTCTGAACCGTTCGTGCCGCTGCTTGCCAATCTCAGCGATCGTGCCGGCATGATGGTATCGCCGAAGGCCGCCACGGAGAAAGCCGGCGAATTTGCAGCTGCACCGGTCTGCGCGGGTCCGTATCAATTTGTCGAGCGCAAGTCGCGCGACCTCATTCGCCTCAAGAAGTACCCTGGCTACTGGAACGCCGGAGCCGTCGGCTACGACGAGGTCGTCTATTACTACGTGCCCGACTCGACTGTGCGCTTGTCGCGGGTGCGAGCGGGCGATCTTGAGCTTGCGGAACGCGTAGCACCCACCGATCTCAAGACCGTGCGCGACGACCCGAACCTCACGCTCCATTCCGGCCAGGGACTGGCAGTTTCGCATCTGATGTTCAATGTCGGCGCCGGCGCGAAGGCCGATACGCCACTCGGCAAGAACGCAACGCTGCGGCAGGCGTTCGAGCTCGCGATCGATCGCAACGTCATCAATCGCGTCGCCTTCAACGGCGAGTTCCTGGCGGACAATCAGATGATCCCGCCGTCGTCGCCATTCTACGATTCAGCTCACAAGGCGCCGGCTCGCGACGTTGCCAAAGCCAAGGCGCTGATAGCAGCAGCCGGAATGACCCGCGTTCCGGTGGAACTTCAGTACGAGAATGCGGCAGGCGACGCCCGTGTCGCACAGATCGTGCAGTCGATGGCCGCCGAAGCCGGCTTCGACGTTAAACTATTGCCTATGGAAACGACCACCGCGATCGAGCGCTACCTGAACGGCAATTTCGAAGCCTATATCGGCAATTGGAGCGGCCGTCCTGACCCGGACCCCACACTGGTCGCGTTCTTCAGTTGCGCAGGTTCGCAGAACGTCAACAAATATTGCAACAAGGATCTCGATGCGATCCTGACTCAGGCGCGAGGCGAGGCCGACGAAGCCAAACGCAAGGCTCTCTACGCGAAGGCGACCGATATCTACCTGACGGCGCTCTCGTCGATTCCGCTCTATCACCCCAACTGGTTCTTTGCCGCTCGCAAATCGGTCGGCGGCATCGTCATGGTGCCGGACGGGCTTTTACGCCTGGTGGGTGTCAAGCCAACGAATTGACGCGCAACGTCTCGCGCTCTGCTCAGGTGAGGACCCGTCTATTCCAATGAAGACCCTGCTTCTGCGTCGTCTTGCCGTCCTGCTGCCGACCCTGTTGCTCGTGTCGATGATGGTGTTCGGTCTGCAGAAGCTGCTGCCTGGCGATCCGGCGCTGGCGCTCGCCGGGGAAGAGCGCAATCCCGAGGTCATCGAGTATCTTCGGCAGAAATATCGCTTCAATGAGCCGATTCCAGTGCAATATGGCATTTGGCTCAAGGCTCTGGTGCATGGTGATTTCGGCACCTCGGTCCGCACCCGGCTGCCGATCGGAACCATGCTGGCCGAAAAACTGCCGGTGACGATCGAGCTCGCGATCCTGTCGATGCTGGTCGCGCTGCTCGTTGGGGTGCCGATCGGGATCCTCGCGGCTCTCGGGCGTGGAACACCACTGGACTATGGCGCCAGTCTTTTCGGACTTGCCGGACTCTCCATTCCGCATTTCTGGCTGGGGATCATGTTGATCCTTCTGTTTTCGGTGAACCTCGGCTGGCTGCCGGCCGGAGGTTTTGTGCCGCCATCTGAAAGTATCGGCCGCAATCTGATCTCAATGCTGATGCCTGCTTTGGTGCTCGGCACGGGCACGGCTGCGATCATGATGCGCCACGTCCGCGGGGCGATGATCGAGGCGATGAAGCAGGACTATGTCCGCACCGCCCGCGCCAAGGGTGTCACTGAATGTTCCATCGTGCTGCGCCATGCTTTGCCGAATGCGCTCATCCCGGTGGTCACGCTGGGTACGTTGCAATTCGGCGAGCTACTGGCGGGCGCGGTGTTGACCGAGCAGGTTTTTTCGATTCCCGGTTTCGGCAAGATGGTCGTCGATGGCGTGTTCAGCCGCGATTATGCCGTGGTTCAAGCAGTCGTGCTCTGTACGGCGGCGGTGTTTCTGCTGATGAGCTTGATTGCGGACATCGCCTATGTGCTGCTCAATCCGAGGCTCAGATCATGAGCACGATTGAGGCTGCGCCGGTCCCTACTCAGATGCACGCAAGCGGGCGTTCTGAAATTCGTCGTATGTTGCGCGAGCCGTCCGCCGTGATCGGCGGCACCATCATCTCGTTTTTCGTCGTGCTGGCGGTGTTCGCGGCATGGATCTCGCCCTATGATCCGAATACGCCTGACTGGATGGCGATTCGTGCCGCGCCGAATGCTGCGCATTGGTTCGGCACGGATGATCTCGGCCGCGATGTACTGTCTCGGGTCATCTTCGGAACCCAGGCATCGCTTGCGGCCGGCTTGGTATCGGTGACTGTTGCGGTGTTGATCGGCCTGCCGTTCGGTCTCATTGCCGGCTATTTCGGCGGTGTTGCCGACATGGTGATCTCCCGTATTGCGGATGCCCTCCTCGCATGCCCGTTTCTCGTGCTCGCGATTGCTCTGGCTGCGTTCCTGGGTCCCAGCCTCCAAAACGCGATGATCGCAATCGGCATCTCCGCCATCCCGGTCTTCGTTCGCGTTGCGCGTGCCGAGACACTGGTTGTCAGTACAGAGGACTACATCGCGGCCGCTCGCGCTCAAGGTCTCGGTCATTTCGCTATCCTGACCGGACAGGTGCTGCCGAATGTGCTTGCACCGACAATCGTCCAAGCGACCCTCACGATGGCGATTGCGGTATTGGCCGAGGCGAGCCTCGCCTTTCTTGGTCTCGGTCAATTGCCTCCGGCTCCCTCTTGGGGGGCTATGCTCGACGTGGCCAGGCAGTTCCTCGGCGAGGCACCATGGATGGCATTCTGGCCTGGTCTCGCAATCATCGCCCTTGTGGTCGGCTTCAATTTGATCGGCGATGGCCTGAATAGCGCGCTGAACCCCAGGCAGTAGATTGTTGATGCGTCCCGCGGAGCTGGCCAAGGATGCCAACAAGATCCTTGTCCGTCGGCCGACCGCCGGCCTTGGCCTCGAGACTCTCGATCTCGACTATTTTGATTTCAATGCGGAAACCGGACGCCAATCTTCAAGATCATCAGTCAACAACCTTCTGCAACGATCCAACAATTCCAATGTCGGCGAATCCTGCGGTTGCTCCAATAAGACGGCCTCGAAATCGGCAATCGCGCCGACGAAATTTCGTTCGCGGTATTTGGCCAGCCCCTGCTCGTAGCGTGCGATCCAGGTCGCGGATTGACGCGCTGATCCCGCCTCGCTGGCCAGACCCAGCAATTCATGAACGGCGATCCCCTCTTCGCGGCCATAGACCGCGACACTGTCGACCTCGCGCGTGACGATCGCGCCGCGCGCAAGACGCTCAGTCGTCTCACCGATCAATATTTGTGTGCCGTAGCTCTTGTTGGCCCCCTCCAGGCGGCTTGCCACGTTCACGGCGTCGCCGATCACGGTGTAGTTGAGGCGCAACTCGGAGCCGATATTGCCCACCAGCATGCGGCCGGAATTGATGCCGATGCGAATCTGCAGGGGATGGCCGAGATCGTCGACAAGTCCGGAGTCCGCTATGCCGCGGCGGATCTCCAGTGCGGCGCGGCAGCAGCGCTCCGCATGATCGGCTTGCGGCTGCGGCGCGCCCCAGAACGCCATCACCGCATCGCCGATGAACTTGTCGATCGTTCCGCCATTGGCAACGACAACTTCCGAGGCAAGGTCGAGATAGCGCGACAGCAGGGGCACGACTCGGTCGCCCATGCGTTCCGAGAGGCCGGTAAAGCCGGCCACATCAACGAACATCACGCTTAATTCCTGGATCGCGCCACCTGGTTTTGCCTCGACGCCCTGGCGCAATAGCGCACGGACGAGATCGGCGGGAATGAATTTTCGGAACGCCGAGAGGCCGGCTGCCATCTCTGCGATGGCGCCCGACAAGCTTGCAATCTCCTTCAACCGTGAGGGATGACGGCGCACCAGCTCCAGTGCAAAGGTCTCGACATGGCGAATTTCGCCGACGACGCGAGAAAGCGGTGCCGCGATCACCTTGCGCGCGAGCAAAGCCGAAGCGAGGGCCGCAAGCACGGCGCCGACAGCGAGACCAAGGATCAAGTGCCGTAACGTTGTCTCGACAGGGCCGAGAAACTCAGCCTCTGGAATGATGGTTGCGAGCCGCCAGCCGGGAAACGGCAGCGGCGTGAGTGCGACCTCATAGGCAGCACCGTTGGCGGTGAGCCGGCTGCGCCAGCTGTCCTTGCCGGTGCCGACTTGGGCCAGCGCCTTCTGTGCCAGCGGCAGCAACTTCTGGTCACCGCGCGCGGGATGCAGTTCATCAGCGTCCTTGTCGGGCGCGGCAACGAGCTCGCCGTTGCCGTCGAAGATGAAGGCTGTTCCGGTGCGCCCGACCTCGAGCTGGGCGAGGAAGCGCGCAAGGCGGGTATATTCTATCATGATCGCCAGGACGCCCTGGCGCTCTTGATAGACGTCGATCGGACCCGCGAAGGCGATCGACGGGCGCTCCCCGATCGGATGCTCCGTGACCTTGAACCATTCGGGCTCTTCGGCCTTGAGGCCGGTCTTGAACCAGGTGCGATCGGCAACGCGGAAATCGGTCGGCTCGAAACGACGGTTGGCGAATTCAATGTCTCCGGGCACCACATCGTATTCGTCGACCCGGCGCTGGCCGACATGATCGGTGAGCGAAAGTTCCATCATCTCGAGACGGCCGTCGCCGAGCTTGTGGGCTGCAAAGAACGCGCCATCGGGCCAGCCGAACGCGACCCACGAGATTGTGGCCTGCGATTGCAGTTGAGACAGGAACACGAATTCACGCTTGTCGGCCTCGCGGGTATCGAGGACGTTTTGCAGGAACAGGGTCCGGATCGCGGTGTGCGCCGCGCGCGCTTCGTCGACGATCGCACCGACTTCCTTGCGGACGGCGGCGACGATCTGCTCATTGATGGTCGAGGCAAGTTGCCGGCTGGTTGCCTCCGCCGTGCGCCACCACAGCAGGCTGGACAAGGCCGCGGTCAAAAGGATCGCGGTCAAAACCAGCGCCGATACGGCGAGACGGATGCTGACCGTCAGCCGTTGCAGCGCCTGGCCTGATGTCGCGCGTCCGGGATTGGCGTTCATGACGTGATCCGACGGGTTGGCGAGGTCGACTGCTAACGTCCTTCGCAGGCCCGCAGCCGTTCGTTACGTCTTGCAGACGCCAGCAGTCGCGGCCAATGCCCAGGGGCTAAGGTCTCCATAGAGATTAGGCATTGGAATGATCGGCCCACCTACCGCTAATTCGCCGCCCAAGCGCACGGCGTCGTGCGCCTCACCCAGCGGTCTCACCAACTCGTGAGTGGTTCGCCGGTAACGGCGGCTGCGGCGAGGACGAACGAGACGGTGGGCCCATTGCCCTACTCCAGAGGAGAGATCTCATGTCTGCCAAGACCACCATCAGCACGCTCGTACTCGCCGGCGCCGTCTCGACCGCACTTGCTACCCTCGCCTCCGCCGCTCCGCTGACCAAGGCCGAGGCCGATGCCGCCATCGCGGCCAAGAAGGAAAAGTGCTTCGGCGTTGCGCTGAAGGGCCAGAACGACTGCGCTGCCGGACCGGGCACGACCTGCCAGGGCACCTCGACCGTCGATTTCCAGGGCAACGCTTGGAAATTCGTCCAGGGCGGCACCTGCACCAGCATCGATCTGCCCGGCGGCAAGAAGGGCTCGCTCAAGCCGGTCTGAGGCGAAGCGGCATCAAGGCAACAGCGCGGAGGAGCGACATGGACGCAACGATCAAGCCCCGGACGTCTGCGGCCGTCCCCCTCCGCTATTCGCTGCCCGTCGGCGGCCTCGCCGGGACGAGCTTCAAGCCCGAGCATCTCACCGCAATTCTCCACGAGGGGCCCCAGCGTGGCTTCTTTGAGGTTCACGCCGAGAATTACATGGGCGCGGGCGGACCGCCCCACCGGATGCTGGAACGGTTGCGC
>Ga0209148_1000472_pt1 | contig 42870 bp, 30 predicted proteins | sample AraplaCol_mMF_r2_2_FD_184288 | JGI IMG/M metagenome (GOLD analysis project Ga0209148, IMG submission 184288) | Arabidopsis root microbial communities from North Carolina, USA - plate scrape CL_Col_mMF_r2 (SPAdes) (version 2) | ecosystem: Host-associated > Plants > Roots > Endosphere | place... | reverse complement strand
CCGACCCGTCCCGGACAGCCAGCTTCTGGGCTGTCCGCTGCAGGGCATCGCTGTCGCCTTCGAACAAGACAAGATCGGCCGCGGCCGCCTCGTCATCGGCAATCGCGATCACTCGGCGCAAATCTGCCGGCAAGGCCGTCAGGGCGGCACGCACATCTTCCGCCGCCAGCACAACAGCCTGGTTGCCGGTGGTCAAGGCAGCGCCGATCTGCAGCAGCAAACCGGTTTCGCTTTGCGCCAGGCACATGACCTTGCCGCGTGCAGTCAGGCCGTAAAGATTGCGCTCACCCACCGGGCCCGGCAATTCGATGACTGCCTCATAAGGTGACGACACGAGATAGGCCCGGCAGCGCGCAGCGATCAGCGCCTTCCCCTGCTTTTCCAGCCAGGCGACATAGCTTTCCGCAATCGCCGGCCGCTTGCCCTTGGTGAGCGCACCGTCGAGCTTGGGCGCCGAAGACAGAAGACGCCGCAGATAAAGCGGGCCGCCGGCTTTGGGACCGGTCCCTGACAGGCCATGTCCGCCGAAGGGCTGCACGCCGACCACGGCACCAACGATGTTGCGGTTCACATAGATATTGCCGGCAGAAATCCGGTCGGTGACATGGGCGATGGTTTCATCGATGCGGGTATGGACACCGAAAGTGAGCCCGTAGCCGGTGGCATTGATCTCGGCAATCAACTGGTCGAGCTGCTCGCGCGGATAGCGCAATACATGCAGGACCGGGCCAAACACCTCGCGTTCCAGCTGGTTGATATCGCCGATCTCGATCAAGGTTGGCGGCACGAAGGTGCCGAAGCGGCAGCTTTCGGCCAAAGGCAGTTGCTCAACGGCATGGCCGGCACTGCGCATCTTGTCGATATGACGGGTGATATTGCGCCGCGCTTCATCGGTAATGACCGGCCCGATATCGATGGCGAGGCGATCGGGATTGCCCACCGTCAACTCGGCCATCGCGCCCTTCAGCATAGCAAGGACACGGTCCGCGACATCTTCCTGCAGACAGAGGATGCGCAAGGCCGAGCAACGCTGGCCGGCGGAATCGAAGGCCGAATTCAGCACATCGAGCACGACCTGTTCCGGCAAAGCGGATGAATCGACGATCATCGCATTCTGGCCGCCAGTCTCGGCGATCAGCGGCACCGGCCGGCCGTCGGGATTGAGCCGCTGCGCCAGCTGCCGCTGGATCAATCGCGCGACCTCGGTCGAGCCGGTGAACATGACGCCGCGTATACGGGCATCGCCAACCAGGGCAGCACCGACATCACCGGCACCCGGCAGCAATTGTACCGCACCCATCGGCACGCCGGCCTCGTGCAGGATCTGCACTGCCGCCATGGCGATCAGCGGCGTCTCTTCGGCCGGCTTGGCAAGCACCGTGTTGCCGGCTGCCAAGGCCGCCGCCACCTGGCCGGTGAAGATCGCCAGTGGGAAGTTCCACGGGCTGATGCAAACCACCGGCCCCAGCGGCCGATGCGTGTCGTTGGAGAAATGATCGCGCACTTCCGTCGCGTAATAGCGCAGGAAATCGACCGCCTCACGAACTTCGGCGATGGCATTGGGCAGCGACTTGCCGGCCTCGCGCACGATGACACCCATCAGGCTCGGCATGCGCTGTTCCATCAGATCGGCCGCACGCAACAGGTCGGCGGCACGATCGGCCGGTGGTGTTGCCTGCCAGATCGGCGCCGTCGCCACGGCATGGGCGATCGCCGCATCGACCTGTGCCACCGAGGCATCGACGCAAAGCCCGACCAGATCGCGCTGATGGGCGGGATTGCGGATCTCGCGGATCGGTCCTTCCTGTTCGCCATCTGCCAGCAAGGGCGCCGCCCGCCACGCCCCATCGGCACCGGACAGCAAGGCCGAGGACAAGGAAGCCAGGCGCTGTTCGTTAGAAAGATCGAGGCCGGCGGAATTCGCCCGCTTGCCATTAAAGAGATCGCGCGGCAAGGCGATGGCGGCATGCGGCGCGCCGATCGGCAGACTGATCCGTACCTGCTCCACCGGGTCCTTGATCAGTTCATCGACCGGTACCTTGGCATCGGCGATGCGATTGACGAAGGACGTATTGGCACCGTTTTCCAACAGGCGGCGCACCAGATAGGCGAGCAGCGTCTCATGGGTACCGACCGGCGCATAGATGCGGCAGGGTCGGTTGAGCTTGTCGCGGCCGACCACCTCTTCATAGAGCGGCTCGCCCATACCATGCAGGCACTGGAACTCATATTGCCCGACATAGAAGTTCTCGCCCGCCATCGCATGGATGGTGGCCAGGGTCTGGGCATTGTGTGTCGCGAATTGCGGGAAGATAGCATCCGGCGCGCCCAGCAATTTGCGGGCGCAAGCGATATAGGAAACGTCGGTATGCACTTTGCGGGTATAGACCGGGAAGCCTTCCAACCCGTCAACTTGGGCGCGCTTGATCTCGCTGTCCCAATAGGCGCCCTTGACCAGGCGCACCATCAAGCGGTGCCCACTGCGCCGGGCCAGATCGATGACGTAATCGAGCACGAAAGGTGCGCGCTTCTGATAGGCCTGGACGACGAAGCCGATGCCGTTCCAGCCGGCAAGTTCCGGTGCGAAACAGAGGGCTTCGAGAAGATCGAGCGAGATCTCCAGCCGGTCGGCTTCCTCGGCGTCGATATTGAGGCCGATATCGTAGCTGCGCGCCAGCACCGCCAGCGACTTCAGTCGCGGCAGCAATTCGCCCATGACGCGGTCGAATTGTGCCCGCGAATAGCGCGGATGCAGGGCCGAGAGCTTGATCGAAATGCCCGGACCTTCATAGATGCCGCGCCGCCCTGATGCCTTGCCGATGGCATGGATCGCCTGCTCATAGTCGCGGAAATAGCGTTCGGCATCGGCGGCGGTGGTCGCCGCTTCGCCCAGCATGTCGTAAGAGTAGCGGAAACCCTTCACTTCCATCTTGCGGCTGTTCGCCAGCGCTTCGGAAATGGTCTGGCCGGTGACGAACTGCTCGCCCATCATGCGCATGGCGATATCAACACCGCGCCGGATCAGCGGTTCGCCGCCGCGCCCGATCAGACGGGTCAGTGCCGAAGACAGTCCAGATTCACTGGTGGTCGAGGTCAGGCGGCCGGTGACGACCAGGCCCCAGGTGGCGGCGTTGACGAACAGCGAAGGGCTGCGGCCGACATGGGATTCCCAGTCGCCTTCGCTGATCTTGTCGCGGATAAGGGCGTCGCGGGTGGCCTTGTCAGGGATGCGCAACAGGGCCTCGGCGAGGCACATCAGCGCCACCCCTTCCTGGCTGGACAGGGCATATTCCTGGATCAGGCTCTCGACACCGCCCCGCTGGCCTTTGGCCCGCAAGGCCTCGACCAGGGTCCGCGCCTGGCGGCGGGCGGCCTCGATGATCGGCTTCGGCAGGCTGGCCTCGCTGACCAGGTAAGGCAGGCATTCCTGCTCCGGCCGGCGATAGGCTGAGGTGATCTTGGCGCGCAGAACGGTCTGCGGCTGGACGGTCTGGGCGAATTCCAGGAAGGGCTGCGGCAGGTCGCCACCGGATCCGGCGCCATCTTCAATGTCGAGGCCATGCCGGTCATCGCTCCCGCCGGCAATGTCCTCGCCCCGCTCCAGGCGTTCCAGGACGGTGACGATCGCCTGCTTGATCAGCCAATGGGCCGACTTGCCCTGACGTTCCGCGGCAGCTTTCAGGCGGGCCCGAAGGTTGTCATCGATCTTTACGCCGATCGTCGTTGTCGCCATCCGATGCCCCTGGGTTGCGATCATTCTTCTAAAAGGTTGCGACGATATTACCCGCCCTCTATCGAGATCGCAACCCGAACGGGATCAGCCGTCAAAGCTCCAGATCAAAAATCAAAAAAGAGCTTTATAATCAATGAGCTAAAAGTTCATTTCCTGACCAAATGGCAGATCCGCGCCTACGGCACCACAAACGCCGAACATCCCTATAAAAGGCTGAAATTTAAATACTTTTCATTCATCATTGTTGGGGCGTGGTGCCGTCCTGGCTCCCTGGCGGCAGCTTGAAGACCTGGCCCGGGTAAATCAGGTCCGGATTGGCGATCTTTTCTTTATTGGCTTGGTATATGACGGTGTAGCGCAACCCGCTGCCATAGGTGGTCCGGGCAAGCCGCCACAGGCTGTTGCCGGGTTGGACCACAACCTTGCCATCCGAGGCGGCAACCGAGGTTGGCGCCTGGTCGAAGGGTAACTCGACCCGCGCCGTCACCTTGCCGCCATCATCGGTCTGATCGATGCGCAGCTGATGCAGGCCGGGATTGACCGCCGCCTGCGGGACGAAGGACCAATTGCCGCTCTGGTCGGCATTGGCCTGGCCGAGCAGGTTGTTATCCAGATAGATGTTGATGATGGCTTTCGGCTTGGCCGTGCCGGCCAGCACCGCCCGCCCCTCGGCATCGTAATCCACCGTCGCCACGGCCAGTTCGCCCGGCTTGCCGGCCCCGCTCGGCATGGTCAGGACCCGGGTCGCCCCGTCACCCGATTTCGGTACTTCGATTGCTAGGGCACCGGCCGGTACCTGGGACGGCTGACCGGCAATGTCCTTCGCCGGCGCCGGCTGGATGATGATGACTGAGTTATCGGAATCCGACACCTTGCCATTGGCCGATTGCGCCCGCAGGGTCAGGCTGTGCTGGCCGGCGGCCATGGCACTGTTCGGCAGCAGGACCCATTGGCCATTCGGATCGGCCGTGGTGGTGCCGATCGGTTGGCCGTTATCCAGCAAGGTCACTTCCGCGTTCTTGTCGGCGCGGCCGGCGACAACGGTATCGCCATTGGGGTTGACCCTGACGACATCGAAGCTCGGCTTGACCTCAGTCCCAGCCGGCGGCGTCGCCGAGGCAGTGGTGGTTGTCGATGCGGTATTGCCCTGCCCGGCGGTGCCGGAGGACGGTGCCGCGGCAGAGCCGGCACCACTCGTATCGCTGCCCTGTCCACCGGCGGAGCTGGCGGCAACCGGCGGCGCGTTGTCATCGTTATCCGATTGGCTGAGCACATAGGCCAAAACCAAGCCGGCTGCCACAACCACGGCGCCCATCGTCCCGATCAAGGCCAAACGTGCCATCTCAATCCTCTTCAACGCAATACAGTACCCGGACTCGGTCCGCCCAACGGCTGTCAGGTTAACCCTCGTCCCAGCCGGTGACAATGTCCCGGTAACATTGCCCCAAGCGCCGCTTGCCGCCGCCCGGGCCATGGCTGAAGCACCCCGTTCGGGCACCGATCCGCCGCGCCGGCACCAGGTAACACTTGCCTGATCCGCCCCGCTTCTGCTTGACCTCGAACACCGTTACGTTAGGGTCAGCGGATAAAGATATAGGGTTGTTTCAAACACATGGCGCTTACCAAATCGATTTGCGTTTATTGCGGTTCTGCCTTCGGCCATTCGCCCCGTTTCGCTGAAATCGCCGCCGAGCTTGGCCAGGAAATGGCGCGCCGCGGGATCCGTCTGGTCTATGGCGGCGGTCGTGTCGGCCTGATGGGAAAGGTCGCCGATGCTGTCATGGCCACAGGCGGCCAGGTCATCGGCATCATCCCTCAGCATCTAGAGAGCGATGAAGTCGGCCATCGCGGCCTCACCGAGCTCAAGGTGGTCGACAGCATGCATACCCGCAAGCGGATGATGTTCGACATGTCGGACGCCTTCGTGGTGCTGCCGGGCGGCCCCGGCACCTTGGACGAAGCCTTCGAGGTGATCACCTGGCGGCAGCTTCGGCTGCATGACAAGCCTGTCATCATCCTCAATGTCGATGGCTATTGGGACCGGCTGATCGGGCTGTTCGACCATGTCATCGAGGCCGGCTTCGCCAAGCCGGCGATCCGCCAGCATTTTTCCGTCGTGAACAGCATCGGCCGGCTCTTCGACCTGCTGGCACAACAGCCGGACACTGCCGAAATCGACCATCCGGAGCGGATCTGACCGCCGCCCGAACCGGCCCTTGTCCGATAACTCTGTCCCGATAATCCTTACATTTCGACCGCTTGGGCAGTATTTCCAAGCCTGGAATTTCACGCTGGCCGGGGCTAGACTCCGGCCTCTTCGCCCAAAAGGCACCACCGATTTCCCGCAACTGCTGAAGGAGCGCTTGCCGATATGAGCAAGATCAAGGTCAAGAACCCGATCGTCGAACTTGATGGCGACGAGATGACACGGATCATCTGGAGCTTCATCAAGAACAAGCTGATCCTGCCTTATCTGGACGTCGATCTGAAATATTTCGACCTCGGCGTCGAAAACCGCGACAAGACCCATGACAAGGTCACTGTCGATGCCGCCAATGCCATCAACCAGCACCGGGTCGGCGTGAAATGCGCCACCATCACCCCCGACGAAGCGCGGGTGAAGGAATTCAACCTGCAGCAGATGTGGAAGTCGCCGAACGGCACCATCCGCAACATCCTCGACGGCACCGTGTTCCGCCAGCCGATCATCTGCAAGAACGTGCCGCGCCTGGTGCCGGGCTGGACCCAGCCGATCGTCATCGGCCGTCACGCTTTCGGCGATCAGTATCGCGCCACCGATTTTGTGGTGCCCGGCAAGGGCAAGCTCACCATGCGCTTCGAGCCGGAAGACGGCAGCGCGCCGATCGAGAAGGAAGTCTTCAAGTTTCCCGGCGGCGGCGTCGCCATGGGCATGTACAACCTGGATGACTCGATCCGCGGCTTCGCGCGCTCCAGCTTCAATTACGGCCTCACTCTCGGCTGGCCGGTCTATCTCTCGACCAAGAACACCATCCTCAAGGCCTATGACGGTCGCTTCAAGGATCTGTTTCAGGACGTCTTCGACAAGGAATTCGCCGACAAGTTCAAGGCCAAGGGCATCGGCTACGAGCATCGCCTGATCGACGACATGGTGGCGAGCGCCCTCAAGTGGTCCGGCGGCTTCGTCTGGGCCTGTAAGAACTATGACGGTGACGTACAGTCCGACACGGTGGCACAGGGCTTCGGCTCACTCGGCCTGATGACCTCGGTGCTGCTCTCGCCGGACGGCAATGTGGTCGAGGCGGAAGCCGCCCACGGCACCGTCACGCGGCATTATCGCGAGCATCAGAAGGGCAAGGAAACCTCGACCAACCCGATCGCCTCGATCTATGCCTGGACCCGCGGTCTCTGGTATCGCGGCAAGTTCGACGGCACGCCCGAAGTGCAGAAGTTCGCCGAGACGCTGGAGAAGATCTGCGTCGACACCGTCGAGGCCGGCTTCATGACCAAGGATCTGGCACTGCTGATCAGCCCGGAACAGACCTGGATGACGACCACCCAGTTCCTCGACAAGCTCGACGAGAATCTCAAGAAAGCGATGGCATCATGGAAGTAACCCGCCGCACGTTTACGGCGCTCACGCTCGCGGCAGCCACGACGGCTGCCGCCTCGACCCTGGCACCGCAGATGGCTCTGGCCGCTGATGATCCGGAAAACACTTTGTATATGGATCTGAAAGACGGCCGCGTTGTCATCCGCCTGCGCCCGGACATGGCGCCGAAGACGGTTGCCCGCATCAAGGTGCTGGTGCGCCAGCATTTCTATGACGGCCTCGCCTTCCATCGCGTGATCGAGGGCTTCATGGCACAGGGCGGCGATCCCAAGGGCGACGGCACCGGCGGCTCCGGCCAGAACATCCCGGCCGAGTTCAATGCCCTCAAGCATGAACGCGGCACCATGTCGATGGCCCGCGCCAGCGACCCGGACAGCGCCGACAGCCAGTTCTTCATCTGCTTTGCACCCGCCCCCTTCCTCGACGGCCAGTACACGGCCTTCGGCCAGGTCGTCCAGGGCATGGAATTCGTCGACAAGATCAAGCGCGGCGATCCCAACAATAACGGGATGGTCGACAGCCCCGACAAGATCATCAAGATGCAGGTCGCTGCCGACGTGAAGTAAGATCGGCACAGGACAGACATTCCAGCGGGCGCAGTCGAAAGCTGCGCCCGTTTTTTTCTTGGGATGTCAGCGCCGTTTGAGGCTGATGCCCTGCCCGGCTTCCGATGGCTGCGGCAAGGATTGATGCTCTTGCCAGATATCTTGCAAGCGCAGGCGCGTCTCCGGACGGAATGACATGATGCGGCGCTGGCCGAGATCGAAGCCGATGGCCTTGATCTCATTGGTAGCGGCGACGAATCCGGCCGTCGCATGGATCATGGTATGGAACAGCCGCAACCGCTTGTCATCGACTTCCAAGAGCTGGGTGGTCACTCGAACCGGATCGCCGAGCCGCACTTCCTTCAGATAGTTCACATGGCTTTCCAGCACGACCAGCTCGTCACCATCGCGCTGCTCGATCCGCCGCCCGTCATTGGCATGGTCCCAGAAAGCACCGGTCGCCTCATCGCAGACGAGGACGTAGTAGGAGACGTTCATGTGGTCGTAGAAATCGATCCATTCCGGCTTGATGACGGTATTGTAGAGCGCCAGGGGTGCAGCCATCGACTTGTCCATTTGCTTCGCTATGACGTCACATCTTTGACATCTGGCTTAACCGGAACCCGCCGCTCTTGTCAAAGCGCCGTAATATGACCATTTCCAAATGATCACGTGCCGAATATTTGCGGCACCAGCCTGCATGCCAGGCCGGATCGAAGATGTCGCATCGCCATTATTAGGCGGCTTTGACACGGAACCGTCATGATCTGCCGGTTACAAGCAGGTGATGGTGAGGGGCCGGTTCGCACATCTCTCGCCGCGACCGGCGACCTATCGGACAAGCCGCGCAACGGAGTACCAGTCCACAAGATGAGATGGCCCAATCCATTTGTCAGTCTGGCCGGCATTGCCTTGGGATCCAGATTGGCGCCGCGCCTGGATCAGGCCATTATCACCGGCATCGGCACGATGTTGCGCCCAGTTCGCGCCTGGGCTGCAGCTGAACTCGCCGAAGGCGACCTCGACCGATTGCGCTATCTGCTGACGCTGGAAGCTGATCCCGCCCGCTATGGCAACCGGGCCCTGATCAAGCATATGCAATCTGTATCAGCGCGCGCCGAGCTGGCGAGGCTAGCCTGGGAAACGGCACTCTTCGGCACGGGTAGCGGCAACGACAAAGGCCGCAACAGTGCGACCGCCAGTCCCTTGGCAGCGGCAACGGCCGAGGCCATGCGTCACCGCGCTGAGCGGCGACTGCATCGCATGAAACCGTTCTTCCTGCCCTTCACCGCGGCACCGATGTCGCCGGTCGGCGGACCGCCGGTGACACCTGCGGAAGCCACAAAACTGCTCGGCCATGTTGCCTCTCGCCCCCCCTTCGACCGGGATGCTCTCAGCCCACATCGGCTGCAACGAAGTCTAGCCATTGCCGATCAGCCGGCACGCAGCAAAGGCCGGACCAAAGCCAGGAATGGCGATCCCTACGATTTCAGCGATGCCGCCGATGCTGATCTGCTGCAATTCGACATTGCCATGGATCCACTGAAGTCGCGGATGTCGGGCGGCGCCCGCAAGCAGCCATTGCTTTTCCCGACCGTTTCATCCTGGCTGCGCTGGCCGGCCAATGATGGCTGGGGCTATGCGCGAGTAATCGAGCCGCTGCTTTCCGGCCAGCGCAGCGAATTCATCGATACCGACCGGCTGGCAGCCGATATCCCGGCCATCGTCATCTGTCATGGACTTGGCGTCGAATACGAGACCGCGGGTCCGCCGATCCATTTTGCCTTCGCCCTCGCCCGGCGCGGCTTGCGTGTGGTGCTGGCGGAATTCGCCGGACATGGCAAACGGCGCAAGCCCGGCCTCTATGGCGGTGAAGCCTTCATGCGCGGCCAGCCGGTGGTCGGCGTCCAGCATCTCCTGGAAGCCAGCGATGAATCCGCCCAGCTGGTCGCCTGGTGCCGGGCCCAAGGCTCGCGCTCGGTCGCCTTGGCCGGCAGCAGCCTCGGCGCCATGACCGCGCAACTGGCGGCGTGCCGCGCGGCAGAAACCGATGACGGCGGCATCTTCCTGCCGGACCAGCTGTTGCTGGTAACACCGACCGGTAATCTTGCCAGCCTCGCCTTTTCCTCTTCCATGGCCCAGGCGGCGGGACTTGATGTCTCGATTGCGGCCGCCGGCTGGACCGCGGAGAGCTTCGCGCCCTATGCCGCCCTGGTGGAACCCAGCGCCACGCCCCCCATCGATCCGGCTGCCATCTCCATGGTGCTTGGCACCGACGATACCGTGACCCCCTATGCCGATGGCCTCGCCTTGGCACAAGCCTGGCAGATACCGGAGAGCAATCTGGCGATCGCCGGCCGCGGCCATTTCACCAGTTCCATCGCCATGGTCCTGCCGGGCTCGGCCCTCGACAAACTGGCCGGTGCCCTGCTGGCTGGCCAGGCCAGCTAGTTCTCGCCCCCCTCCCTCGGCAGCCCAACGATCACGGTGATTAATCCGTGACACGAACTGATATATGACTTTTTTCCTTAAAATGCCGATAAAGGCGGTTGCCAAGGCGGAACAACCCGGCTAAAGGCAGCCGCATCGAAGCAAGTCACAACGATGACACGGCTCAGGAAACAAAGCGGCCATCCGATCTAGGGGGAACGGATCCAGTCGCCGATACGACCAAGATAGCGATGACGACGGAATTTAAGCGATTGAACCGGACGCACCCCGAGCGTACCGACCCCGAATGTACCAACCAGGCCCAAGGCACTCCCGGCATCCTTTCCGACCGCCCGGCCCCTGCCCAATCAGGAGCAGGCCATGGGGAAGTTTTGCCCGAGGCAATCTATCGCCCCGCCCCGCTAGATGAGACCGCCGCACCGGATATCCTCGCCATCGGCCGCACACGGCTGGAACTGCTGGGTGGGCTGCGGGCGACGATTGCCGGACATCGCGATCGACGCTGGTCGCAATTCTATGATTACTGGATACAGTTGGCGCAAGAGCGTGGAGCTTTGCCGAGCCGGCAAACCATCGATCCCCTGCTGATGCCGCGGCGCCTGCTCGGCAACCTTTATATGACCGAAGTAGTCTATGAAACCGGCAACCAGCCGCGCTTCCGCTTCCGTCTGCTGGGGCAGGAAATCACCGAGCGTGAATATACCCGGCCCGGCCAATATGTGCATGAGCTTGGCGGCCCCCAGAGCGCCGGGCTGCTGGATGCACAATATCTCGATTGCTTGAAGGGCCGCCTCTGGCTGCGCCAGACCAATCTCTCCTGGGCCGATCGCCAGAAGTCATTCATTCGCTATCAGGTTCTCCTCCTGCCGCTCGCACGCGACGGGCATGATATCGATTCCATGATCGGTCTCGTCATCTACGAAGACTGACGCCTTACCGACATGAGCGCGGCTCACGCGGTGGTTTCGCCGCGTGACAAAGCATCCTGGCGGCGCAGTTTCGGAAACCAGCGTGACCAGAGAGCAGCGACCAGCACGGTACAGGTGCCACCCAGCAATGTCGCCGGCACCGCACCGATCAATCCTGCTACCAAGCCGGCGCGAAAACCGCCGAGTTCGTTCGAGGCGATGATTCCGAGACCGTAGAGTGCGGTTACCCGACCCCGCAAATGGTCCGGCGTCCAAAGCTGGATCAGCACTTCCCGGATATAAACGCTGACCATATCGCTCGCCCCCATGATGACGAGGGCCAGCACCGAGAGCGGCAGCGAGCGCGAGAGGCCAAGGCAAACCGTCGCCACGCCGAAGATCACCACAGTCACGAACATGATCGGTCCGGCCCGGCGCCGGATCGGCCGCCAGCCGAGATAGAGTGCCGTTGCCAGCGCGCCCAGCCCCATCCCGGCCCGCAGCAGGCCCAGACCCCAGGGGCCGACCACGAGGATGTCGCGGGCGTAGATCGGCAGCAGCACGGTGACGCTGCCCAGCAGCACGGCGAAGAGATCGAGCGTGCTGGCGCCGAGCACCACCTTCTCCTTCAGCATGTAGTGAAAGCCGCCGATCAGAGCTTGCGTGATCTCTTGCTCGCGTGGCCTCGGCTGCTCGCGCCGCTTGATGCAGAGCACGGCAATCAAAGAGACGGCAACCATGGCAAGGCCGCTGCCATAGGCAAAAGCCGGGGCAATGCCGTAGAGCACGCCGCCGATCGCCGGTCCGGCAATGACGCTCAGCTGCCAGGCTGCAGTCGAACAGGCAATTGCCGTCGATATCTCATGTCGCGCCACCAGATTCGGCGCTAAGGCCTGTGCTGCCGGCGACAGAAAGGCGCGACCGATGGCGAGGCCGGCAATCAGCGTCAGGATCGGCCAGACCTGGTTTTGTGCGAAGGCGGGAAAACCGCTGGCCACCAGAAATATCGCCCCGGTGAAAACGAATTCGCTGACCAGGCAACAGAAGATGATCAGGCGGCGGGAAAAGACATCGGCCACCGCACCGGTGACGAAGACCAGCACGAAGCTCGGAATGAATTGCACCAGCCCCACGAGGCCGAGATCAAAGGCGCGGCCGGAGATATCATAGATCCGCCAACCGATGGCGACGGTCAGGATCTCCACCGCCAGGGACGCAAAGAACAGGACGATGGTATAAGCGAGGAAGTCCCGGTTGCGCCGGAGCAGCGGAATCATGCCGCCCTCTTCGGCGTGGTCGCCAATGGCTGTAGCCTGATCTTCCATGTCCCCCCGGTATCAACCGCCCCTGTTGTCGCGTGACGACATCGCCACCGGCAACCGTAACGGTTGCGCTGCTCAGAGGTGCCACATTTCGCGGCAATTCACCAGGAGGCTGCGCCCGGGAACAATTCGGGCCCTTCCGGCCGCCACAGCCGAAAGAGCCCGTATCAGGTCAGAAAGCCTTGAAGAGATCAGGCCGCGTGCTTGGCGCTCGCTTTGATCGCCTTCAATTGCTTGCCGGCTTCGGCGCTCGCATCCGCGACTTTCTCTTCCGCTTCGGCAGCCAGATCTTCCGTCTGCGCCCGCAGATCTTCAAAGCTGGCGCGGGCGAATTCGCTGCAGCATTCCTGCAGCTTCTGACCGAGCGCCATCCAATTCTGTGACCGGGTCGTCAGCCCTTCCAGCCAGGCATTGGCCAGTTGTGATTCCGCCGTCATGAATTCGGCGGCACCTTGGCTGCTGAACATTTCCTGCATGGATTGGGTCAGGCGTTCGCTGGTCTTGCTGAACGTCTCCATCTGCTTTTCATAGGTCTCGGCGTAAGCCCGCTGCATCTCTTCGGTGAAATGCTGCAGCCGCATGACATGCGCATCCATGATATCGCTGACAGCATTGCCTGGCCGATGCCAGCCGCCCGTCAGTGTGTTGGGCCAGGGGAAGAACGTCTTCTGATTCTGATTCATTGTCATGCCAACCTTCCTTCTCACAAAATATCGATCGATTTTGCTGATAGATTGGATTTCAACTCGCCGGATCTGTAGATCTCTTGCACAAGCTGAATATCACGCCCGCGAGCAACGCCTGCACGTGCCCGCTTACTCCCGATCATCAAAGAAATATCTGCCGGATCCGCGATCGTCTTGCGGCCATCGCCTCGACGTCACGGGACACATACCCTGTTTCTTCGACCAGATCTTTTTATTTTAGCCGAGCTTCGCTCGTGCCGTTTTGATTTGAGTCATGAAACACCGATCTGCTGCCAACGACCTTGCCGCTCTATCGGCAAACTCAAATTGAGCAGCAGGCTCAATCGGAGTGCACTCCCGGCTTCCGCCACGGTGTTTTCTGGCACCTATCCTAGCACGCAGATCGCCCAGGTCAGATGATATTTTCACTACTGCCGTGGCTGCATAATACTGTATTTGCAATGTGTTTTCCGCGGGCCCGCATCGCGCGCAGTGACCAGCAAAACGGCACGCGTCACGTGTGCGTCAGCCATCAATAGGCCCTTTGGCATTCGCTTTCGAAGCGGCATGATGGTGTTTGCGCAAACACCGTTTTCGATTTTTCGCCAATTCGTAGGCTCCCTGTCATCAACTTCCGTTAACTCTCTCGCGGTAGTATCGGCGTCGGCGTGAGTCGATTGACACATCGATGACGAAGGATGCGCAGATGCGCGCGCTCTGATCGCCGAAACCAGTTCTACAGCACGGTAGAGGCCGCGAGTTTTGCTAACGGGGCGACGCGCTTTTCTGCGATGGGGCGGATTGTCATTGGCTGCCGGCGGCCTGCTCGGCGCCACCGGCCGCTATTGGGCGCCGATGGCAAATGCCGTCGGTATTGCAGGCCTCCTGCCCGGCAGCAGCCGACAGTTTGTGTGGCGGCACGGATCGCCCTTTCGCCTCGGCATTGCTGCCGGTGCGCCTCGTTCCGATGGTTTCACCCTGTGGACGCGATTGGCGCCGGAACCTTTGCTGGCGGAAGCGGTGGACGATCCTGCGGCGGATTTCGGCCTCGCAGGCATGCCCGGCGACCAAGGCGATATCGAGATCGGCTATGAAATTGCCCATGACCCGGAAATGCGACAGATCGTCCGCTCCGGCGCCGCACGCGCCGAAGCCGCCTATGCCTTTTCCGTTCATCTCGATGTCACTGGCCTGGCGCCCGGCCGTCCCTATTGGTTTCGCTTCATCAGCGGCGACGCCGTCAGCCCGATCGGCCGGGCCGTCACCCTGCCGGCGGCAGACGTTGAAACGCCGGGTGCCCGGATCGGCGTGGCATCCTGCGCCAATTTCGAACGCGGTTATTTCAGCGCTTACCGGCACCTTGCGGCGGAAACACCGGACCTTGTGGTGTTCCTTGGCGACTATATTTACGAAAATGCGCATCATGACGGTGTTGTACGCCAGCACAGCGACGGAACCGCCGCAACCACCCTGGCCCAGTACCGGCGCCGGCACGCCCAATACCGTCTCGACCCCGATCTGCAGGCGCTGCATGCCTATGTGCCCTGCCTGATCACCTGGGACGACCATGAAGTACAGAACGACTATGCCGGTAACTGGTCGGAGACCTTCGACGATCCAACGCGCTTCCGGCGTCGACGGGCCGCAGCCTATCAGGCCTTCTATGAGCATATGCCGCTGCCGACTTCGTCCCGGCCGCATGGCCCCGATATGCGCGTCTATGGCACCACCGGCTTTGGCGATCTCATCAACATCCAGCTACTGGACGGCCGGCAATATCGCAGCCGCGAAGCGTGCTACGGTCCGGTCGATGGCGGCGGCGGCCATATGGAGACGTTGCGTCATTGCCCGGAACTGGCGGAGCCATCTCGCAGCCTGCTCGGCCTCGAGCAGGAAGCCTGGCTCTACGACCAGTTGCAGCAGTCACGTGCGCGCTGGAACATCATTGCCCAGGATGTGCTGATGGCGCCCTTCCTCGAAGCGCAACCGGCGCCGGAACATGGCTTCGGTTATGCCACGGATCGCTGGGACGGCTATCCCGCCGCCCGGCGGCGCCTTCTGCAACATATTCACGCCGCCCAACCCGCCAATCCGGTGGTCGTTTCTGGCGACATCCATTCTTTCTGGGCCAATGACCTGCATCTTGACCCGCGCGATACGGCGTCACCCTTGGTCGCGCATGAATTCGTCGGCACCTCGATCACCTCGCATGGTCCCGATTACGCCGCTCTGATGCGCAACATGGCGGACAATCCGCAGATCCGCTTCTGCGACACCCGGCAGCGCGGCTATATGCTGCTGGAGATCGAAAGGCAGCATTTGACGGCCCATTTCCGCGCCGTCTCCGATGTCACCGACCCACAGGCAAGCCTGGCGACCCTGCGCAGCTTTGTCATCGAGAATGGCGCGCTGGGATTGCAGGGTGCCTGAACAGGAATCGATCTGGCAGCACTGTCATCATCTGCCAGGGCTGAGCAAGGTGGCTCTACTCAAGACGATAGAGAGCGGTTCACGTTTTAAATGGAAGCGAACTCGTTTCATTTGACGCGATCGCGCTCTAGGCAGCGCCTTTCTCGACGCAATTCGCGGCCTGCAACATGGTACCGACGTCCAGCGATTTCGCTGCACCCGGCAAAAATGTCTCGAGTGTGATCTGAGTGCAGCTGCGCGCCGTCAGCAGGTGCCCCGCCGGTAACGGCTGCCACTGGTTATCGACCATATCGAGTGGCTCGGATACCACCATCAGGCCATCCTCGACACAGCCATAATAGAGCGACGGTGGTTCGGCATCGCTGGCGAAGCGCACCGCCCAGACCGTCTCACCATCGGTCAGCGATGCGGTCATACGCAGAGGCTCCTCGACCTTCTGGGCCGCCATGACATCGAGAATATGTGCCGTCATGCGCCGCAGGGCGGCTGGTGGATCCTGCTCCAAGCCGAAGTGAAAGAGCAGGTAGAACATCAGCTCGCTATCGGTTGTCCCCTCGCGACAAGGGTAGAGGTGATCGGGGATCAGCATGTCGAGCGCTCGTCTGACGCGCTCATAACCACCGATCTGACCGTTATGCATGAACATCCAGCGGCCATGAGCGAAGGGATGGCAATTGGCCCGCGTGGTCGCCGTGCCGGTCGAAGCACGCACATGGGCAAAGAACAGGCGCGCTTTCAGCTGATGTGCGAGACTCTTCAGGTTGCGATCATTCCAGGCCGGCAGGATTTCATGATAGGTGCCAGGGCGCTCGTGATCGGCATACCAGCCGAGCCCAAAGCCGTCGCCATTGGTGGAAACCCGCGCCTGCCGGGCATGCAGGCTTTGCCGGATCAAAGAATTCTCGGGTTCGAAAAGCAGCTTTTCCAGGTAAATGGGAGCCCCGCTATAGGTCAGCCAGCGACACATTTCCGGTTTTTATCTCCTGATACTCCCGGCCAGTTCTTGTGGCGGGTGTCAATCAATCCGCCGCAGTGGAAGTGCTTGAGCCTGCCTTCCCTCCGCTGCAGCGCAATTCAACTTTTTGTTGCCAGCCAATCTTGCCAGGCACCGGGCTTCCGCGGCAGACCAGCCAGATCCCGGCCATACCGACTGATTGTCCGCCCGCCATATTACCGAAAGGTTTATATTGCAACCGGCGAAACCGGCGGATTTGCCGCATTCCTTAGCGCGGCAGCCCGATCTGCTCTTGTCTCCATGGCAGAATTCGGCGCAACATGATCATCGTGCTGATTACGGGTGACATCGGCCGCGGTTCGGGCAAGGCCCCGATCGCCAGGGGCATTTTCAAAGCGGGCCCGAACGGGCGCCGCCGAGAGCAGAATTAGAGCACCGTGAATTTGGCTCGGTCAGCACAGCTTGTGATCGATAGTCGGAAGGAGGCAGAAATGCCGCTCAGACGTCGTCCGCTGCCGCATCGCCGCCGCGACCCTCAGGATGAGGCCGTACTTGCAGCCAGTGCCGCGGTACATTCGATGATCGCGCTGATGCATCAGACAGGCGGCGTGCCGCGGGGTCTGTGGCGCGATCCCTATGCACTGGGCTTCATCTACTGCATCGTCGGTGGCTTTTCGATTCATGCCGGCACCGAGGAAGACGAACTGACCGACGTCATCACCGACAGCTTCACCGAGGTGGCGGGTGCCGATGGCACCGATATCCTGCTCTGCGCCATCGATCTCATGCTGGATGAGAATGCGGATTTCATCGCCGGATTGCAGGCCGGCGACAAGGTCGTGGCGGTGGCCCTCGGATATCCCGACTATGACAGGGACGCCGATGTCATCGACGCCCGCAAGCGTGTGAGCGACTTGACCAGCGTCATGTCGGAATGGAAGACGGCGGAAACGGCCGGCCTGCTCCATCCCGATGAAGCAGCCGTGCTCTACCTGCAGCAACGTCTTTTCTGCCATGAGGTACGCCGCCGCCTGCGCATCTCCCGGCTGCATTGACACATCCTCCAGGGGCAGTTTGCAGGTAAATTGGCCTCGGAAACCTGATCCGGTTGCCCGAGGTAAAAAAGTAAACAACTGTTAACAAACCCCTCCTAACATTCCGCCCGGAAAAATCAAAACGGCTGGGATGCTTGATGCACAACCAGAACCGACAGGGGAATGAGTGGCTTGCTTCATGTGCCGAAGACCGGTGGCGGTGCCGTCCCGGATCCGAGAGGATAATCATGCGGTCGGTGCAAGGCCGGTCGCATTTTGCAATTTCGCACGCCCGGGTAAAGCCATGCAGCGCCTCGGCTTGATTGCTGCCCTGTTTGCTTGCCTGCTGGCGGTTGCCGGTGGCAAGGCGGCGGTGGCGGCCGATGTGAAGCTGGCGACCCTGGATTGGCCGCCTTATACCAGCCCGACCTTGCCGCAGAACGGTATGGTCTCGCAGATCCTTGTACAAGCTGCACGGGATTCCGGCTACAGCCTCGGCTTCGGTTTTTTTCCCTGGGTCAGGGCGATGCGGATCGGCCGCGACGATCCCAATTATGTCGGATATTTTCCCGCCTATTGGACGCCGGAACGGGCACAAAGCTGCAATTTCAGCGAGCCGATCGGCATCGGCCAGGTCGGGCTCGTGCAGCAGCGCGACGATCCGATCGCCTGGCAGCAACTGACGGATCTGTCATCGCTGACGATCGGCGTCACCGCCGGCTATTCCAATGGCTCGGCCTTCGATGCCCTGGCTGCCGACGGCACGCTGCATGTCCAGCCGGCACCGGCCGATATCGATAATCTCCGCATGGTATCCCGCGGCCGGATCCGGGTCGCGGTGATCGAAAAATCGGTCTTCGATTACAGCATGCTGACTGACCCGGTTCTGCATCGCCAGCGGGAAGATCTGGCTTTCAACCCCCATTTGATCGCCCAGTTGCCGCTCTATGTGTGCTTCAAGAAAACGCCGGAGGGTGCGCGCTGGAAAAAGATTTTCGATGCCGGCCTCAGCAAGATCAATCTCATCGAGGCACAGCGAGCCTATCTGGCAACCTTGGTTGCCGGCGAATAAGACTGCCTGCCTAAGCATCTTTAAGCGCTGTATATCGCTTATTCATACCCCGCCACTCCTCGTTGCAACGGCCAATCACCGAATCCCGCCTAAAGAATTGATTCATCCTTGCCAGCCTAATCTTTTCACCCAGGCATCCGTATTCCGATGGCCGATCGGAACAATGCTGGAAGGAAGATGGCGGTCCGGTTGTGAAAACAGGTATCGACCACGGCAGCGATCCCGGCTTCCTCAATATGCTCTGGGGGAAGAGTTCGATGCTGCTTGCTTCGGCAGACCGCCTTAAGACCAGCGGAACGCGGCTCGTCTACGCCTTCTCCACCTTTATCCTCATCCTGCTGTGGCTATCGCTCGCCAGCTTCTCCTGGCGTGAATGGCAAGGCGTCCGGCTCGAGGCCGAGCATGATCTGACGGCGACCGAAACCGCTCTACAGGGACATCTCGGCCAGACCTATAGTGCGGCGCGGAACCTGTTGACACTGGTCGATGAATGGCTCGCCACCCGCTCTTCAGCCACCTCCCAGGAAACGTTGCAGGACCTGGTGATGCTGATCACCCAATTGCAGCGTTATGACGAACGGCCGATTTCGGTGCGCCTGATCAATACCGATGACACGATCGTTCGTTCCCTGCCCGAGCACAATGAAGCAGTCAGCACCTTTGTCGGCGATCGCGCTTACGTGCTGGCACTCAAGAATGAACCGGCGGGCACGCTCTTCATCAGCCCGCCGATCGTGAGCAGGATCGACGGGCGGACCGTTCTGCCAATCGTCTTGCGTGCCCGCGAGAACGACTTCGGCATCAAATATATCTCAGCCGCAGTCCAGCAAGACTACGTCGCAAAAGCCTTCACCGGCCTGCTCGCAGCGGCGACCGCGACCGTCGGCGTTGCCAAGAGCGATGGCACGGCTCTGTTCATCCTGCCGGAAGACAGCGATCTGAAACGGCCGATGCTGGACAACCTGGAGAGCATCCTCTCGCCCGATGCCTCACCGAACGCTGATACGCGGGAGGTCGCCCTGGGCAATCGCGCGACGGCCCTCGTCGTCTCTGCGAAACTGGCACCTGAACCGTTCTTTGTCTTTGCCGCGATCGACAAAGCCGTTCTATGGCAGCGCTGGCTCCACTTGGTGGTCCTGCCGGCGCTTTTCGTTGTCATGTCGTCAGCAGCCATCATCGCCTTTGCGCATTGGCTTTTGAAGCTGTTGCGCAACAGCGCAGCGGAGTCAGCGAAACTTGCCGCGGCACTGGTAGAGGCCCAGGCCGCGAACCGATCCAAGCAGGACTTTCTCGCCAATATGAGCCATGAATTGCGCACGCCACTGAACGCAATCATCGGTTTCTCTGATTTGATGGCGGCGGAAAGCTTCGGCCCGCTCGGCAACCACACCTATCATGGCTATGCGGAGGATATCGGCAATGCTGGCCGTCATCTTCTGTCCATCATTGGTGAGATCCTCGATACTGCGAAAATGGATGCCGGCAAGATCGAAATCGGCACCACCATCATCCAGTTCAACGATATCCTGCGGGATTGCGACCATATGCTGGCGACGCGGGTTGCCACCAAGGAACTGACGATCTCTCGCGAGGTACAGCCGGATCTGCCTGCCTTGTGCATGGATCCGACCCACCTGAAACGCATCATCCTCAATCTGGTGGGCAATGCCGTGAAATTCAGCGCGCGGGGTGGTCGTGTCGATATTAATGCGGCGATCAACGGCGACGGCGCCTTCGCCCTGACGATTGCCGATACCGGAATCGGCATTCCGGCGCGACGCCTCGGCAAGCTGTTCAAGCCCTTCTCACGGGTCGGGGAGAGCCAGGTCCGCAATCACGATGGCATCGGTCTCGGCCTGGTGAATACCCGCCTGATCGTCGAGGCCTATGGCGGCCGGGTCTGGCTGGAAAGCGAATATGGCCGCGGCACCAAGGCATATGTCATCCTGCCCGCGAATTGCCTCCAACTGGCGCAGAAACTGGCGCAGGGCTGATTTTCACCCGCACCTGCCCGTCATTGCCCGTACAGTTGGTTTCGCGTATCGTTCCCGCCAGACGGTTATCTTGCCGTTCCTGCCGCCTGCTTCCCTGCAAAGTTGCTACCCCTCGACGACAAGGCTGCTCATATGACACAGGCTCTCTGGACCGCGGTCGACGACTATCTCTGTCAGCATTTAGTGACCGAGGACGATGCCCTCACCCAGGCCCTGCATGACAGCCGTGCTGCAGGCTTGCCCGACATCGCCGTCGCTCCCAACCAGGGCAAGATGCTGAATCTCTTCGCGCGGCTGATCGGTGCGAAGCGCATCCTGGAGATCGGCACGCTGGGCGGCTACAGCACAATCTGGCTTGCCCGCGCTTTGCCGGAAGATGGCCGCCTGGTGACCTGCGAGTACAACCCAAAACATGCCGACGTTGCCGAGCGCAATATCGCGCGAGCCGGCCTCGCCAAGAAGGTCGAGATCCGAATTGGACCAGCCCTGCACAGCCTGCCGCTGCTGCAGGCCCAGGAACATCCGCCCTTTGATCTGGTCTTCATCGACGCCGACAAGCAGAACAATGCCAATTATGTGCAATGGGCTCTGAAGCTGACGCGCCCGGGCAGCCTGATCATCGTCGACAACGTGGTGCGCGGCGGCCGTGTCATTGATGCCGATAGCCAGGATGAAATGGTCGACGGTGTGCGGCGCATGAACGAACTGCTTGCTGCCGAGCCGCGGCTCGATGCCACCGCCATCCAGACCGTCGGGACAAAAGGCTATGATGGCTTTGCCTTGGCCTTGGTGCGCGCATGACGATGCGCGCCCGGCGATACTATCGCCACAAGCGATGGAAGTGATGAACCGGGCCGTGGCCACTGCCGACTGACAATTGGTCGGCGGCGACAATGGCGCCGGTGATATATTCCTTCGCATCGCTTACCGCCGCTGTGACGTCATCACCCTGCGCCAGGAAGGCGGTAATGGCGGCAGAAAGCGTGCAGCCGGTACCATGGGTATTGGCCGTGTCGATCCGCGGCGCCGTGAAGTGCCGGCTGCCGACTGCCGAAACCAGCAGATCGGGGCTAGTCGCGCCGCCGAGATGTCCACCCTTCAGCAAAACACATGGACAACCGAGCGCCAGCAGGGCCTGGCCGGTCTCCATCATCGCCGGCTCATCGGTGGCGGCCGGCTGCCCGAGGATCGTGGCCGCCTCCGGCAGGTTCGGCGTGACGATCGATGCCAGCGGCAGCAGATCACGGCGCAAGGCGGTGATCGCATCGGTATCGAGCAAGGGATGGCCGCCTTTCGCCACCATCACGGGATCGAGGACGATCCAGCGCGGCTGCCAGAAGCGCAGCCGGTCTGCCACTGTCGCAATGATTGCGGCATTGGCCAGCATGCCGATCTTTACTGCATCGATCCGCAGGTCCTCGAACACCATGTCGATCTGCCGGGCGATGAAGGCCGGCGACAGAAGCTCGACCGCGCCGACACCGCGGGTGTTCTGAGCCGTCAAAGCAGTGATCACTGCGGCGCCATAGGTGCCCAGGGCGGAAAAGGTCTTCAGATCGGCCTGGATGCCGGCGCCGCCGCTGGGATCGCTGCCGGCAATGCTGAGGAGATTGCGGATCATGCGCCCTTCGCCCGCACCTGCTCGATGCGGTCCAGCAGATTGCGGCTGGCTGCCTGCGGATCATCGGCGGCACAGATCGCCGAGACCACGGCAATGCCATCGGCGCCGGCGGCAATGACCGGGCCGGCTTGCGCTGCGTCGATGCCACCGATCGCCACCACCGGCAGGTCGATCGCGGTCCGCAAGCTGCGGAACTGATCCAGCCCGAGCGGCGATGATGCATCGGCCTTGGTGGCGGTGGCGAAGACCGGACCAAGGCCGACATAGTCGATCATCTCCGCCTCCATCTCATCGATATCGCGTTGCTCCGTGATCGACAGCCCGAGGACCTTATCCGGCCCCAGCAGGCGGCGCGCCAAGGCCACCGGCATGTCTGACTGCCCGACATGAAGCCCGTCGGCTTCCACCGCCAGGGCCAGATCGAGCCGGTCATTGACAATGAAAGGCACGCCATATTCACGCGCCATCGAGGCGAGGATGGATGCTTCGGCAAGCGCTTCACGCAAGGTTGCGTGCTTGGCCCGGTATTGCAGTGCCGTGATGCCACCCTGCAAAGCGGCGCGCACCGTCGTGATCAAGCCCCGCGAACCGCAAAGTCCGCGATCGGTGACGAGATAGAGGCTGAGATCAATCATCGCCCGCGGACGATGCCCAGGCATTGTCATGCCAGCCTCGCCTCAGAGACGATATCCTCGCCTGTCAGCTCATATAGCAAGTCAAGAAAGGCAATCTGCAGCGAGCCCGGCCCACGCCCCCGTTTCATCGCCAGCTCACCGGCAACGCCCATCGTCAGCATGGCCTGCACCGCCGCCACAAAGGGCCGCTCCGCCACGGCCAGGAAGGCACCGATCAATGCCGTCGCGGCACAGCCCATGCCGGTGACCTGGGTCATCAGCGCATGGCCATTGGCGATATTCGCCCGGTCCTTGCCATCGGTCACATAATCCACTGCGCCACTGACCACGACGACGCTTTCTGTCTGCCAAGCCAAATCATCGGCGCAGTCCGTCACCTGATCGGGCTGCAACACACTATCAACGCCTTTACCGGCGGCTGACGTGCCTGACAAGGCCGCGATCTCGGAAGCATTGCCGCGAATGACGGTGGGGCGATTGTGCAGCAGGTCCTGGGCCAGGCGCGTGCGATAGCCGAGGGCGCCGACCGCCACGGGGTCCATCACCCAGGGCCGCCTGGCAATAGTCGCAGCCTGTGTTGCCAAATGCATGGCGGCTGCAAGGTCACTAGAGACGGTACCGAGATTGACCACCAGCGCATCGGCAACGGTCGCCAATTCTGCTGATTCCTCGGTATTTTCCACCATGGCCGGTGACGCTCCCAAGGCCAGCAAGGCATTGGCGGTGAAGTTGCTCACCACCAGATTGGCGATGTTGTGAATAAGCGGCCGGCGCTCGCGAATGGCGGCGATATTATTTGGCAGCGTGGCGAGAATTGCATCGGTCATCAATATCTCCCTCCCGGCAGCGAGAGGCGAACATGACCGGCATCCTCATCCGAGAGCAGAAAGGATCAAGCGCCGACATGTGCAACATCCCTTCGCTGGCATAATCCAGATCAGGTTCCGCGGGTATGATCTCAGCCTGCTCCCGACAAGCAGACACCCCGTGTCACAATTTCGGCGAGTTTAGAGCAACGGGTTGCACTGTCAATCGAGAGCAACCGCACAGCAGAAGGCGCGTGACAAATGTAACGCATTTTGCCGGATCACAGCCGGCAGCTTCGGCATCGCGCAACGCTTCTGCTGCTTAAAGCCAAAGCCTGTTCAAAGACCAGGGCTCGTCCAAAGACGACAGCCCATAGACGCAGGCCATCCATCTGAGAACAGACGGGCCTGCCCAATGTCTGAGCAAGTGTCTGATCAGATGTCACGTGCCATCAAAACGGGACGTCATCGGTGACAGGTGCGGCTGAGCCAACCGGCGCCGCGCACCGTGCGACGACAAAACCGCTTTGACGAATATGCTCCACCACCGCCTGGGCAAGGACACGTGCCAGCAGATCGTCGTCGATCTCGCCCTGCATCGAGCGTCCCAACATGACACGGCCGATCATGCCCTCGCGCGGACCAATGAGGCGGCGCAACGTGCTCGGCCGGAGATATTTGCTGAGGATGAAATGCAGGCTGGTCGCCAGTTCGGCTTTCACCTTGGGTTCGATATCGCCTTGCGCGCGAGACGCGGCGGATGCCGGACGGGCATCGTCGAGATCGTCCTCGGCCTCTTCTTCCACCACCGGCCCGGCCAGCGACATCGGATAAGCGAAGGCCATTTCGGCCAGATCTTCCGGTGTCAGACGATCGTCACGCGTATGAGTCTCGATCATGTTCATGGCTGCCTCCGTGAAAACAGAACAAAACAAGAACATATTTTGGACGTCAATGCAAGAGCCGATCTGGGGGGTGTGCCGGATACGGGAAACCGGATTTCGAAACGAGGTCGTCTCAGAAAGCAGGAACCGGCGGCGCCGCATTGCGTCCAAGGCGCCGGCTGCCGAACAGCCCGATCAGGCCCAGCAAAAGCAGCAGTGCGGCGCTCGCCAGGAATGACATCAGCTCCGGCACCGCTGCTGCCGGCGTCAGGTCGCTATTGGCGGCCTTGAGGCTAATCAAGACCAGATGCAACAGGCTGCCGTCAAAGGCTGCATGAAGCAGCACAGCGACGGCATAGGCGATGAGAAGCCACAGCCATCTTTGTGCCGACTGCCAGCGCCAAGCCAGGAAAAATCCGGCCACCATCGCCAGCAATCCATGCAACAGCCCGCCGAAGACACCGCGCAGCGCGGCAAAGCCCAGCAAATGCGTCCTAAATTGCGGCACGCTCGCCGCCGCCGCGACATAGAGTAGGCTCTCGCAGGTGGCAAACCCGAGGGCCGCATAGAGCAGCAGCTCGGCCGGATCGCCGCGGCTCCGCTGCCATCGTGACGCCAGCAACAACAGGATCACGGCGACACCGATCTTGACAGCTTCCTCGGGCAAGGCGGCGTAGAGCAGCGCCAGCCTGAACATGCCGCTGAGGGTCGTCGCCCCCTGCAACTCGGCCATCACATAGGGTGCCAGAGATCGCCCCACCGCGCCGACGAAAAAGCTGCCGATGATGAGTCCGACGGCGAGCCCGGTCGCCAGGAAGGCGATCCAGCTTAGACGCCAATCGAGGCGCCAGCGGAACAGCCATCGCACCAGCAGCGCATAAACCAGGGTCGTTCCCAATACGCACAAGCCCGGTACCGGCAGGGCCGCCCAATCCACCATCTCGCCTGTCACGTTATCTTCCCTATCGCATTGCCTGCGCCATGACCAAGTCGCGCCCCAAAGACGTCAACCTCACGGCATGAAAAAGGCGCGCCGTCATGCAACGGCGCGCCCGCTTCACGGAATATGCCACATGTTAAGCAGCCTGGGCCGTCCCGGCCAAGGCCCGTTCGATCGCCGCCAGCGCGTCGGCCGCCTTGCTGGCATCCGGACCGCCGGCCTGGGCCATGTCCGGACGGCCACCACCGCCCTGCCCGCCCAGCGCCGAGCTGCCGGTCTTCACCAGATCAACGGCGCTGTGCTTCGCGGTCAGGTCGGCGGTAACGCCAACCACCAGCGAGGCCTTGCCGGCATCATCGGAGATGAGCACGACAACGCCCGAGCCGATCTGCTTCTTCAGCTCATCGGCCATGGCCTTCAGTTCCTTGGCAGGCACGCCGCTCAGCACGCGCGACGCCAGTGTGATGCCGCCAATATCCTTGGTGCCGCCGGCCTGGGCCGCATTGCCGTTGCCCGCACCAGCGCCAACACCCGCGAGTGCCGCCACCTTGCGGGCCTCGGTCAGATCACGCTCCAGCTTCTTCTTTTCTTCGACCAGCGAGACGATGCGATGGGCGAGATCAGCCGGCAAGGTCTTCAAGGCCGCCGCCGCCTCACCCAGCAGGCGCTGCTGCTCGGCAATGAAGTGTTCCGCCGCGGCACCGGTCATCGCCTCGATGCGGCGGACGCCGGAGGCAACCGCCCCTTCGCTGATGATCTTGAAGAGGCCGATATCGCCGGTGCGGCGCACATGGGTGCCACCGCAGAGTTCGGTCGAGAAATTCTTGGCCTCTTCTTCGGTGCGGCCGCCCATCGAGACGACACGCACTTCGTCGCCATATTTTTCGCCGAACAGAGCCAGCGCACCGGCTTCGATCGCCGCTTCCTGGCTCATCAGGCGCGTTTCGACATCGTCGTTCTGGCGGATGCGATCATTCACTTCCTGCTCGATGACGGCGATGTCCTCGGCGGTCACCGGACGCGGATGGCTGAAGTCGAAGCGCAGGCGATCCGGCGCCACTAGCGAACCCTTCTGGGTCACATGGGCGCCGAGACGACGGCGCAGGGCTTCGTGCAATAGGTGGGTCGAGGAGTGATGCGCACGCAGCGCCGCGCGTCGCTTGCCGTCGACCTTGAAATCGGCCGCTTCGCCCACCACTACCGTGCCCTTGGTGACCTTGCCGAAATGCACATGCATGTCGCCGAGCTTCTTCAGCGTGTCGGTGACAACGACCTCGCCGCCGCCACCCGAGATAATGACGCCGGTATCGCCCATTTGGCCGCCGGATTCACCGTAGAACGGCGTCTGGTTGGCAATCACCGCAACCTCGTCACCAGCCGAGGCCTTGTCGACTTCCTTGCCGGCTTTGAGGATCGCCTTGATCTGGCCTTCCGCATGTTCGGTCGCGTAGCCGAGGAAATCCGTGGCGCCGACCTTTTCGCGCAGGTTGAACCAGACCGCTTCCGTCGCCGCCTCGCCCGACCCCTGCCAAGCCTTGCGCGCGGTTTCGCGCTGGCGTTCCATCGCCGCATCAAAGCCGGCATTGTCGACGCCGCGGTTCTGGCCGCGCAGGATGTCCTCGGTGAGATCGAGCGGGAAGCCGAAAGTGTCGTAGAGCTTGAAGGCAACTTCGCCTGGCAGCTTCTGATTGCCGCTGAGCTTGGCGGTCTCGTCGTCGAGCAGACGCAGGCCGCGATCCAGCATCTGCTTGAAGCGGCTCTCTTCCAGCTTGAAGGTTTCGGTGATGAGGGCCTCGGCACGGATCAATTCCGGATAGGCCTGGCCCATCTGTGCAATGAGCGCTGGCACCAGGCGCCACATCAGTGGTTCCTGGCAGCCGAGCTTGTGGGCATGGCGCATGGCGCGGCGCATGATCCGGCGCAGCACGTAGCCGCGGCCTTCATTGGCCGGCAGCACGCCATCGGCGACCAGGAAGCTGCAGGAGCGCAGATGGTCCGCGATCACCCGGTGCGAGACCTTCATCGGTCCATCGGCATCGGTGTTGGAGGCACTGGCCGAGGCTTCGATCAAGGCCCGCATCAGGTCGATGTCGTAATTGTCGTGCTTGCCCTGCAGCACGGCGGCCAGACGCTCGAGGCCCATGCCGGTATCGATCGAGGGACGCGGCAGATTGACCCGCTGTTCCTTGGTCACCTGCTCGAACTGCATGAAGACCAGGTTCCAGATCTCGATGAAACGGTCGCCGTCCTGGTCCGGGCTGCCCGGAGGGCCACCGGGAATCGACGGGCCGTGATCGTAGAAGATTTCCGAGCACGGGCCGCAGGGGCCGGTATCACCCATCGCCCAGAAATTATCCGAGGTCGGGATGCGGATGATGCGCTCTGCCGGCAGCCCGGCGATCTTCTGCCACAGGCCGAAAGCCTCATCATCCTCGTGATAGACGGTGACCAGCAGCTTCTCTTTGGCGAGGCCGAATTCCTTGGTGATCAGGCGCCAGGCGAGGTCGATCGCCCGCTCCTTGAAGTAGTCGCCGAAGGAGAAGTTGCCGAGCATCTCGAAGAAGGTGTGGTGCCGGGCGGTATAGCCGACATTTTCCAGATCGTTATGCTTGCCGCCGGCGCGCACGCATTTCTGCGCGGTGGAAGCTCGGACATAGTCGCGCTTTTCGGCCCCTGTGAAGACGTTCTTGAACTGCACCATCCCGGCATTGGTGAACATCAAGGTCGGGTCGTTGCGCGGCACAAGCGGGCTGGACGGCACGATCTCGTGCCCTTCCTTGCGGAAGTAATCCAGAAAAGTACGGCGGATGTCGTTCGCGGTTTGCATGATCGATCCAGTAAAAACGGGCAAAAGGCCCCGCTGCCGCCCGCCCTTTGGGGCCGGTCAGCCGTCGGAACCCGGTTCCAGGGTGAGGTCAAGCCGGTCGATCCGGCCTTAACCCGATGTCCTATTGTGAATATTGATGTTTTCGGCTGTCGGGACAAGAAGTTTAAGCCGGAATGCGAGTCTGAACGGGCCTTTCCGCGGCTTGTTCGCAACTGCCTCCATCAGCGGATCGTAGGCCTCGATCACGGCCATCAAGGGGACGCCCGTGGCCGCTATGTCCAGCCCACCTTCTGACCCCTGGTCGTTGTTTCCCGGTCAGGGCACCAGCAGGGCCTCTGATTTGTTAGGCCGTACCGCTCCCTTGCTTCATCGTTCCATCGACGATGAAGATGCATTAGACCAAAGGGAATATTTTCTTAGATCCTTGTCGTAAAAAATTTTGTTTATGAAAAGTAATCTTTGTGCAAAATCCTCTCCTGTTAAATCCTAGTATATTAGTTGCGGCGTTGAGGTTTCCGTGACGAAAGTGGCGAGAAGAGTGTTGTTCGACCGGTAACCCGGCTACCTGCAGCTGAAACAATAAAGCGCGAACACTTAATAAGGGGAGGATTTCCAGTGAAAATACGAGAGACAGGCAAGACCCGCAGCCGTGGCGCCAGCCGCCGTGACGTTCTCAAAGGTGCGGCGGGTGTCAGCATTGCCGCCTTGGGCAGCGCCAGCGGCCTGACCGCGGCGACGAAAAAGGCGCAGGCCGCGGATGACCTGCGGGCCAAATTGGCGCAGACCCCCGGCGTCGGCAAAGGCGCCCCGACCGATGCCGATTGGCAGAAGGTCGGCGAAATGTGCCTCGGCGCGACCAAGGAGAATGTGAAGGAAGGCGAGTTCAAGGGCGTCGAGCTGACCTTCATGGGGTTGAATAACCAGAACCTGCATAACCTGCTGTTCCGCGGTTTCCTGCGGCCCTGGGAAGCCTATACCGGCGCCAAGATCACCTGGATCGACCTCGCCCAGGCCGACTATAATCCGCGCCTGCAGCAGGCGATCGCCACCGGCACCGTTGATTTCGATCTCCTTGAAATGGGCGCGCCCTTCGAAGGCGATGTCTGCGGCAAGGGCCTCGCCTCGGAGATGCCGGACTGGGTCAAGAAGCAGATCGATTACGACGATTACGTCGCCTATCTGAAGCCGCCGGTCGGCACCTGGAACGGCAAGACCTATCGCGTGACCATCGATGGTGACTGCCACAACTTCAATTTCCGCACCGATTACTTTGCCGATGCCGATCTGGCGAAAGCCTGGAAGGCCGAAGGCGGCAAGGGCGAATGGGGCGTGCCGAAGACCTGGCAGCAGGTCCAGGCTGTCACCAAGTTCCTCAAGGGCAAGAAGATCAACGGCCAGCCGGCCTGGGGGTATCTCGATGCGCCAAAACCTTGGGGCGGCTTCGGCTTCTATTTCCTCGGCAGCCGCGCCACCGCCTATGTGAAGCATCCGGACGACAAGGCCTGGCTGTTCGATCCCGATACAATGAAGCCGCGCATCAACAATCCGGGCTGGGTTCGCGCCATCCAGGACGTGGTGGACGCCCTGCCCTTCGAACCGGCTGATCAGATCAACGCCGATCCCGGCACCACCGCCTTCCAGCAATTCACCGCAGGCATCGGCTCGATGATTCCGTGGTGGGGCGATGTCGGCCAGGTCGCCAATGCCAGCGACACCTCGGTCATCGGCGATGTCGTCAGCTTCAGCATCCTGCCGGGCTCGGACGACGTCTATAACGCCAAGACCGGCAAATGGGACACGCTCGCGAGCGGCCCGAATTACGCGCCGAACTGCGCCTATCTCGGCTGGGGCGTCTATGTGATGTCGCGCGTCGACAAGGATGAGAAGAAGCACAAGGCCGCCTGGAGTGCCGCGGCCCATCTCGGCGGCAAGGATCTGTCGCTCTGGACCGTCATGTATCCGTCGGGCTTCCAGGTTCATCGCATGAGCCACTTCAACATCGATGAATGGGTCGCCGCCGGCTACAAGAAGGACTACATCAGCGCCTATCTCGGCTCGCAGTCCGGTTCCTATAACCATCCGAACCGGGCGATCGAGCCACGCATCCCCGGCATCTTCCAATATTACAGCCTGGCAGAAGACGAGCTGACAAAGGTCTTTGCCGGCAAGGAAGATGCCCAGACCGGCGCCAATAACATTGCCGCCGCCTGGGAGAAGCTGACGGACCAACTAGGCCGCGACAAGCAGATCGCGCTCTATAAGGCATCCCTTGGCATTTAACGATTGCGTCCTGAATCGCCGGTATTGAAACGGCGGGCGGCTGGTGGCGTTATAGACGCCGCCAGCCGTTCTATTTACGGGATGACGGGCGGTCCGCCCCCTGATGACGAGGCAGTAAATTGACGCGTAATTCGGCTGTGCTGGCAGTTAGCCTGCCCAAGCCCCATGGGTCCCGTTTCATTTCCGAAGGCCGCAAGAAGGCCGGCCGCCTGCTGATTATTGTCGCATCGCTGGTCTTGGCAGCGATGGTGATCTTCCAGGGGCTCTATGCCGCCGATGCGACCGCGATTGGCTTCGAGACCTGGCAGCCTATTCTCTATACCTATCTTGGCTGGTCGGTTTGCCTCTGCATCGGCCAGGTGGTGATGCGTGGCGAGAACGGCCAGAAGGCGCTCTTCGTCCTGCCGGCCGTGCTCTTCACCGTGCTGATGGCAATCTTCCCTACCGTTTTCGGTCTCTATATCGCCTTCACCGATTGGAATTTGAGCTCCCTCACCGGCCGGCATTTCAACGGGCTCGATAACTTCCGGCAGTTGATCGGTGACGCCTATTTCTGGAATGCCCTGCTCAACATGGTCTATTACGTGCTCGCCGTGCTGGTGCAGTATGCGATTGCCTTTGGCCTGGCCCTGTTGCTGAACGCCAATATCCGTGGCCGCAAATTCTTCCGCGTCGCCTTCCTGACGCCCTTCATGCTGAGCCCGGTTGCCGTCAGCTGGATGATCGGCAAATCGATCTTCGAATATCGCTTCGGCCCGATCACCTCGCTTGCCCATTACTTCAACTGGGATATCCCGGCCTTCTTCGCGAGCCCCTGGATCGCCCGCTTCAGCATCATGTCGATGGATGCCTGGGTGTCCATTCCCTTCATCATGATCCTGCTGCTGGCCGGCTTGCAGGCCTTGCCGAAGGAGATCCTCGAGGCCGCGCGCGTCGACGGCGCCAATGGCTGGCGCGCCTTCTGGCATATCACCTTCCCGCTGATGCTGCCGGTGAGTACCACGGCCGTCATCCTGCGTATCATCTTCGAGCTGAAGCTGGCCGATATCGTCATCAATGTGACCGGCGGTGGCCCCGGCGGAGCGACCGATACGGTCTCCAGCTTCATCTTCCGCGAATATAACGACCGCTCCAATGTCGGCTATGGCACGACCCTGGCGGAGGTCTATTTCGTCTTCATCGCCATCTTCATCACCATCCTGCTGAATTTGGCCAGCCGTATGATGCGCAAGGCGGCTTGACGCATGGCCAGGCTGTTCCGATTGGGAGTTGTGTATTGACCAGTGTTGCAGACACTTCGACACGGACTGAGAAGCGACAAGCGGCGCGCCATAACAAGCTGGTTGTCGGCCGGGTGCTGATCTATGGCGCCTTGCTGCTCTGGCTCTTCATTTCCCTGTTCCCGATCTACTGGACGCTAACGACCTCGTTCAAGACGGCCCCGGATGTGACCCATGGCCATCTCATTCCCTGGGTCGACTTTGCCCCGGACTGGAAGGGCTGGCGCTCGCTCGGCCTGTCGCCGGACACGATCTTCACCACGTCGACAGTGCGTGACGAGTTCCTTGCCCGCTTCGAGAACAGCGTCGTCATGTCGGTCGGCGCCTCCTTGCTGGCCTGCGTCTTCGGTTCGCTTGCAGCCTATGGCCTCAGCCGCTTCGACTACAAATTCCTGATTTGGCGCAACAAGGACATCTCGTTCTTCTTCCTGTCGCAGTTGATCCTGCCGCCGGTCGTACTCGCCATGCCCTTCCTCATTCTCTACAAGGAACTGGCCTTGCTCGACACACGGGTCGGCCTGATCGCCGTCTATACGCTGATGGTGCTGCCGATCGTCATCTGGATCATGCGTGACCAGTTCGATGCGATCCCGCGCGAGCTTGAACAGGCCGCCTATGTCGATGGCTGTTCGATCTGGAAGGCCTTCTTCCGCATCATCCTGCCGATCTCACTGCCCGGCATGGTGGCGGCCTTCATCCTGTCGGTCATCCTGTGCTGGAATGAATATTTCTTCGCCGCCCTCCTCACCAGCACCAATGCCAAGACCCTGCCGGTGATGGTCGCCAGCCAGACCGGCTCCCAGGGCATCAATTGGTGGTCGATGGCGGCGCTGTCGACGGCAGCCATTGCCCCGCTGGCGGTCGTCGCCGTGTTCCTGGAGCGTTATATCGTCAAGGGTCTGACGGCCGGGGCCGTCAAATGAGCGCGTCAGTCACCACCTCTATCTTCGCTGACCTCATGCGCGCAAGGCTGCGCGGCAATCGTATCGGGAGTTTCCATGGCTAGTCTCCGGCTCAGCAAAGTGCAGAAATCCTTTGGTGACGTTCCCGTCATCCGTAGCGTCGATCTCGATGTCTCGGATGGCGAGTTTTGCGTCTTCGTCGGCCCCTCCGGTTGCGGCAAATCCACCTTGTTGCGCATGATTGCCGGCCTGGAAGAGATCACCGATGGCGAGATCACCATCGGCGGCCGCGACGTCACCTGGTTGGCACCGGCCGAGCGCGGCATCTCCATGGTGTTCCAGTCATATGCGCTCTATCCGCATATGAGCGTCGAGGAGAATATCGGCTTCGGCATGAAGATGGCGCGGTTGGTGAAGTCGGAGATCAAAGCACGAACCACCAAGGCGGCGCAGCTGCTGCAATTGACGCCTCTGCTCCACCGCCGCCCGGGGCAGCTTTCCGGCGGTCAGCGCCAGCGTGTCGCTATCGGCCGCGCCATCGTGCGTGAGCCCGAGGTCTTTCTGTTCGACGAACCCCTATCCAATCTGGACGCCGCCTTGCGCGTGCAGATGCGGATCGAGATCTCGAAACTGCATAACGATCTCAAAGCGACGATGATCTATGTCACCCATGACCAGGTCGAAGCCATGACCATGGCCGACCGGATCGTTGTGCTGAATGCCGGCCGCATCGAACAGGTTGGCTCACCGCTGGAGCTCTATCACCGGCCCAACAATCTCTTCGTCGCCACTTTCATCGGCAGCCCCAAGATGAATTTGCTGTCGGGCACGATCGAGAGCGTCGCAAACGGCGCGGCGACGGTGGTGCTGCCGGACGGCCCGCGCCTGTCGGTCGACCTGCGCGGTGCGACAGCGGCACCGGGACCTGTGACACTTGGCGTCCGACCGGAACACCTCAAAGTCGGCATGGTGGCCGCACCAGGCTCGATCCCCGGCAAGATCGCCCTGACGGAACATCTCGGCGGTGAAACCATGCTCTATGTCGATACCGCAGGCAATCACCAGCTGGTCGTCAAGAGCGATGGCCTCGCCGCGCAGCGGATCGGCGATGCGGTCCAGGTCATGCTGTCGCCCGAGACCTGCCACCTGTTCAATGAACAGGGAAATGCCATCGTCAACGGCTCCTTGATCTGAAGCAGTCCGGAAATACCGACTAGCAAGGAGACCCAGCAGGAACTGCAAGGCCAGGATCAGGTTTTACTGACAGCCTAGATGATAACGATCGCAGGCTGAGCATGATAAAGCGCCTCCTTCTTTTCGGTATAACGCTGCTCTGTATGCTGGGTAGCACGGGCTGTGTAGCGCAGGGCACATCGGCAGTGCCGACCGCGGATACGTTTGCGCCGCTCTTTTCCTATCTTGGCGATTATCCGCTTGGCGCAAGCACCGATCGCATCGACTATCAAAGCATTGATACGGCTGCGCGGCGGCTCTATATCGCCAAAATGGGCAGTGGAGAATTGCTGGTCTTCGACCTGGACCGGAGCGAGCTCGTCGCCACGCTCGATAATTTCCCAAAGGTGACCGGCGTTCTTGTCGTTCCCGAACTGCACAAGCTCTATGCCAGTGTACCAGGTGCGGGACTCGTTCCATCGTTGCATGTCGCCCTCGGCATGATGGGCCTGTCCTCAGGCCGCGGCGCGGTCGCCATCCTCGATACAGACTTGCACGAGATTGCCCGGTTGCCGGGTGGCGTCTTCCCCGATGGTATTGCCTATGATCCGAAAGAGGGGAAAGTCTTCGTTTCCGATGAATTCGGCGGCGCTGTTCTGGTGCTGGATGCGGGCAAGAACCGCCTGATTGGCCGCATCGATATCGGCGGCGAAGCGGGCAATGTGCGCTATGACCCGGTCACGGCACGAATTTATGTGCCGGTCCAGTCCCGCAATGAACTGGCGGTTATCGATCCGGTGACCGACAAGCTGATTCAACACTACGAGCTGGTGGGTGCCGATCATCCGCACGGACTGGTCATCGCCCCGGGCCGGGCCATCGGCTACGTTGCTTGTGATGGCGACGACCGCCTGCTGACGGTCGATCTTGCCACCGGCATGGTTCTCGCCCGCAATGCCGTCGCTCGCGATCCCGATGTCCTGGCGATTGATCCCGGTACCCAGCGTCTTTATATCGCCACCGAGACCGGCAGTCTCTCCAGCCTCGACCTCACGGACCCGACCTCCCCGCACTCATTGGCAGATACTTTCATCGGCGCGGACGCACATTCTGTCGCTGTCGATCCCATGAGCCATCGGCTTTACCTGCCGCTTGACGACGTGAACGGCCAATCCGTACTGCGGGTCCTGGTGCCCAAATAAAAACCGCACCGCCATCGACTGGTCGCGATGGCGATGCGGCTGCCTGATGATTTGCATTACTAGCCTGATTGCCTAGTCAGGCTTGTAACGCAGGAAGCGTGATTACTGCAACGCCGATGAGAAATCGCCCAATGGCGCGTTGCCATGGGCCACCAGCGAGACATCTCGGGTCTTGATGCCCGGCAGTTCCTCGAGATTGAAACGCTCGGTGATCAGCTTCAGGATCGAGGTGGTGTCGTAATTGCTGTGATCGACGAAGCCGCGCTTCACCGTCGGTCCGACGATAATCGCAGGAATCCGGGTGCCCGGCCCCCAGCGATCCGCTTTCGGCGGTGCCACGTGATCCCAGAGGCCACCATTTTCGTCATAGGTGATGATCACGAGCATATGGCTCCATTGCGGGCTTTTCTCGAGATGGCCAACGATATCTGCGAGATGCTGGTCGCCCGATTGCACATCGGCATAGCCCGAATGCTGGTTCAAGTTGCCCTGCGGTTTGTAAAAGGAGACTTGCGGCAGGGTGCCGTTATCGATCGCCTTGATGAACTCGGCACCGCCAAGTCCGCCATCGCGCAGATGTTCCGTCCGAGCGGCGGTGCCTGGCGCGAAATTGGCGAAATAGTTGAAGGGCTGGTGATGGTACTGGAAGTTCGGCACCGGCGAGGCGTTGCCATTGGCAAGTACCGAACCCCAGGCACCGGCATACCAGGCCCAGGTGATACCCTTCTCGCTCAGGGCATCACCAATCGTCTTGTTCGTCTGCGGTGGCAAAGTAGTCGGCAGGTTGGGATCGGCATAGGCCTTGTCACCGCCGGCCGCCGGCTTGTTGGCGCTTGGCTGATAGGCCGGCTGCATCGTGTTCACGGCATAGAAGTCCGGCGTCAGATTCCCGTCACTGACGAATTTCGGAATGCCATCCATTGCCGATTTCGGCGAATTCGGTGCCGCCGTCAGCGTCACGCCGTCGGCATTGACGACGGCGATACTGGGCTTGGCCGGGCTCTTATCTGCATTCGGATAGTAGGGGGCACAGGCACAGGCCAGCCATTGATGATTGAAAAAGGAACCGCCGAAGGCGCCCATGAAGAAGTGATCGGCCAGGGTATACTTCTCTGCCACCTGCCACATCGCCGTCTTCGAGCCATCATAGTTGCCCATGACCAGACCGCCGGCATCGGCATAGGCCACGAACTTGTCGTTCTTGCCGCCATCGATCTGCATCTGGTTCTGGTAGAAGCGATGCCAGAGATCGTGGGTGATCACCGATTGCGAAAGATTGTAGCCCTTGGGATCATCGATGGCGAAGGGTCCGTTCGGCATATGCGCCGTCATCGCTTCGGTGATCGCCGGCGTCACGCCCTTGGCCGTTAGGCCACCCCAGACCGGCGGCAATTCGCTGAGCGGCTGGCCGTTCACATCAAGCTGGCGCTGGGATTCAGCCGAGGCATTGTCCAGCCCCTCGGCATTGGGGAAATGGCCGTAGAGATTGTCGAAGCTGCGGTTCTCCGCATAGACGACAACGATCGTGTCGATCGACTTCATGGCCGAGGTGGCCGGCGACGTGGTGGTGCAGGCGGCGATCCCTAAAGCTGTCGAGAGCGCAGTTCCGACAAGTAGCAAGCTCGATTTCAGTTTCATGCCCTTCATCCCTAAAATCATTCATCCCTAAAGATCATCGCGTGGGGAAACGTTGCGTTTTTAATTTTTGACGTTCTTTGATCTGCAACGGAACAGCATCATGATATGGCCAAAATGAGATTTAAAGTGACATGGCTGTGACGTGGAACGGGGATCGTCGTGTTGGCAAAAGATGAAACAGAACTGGTGAAGGGCCACGGAGCACCGCGTCATCATGCAGTTGGCGACCGGCACGCTTCCTTCGCCGCTTCCGTCCACAATACCGCTTCTGCCGCAGGCAACATCAGAAAAGTCAGTTCCGCTTGGCGGTTAGCCTTGCAAATGATTATCACTCTCGGAGCTACGGCGATGTTGCTGATGCCGCGGGTGATTGAAAAGGCGACTGCCGGCTCGGCGCCAGTCATAGCGGAACCCATACCCGCAGCCACGCCTGCCCCTTCCGGGCAATTGGCCGCGGCGATGGATCGCAGCCAGGCCTATGCCCAGGCGAAGGCCCTGGCTGCGATCGGCACACAGCTGTTCAAGGACCCGCATCTGTCCGGCTCGGGCAAGATCGCCTGCAGTTCCTGCCACGACCCGGCCAATGCCTTTGCCCAGAACAACGACTTGCCCGTGCAGCTGGGCGGCGGCGATCTGCATGAATCGGGGCTACGGGCCGTGCCATCCCTCAAATACCTGCAGAGCGTGCCACAATTCAGCGAACATTTCTTCGACAGCGAAGACGAGGCCGATGAAAGTGTCGATAACGGCCCGACCGGCGGCCTGACCTGGGACGGGCGCGCCGACAGCAAGATGGACCAGGCCCGCATCCCCCTCTTCTCCAGCTTCGAGATGGGCAACCGGAACACTGCCGATGTGGTCGAGGCCGCGCGCCAGGACGGCTATCTCGATCAGCTCGCCAAGGTCCTTGGACCGACCGCGGTCAAGGACACGGATGCCGCCTTCACGGCCGTGCTGCTCGCCTTGCAGGTCTACCAGGAGGACCCCGCGACCTTCTATCCCTATGACAGCAAATACGACGTCTATCTCGCCGGCAAGGCGGTGCTGACCCCACAGGAACAACGCGGCCTGCTCGCCTTCACTGATGAGAATAAGGGCAATTGTTCAAGCTGCCACATCTCGGACCGGGCGCTCGACGGATCGGCACCGCAATTCACCGATTACGGCCTGATCGCCATCGGTCTGCCGCGCAATCCGGCGATCCCGGCCAATGCCGATCCGAAGTATATCGATCTCGGCCTTTGCGGTCCCTTGCGTACCGATCTCAAGGGACATGACGACTATTGCGGCCTCTTTCGCACGCCGAGCCTGCGCAATGTCGCGACCCGTCATGTCTTCTTCCACAACGGGGTCATCCATACGCTGCGGGATGCGGTCGCCTTCTATGCGACGCGCGACAGCGATCCCGGACGCTGGTATCCGAAGCAGGCAGATGGCAGCATCGATAAGTTCAACGATCTGCCGGAACGCTATCGCGACAACTTGAATACCGATCCCCCCTTCGACGAAAAACCGGGCAATCCGCAACGCCTGAGCGACGGCGAGATCGACGACATCGTCGCCTTCCTGAAGACGCTGACCGACGGCTACCGGCCTGCCGCACAATAAACGCGGCGGCAAACCCCGACCGGCCAAAAGCTTGGGGCGCAGCGTGGTTACCCACATCTGCGCCCCCGGAGAGAACTCTTGACCGGTCCACCTGTGTGTTCAGGCGGTCCGGAAATCTGTTTAACGCTTATTCGTCGTCGGAGCTTTCTTCGCCACCGCTCTTGTCGAGCATGGCGCCGGCCACCAGGCCTGCATTCTGACGAACCTTGGCCTCGATCTCGGCGGCAACTTGCGGATTGTCACGCAGGAAGATCTTGGCATTCTCACGGCCTTGGCCGATGCGCTGGCCGTTATAGGAGAACCAAGCACCGGACTTTTCGACCACGTTGGCGGCAACGCCGAGGTCGATCAATTCACCGGTCTTGGAAATGCCTTCGCCATACATGATGTCGAATTCGACCACACGGAACGGCGGCGCCACCTTGTTCTTGACGACCTTCACGCGGGTCTGGTTGCCGATCACGTTTTCCTTGTCCTTGATGGCGCCGATACGGCGGATATCAAGGCGGACCGAGGCATAGAATTTCAGCGCATTACCGCCGGTCGTGGTCTCGGGGTTGCCGAACATCACGCCGATCTTCATGCGGATCTGGTTGATGAAGATCACCATGCAGCGTGAGCGCGAGATCGAGCCCGTCAGCTTGCGCAAGGCCTGGCTCATGAGACGCGCCTGCAGGCCGACATGGGAGTCACCCATCTCGCCTTCCAGCTCGGCGCGCGGCACGAGGGCGGCGACGGAGTCGATCACCAGCACATCGATGGCGCCCGAGCGCACCAGCGTATCGGCGATTTCCAGCGCCTGTTCGCCGGCATCCGGCTGTGAGATCAGGAGGTCGTCGACATTGACGCCGAGCTTCACGGCATAAGAGGGATCGAGCGCATGCTCGGCATCGATGAAGGCGCAAGCGCCGCCCACCTTCTGGGCCTCAGCCACCACCTGCAATGCCAAAGTCGTCTTACCCGAGCTTTCCGGCCCGTAGACTTCGATGATGCGGCCGCGCGGCAGCCCGCCGATGCCCAGCGCAATATCAAGTCCCAGCGAGCCGGTGGAAATCGCTTCGGTTTCCACCGCGTTTTCACGCTGCCCGAGGCGCATGATCGAACCCTTGCCGAAGGCACGTTCGATCTGTGCCAAAGCTGCGTCTAAAGCCTTGTTCTTGTCCATTCCATCCCTGTCGGCGATACGAACCACATTCTGCGACATGTGCCGCCCTCCTGTTAGACCACAGCGACCAGACCCTGACAACGACGGCCCTGTTACAGCCGCATCGCCGCTCTTGATGGGCCTATCGTACACATTTTGTTCCCCCGGTAAAGACAAAAGATCAAAACCGGAACAGATAATTTTTATGGAGTTATTTCAGCTGGATAAACGGGGCCCTAGGGTTGATCCAGAACTTCCTTCACCTTGGCGGCAAGCTGCTTCAGGGTGAAGGGCTTGAGGAGGAAATGCGCCTCCTCCCCAGTATCGACTCGTCGGCGGAAGGCGTCTTCCGCATAGCCGGAAATGAAGATCACCGGCATGTCGACACGACGGGTGCGGACCTCCTTGATCATGGTCGGTCCGTCCATCTTCGGCATCACCACGTCGCTGATGATGAGGTTGATCTCGTCGAGATGCTCGCTGATGATTTCCAGTGCAGCCTCGCCACTGCGCGCTTCCAGCACCTGATAGCCCTTGTTGCGCAGGGCCCGGGCGCTGAACAGGCGCACCGCATCCTCGTCTTCCACCAGCAGGATGGTGCCGATGCCGGTCAAATCGCGCGGGCTCTCTTCGCCGCTGTCCGATTTCGCATTCTTGTCGATGCCGGCCATGTGCTGCGGCAGATAGATACGGAAGGTCGCCCCGGTTCCCGGATTGCTGTCGACGAAGACGAAGCCGCCGGTCTGGCGCACGATACCGTAGACGGTGGAGAGACCGAGACCGGTACCGGAACCGACCGCCTTCGTTGAGAAGAACGGCTCAAAGATCCGATCCATGATTTCCGGTGGGATACCAGTGCCGCTGTCCTTCATCTCGACCAGCACATAATTGCCCGGCGGCATGATCTCAGCGCCACGCTGCAGCGCTTCTGCCGTGGTCACATTCTCCGTGCGGATGGTGAGATCGCCGCCATCCGGCATGGCGTCGCGCGCATTGACGGCAAGGTTGATGATGACCTGTTCCAACTGCCCCTGGTCGACCCGTACAGACTTCAGATCGCGACCATGGATCATATGGAGCTCGATATTCTCACCGATCAGCCGGCGCAGCAGATGCGACAGCTCGGCGAGGACATCGGTGATCAGCAGCACGCGCGGCTGCAATGTCTGCTGGCGCGAGAAGGCCAGCAACTGGCGAACCAGATTAGCGGCACGATTGGCATTCTGCTTGATCTGCATGATATCGGCGAACGACTGGTCGCCGGCACGGTGGCGCAGCAACAGCAGATCGCAAAAGCCGATCATCGCCGTCAGCAGATTGTTGAAGTCATGGGCGATGCCGCCGGCCAGCAGGCCGACCGCCTGCATCTTCTGCGACTGGGCGAATTGCACTTCCAGCCGCTTCTGCTCGGTCGCGTCGATGAAATGGGCGATGACGCCGAGCGGCTGGCTGGGACTTTCCTCGCGCCGCGACGCGAAGATGGTGACGCTGCGCTGGGCGGCACCTTCCAGCCGCACGGTCAGCGGGCCGACCAGGCGATTATTCGCCAGCACGGCGGAGAGATGTTCGACCAGGGCCGCACGGTCCTCGCTATGAACCAGCTCCTCCAGTTTGCTGCCCGGCCGGATATCGGTCTCGGCAAGCTGCTGGAAGGCGCGGTTCCCCTGCTCGATCCGTCCCTCGGCATCGACCAGCGCGATGCCAGTCGGCGCTTCCTCGAAGAAGCGGCGGAAATATTGCTCGGAGACCTTGAGCGCCTTTTCCAGCTCATGCTCGCGCGAGAGGTCATGCACCACCGAGCGGGTGCGGATGCCGGCGCGCTTGCCGCCGGACTGGACGACGGCAACCGCATGACGGATATAGGCAAGCAGCGGTTGGCCATTGGGCCGCCGCAGCATCACCTCGCCCGAGCGGGCCGCTGGATCGGTGAAGGGGCTATAGGCCGGCGTTCCGGGCGGCAGGCTGCCCTGAACGAGGTCATGCAGTTTCTGCTCGAAGCGGCCGCTTTCACTGGCGCGAAGATCGAGCCAGCTTGCCAGGGTTTCGTTGACGAACTGGAACTCGCCATTCTCATCCACCGAGTAGAAGCCGATCGGCGCCTGCTCGACCAGATCGGCGAATTTTTCGTGATCGAGCCGGATATATTCCTCAATCTGTCGCTGCGAGGTGACGACATCGATGCTCCATAGCACGTGACCGGAGAAGCCGGTCAACTGGCTGGCGGAGATATCGAGGATCTCACGCTCGCCATTCAGCATGATGAGATCGATATCGGCCCGGCCATAGCCGGTCTGTTCCAGCGCCAGGGTCAACTGCTGAAGGTTGCGTGCCGCCTCGGAGCCGGCGGCGATCAGGCCGCTAAGGGTGCTGGGCAGCGGCACATCTGTATTGGGAAAGATCTTGCCATAGGCGGCATTGGAAAAACGGACCCGGCCGGCGCCATCCACCAACTGCCGCCCGCGCGCGGTAACATCGAGGCTGTCGCGCAGTAGCGCCGCCCGCCGATGGCTGCGCCAGAAGGCAACACCGAGGACAATCACCAGGATCAGCAGGATACCGATCAGGCCATCGACCGACCAGGATTGCATCGTTAGGGGAGTCGTTTCCTGGGCCTCGGCGCGAAACGGCAACAAACCAAATGCCAGGGCAAACATCAGGGCTCGCGAAGAGCGCAAAGCCCCCGTGCGGCCGGCCCTCAGGCACCGTTGCGCAACCCCCAGCTTTTGCTTTCGTACCACCCCGTCATCCATCCCCGTATGGTGTCCCCATCCGAGTCGCGATGGGCCAGTCTAACGCAACTCTCGTGCCGGGCCAGGACTATCATGCCGCATTGCAACTTTCCCTGATCGCATTGTCCCGCGGCCGATCATGCTTCTGCAACAATTATCCCTCACGTGTGTCATTCGGCAGAACCATCTGAAGATAAAGCCCTATCGCCCCCAGGGGATCGGACGGCATCGCTGCATAGCCGCTATTCCCCCGCCTCCCTTGGCAGATGGCAGGGAGAATGCCTAACTAAGTTCGACTCTCGTCCAACTCCATTTTGCATTGCCGGGACCGCATATGGCCAAGCTCGCCGACACGCCCCTCTCCGTCCTCGATCTGGCGCCGATCACCGAAGGCGGCAGCATCCCGGAAACCTTCCGCAACACACTGGACCTGGCCCGCCACGTGGAACAGCTGGGCTACAATCGCTATTGGCTGGCCG